>Ga0187882_1001585_pt1 | contig 22658 bp, 12 predicted proteins | sample June2016WEW_19_1_3_FD_132991 | JGI IMG/M metagenome (GOLD analysis project Ga0187882, IMG submission 132991) | Peatland microbial communities from SPRUCE experiment site at the Marcell Experimental Forest, Minnesota, USA - June2016WEW_19_150 | ecosystem: Environmental > Terrestrial > Soil >... | reverse complement strand
CTGAGAGGGAACGGAACCACCCTTCATGGGACAAGTTAGAACCTTCGTGAAAAGCCAGATCCTTTCGCCCGCCTAACGCCAGGAACGGAGGGTTGTTGAAACATACCGCGACCGGGAAAGCTGGACCCGCATGTCCATCCTCAACGCCGCACGCATGGGCAAATTCTCTCCTCTGACCGGGCGATCCGCGAGTATTATAACGACATTTGGAAAGTCGCATCAGTTCCTGTGGTTTTGGCATGAGGAACCGGACATCTTTAGGAAAGGCCTGAGAAGCGTGCAAGACGGACGAACCTAAAACCAGGGAGCTTGGTTGAACAATGACAAAAAAAACGGGATCTCCTCGCACCGTGGATGAATGGGAAAAGTCCGAGGGAACCCCATGGCCCCTTGGAGTAACGTGGGTTGAATCGCGAAAGGCATTCAACTTCGCCCTGTACTCGCGTCACGCAATAAGTGTCACCCTGCTTCTCTATACCGAGCAAGATCCGGTCAATCCAGTCCATCAGCATGCTTTTGACCCGATCCTCAACAAGACGGGCCTGATATGGCATTGCATGGTGCGTGATGAAGAACTTCATGGTGCAGTATTTTATGCTTACCGGGCTGATGGGCCCTATGATCCGTCAAAGGGACACCGATTCGATGCACAAAAAGTGCTCTTAGATCCATTTGCTTTTTCCGTCTATTTCCCACCGAAATACAGTCGTTCCTCGGCCTCAGGGTCAGGTCCAACAGATGGGATGGCGCCTCTTGGAATTCTTATCAAAGATCCGGAATCGTTCGACTGGGAAACAGACTCTCGCCCTCGCCACGCCCACGATCTCATAGTCTACGAACTCCACGTAAAAGGTTTTACAGCGAGACCGAATTCCGGAGTCAGCCCGGAGAGGCGAGGCACATTTGCCGGACTTATTGAGAAAATCCCTCATCTCAAGGACCTTGGAATAACGGCCGTGGAGTTGCTGCCGGTCCACCAGTTCGATCCTCAAGAGGGCAACTACTGGGGTTACATGACTCTTAATTTCTTTGCCCCAAGCAGGCACTTTGCCCGCGGCGAGCCCGCCCGGGAATTTCGCGAGATGGTTAAATCTTTTCACGCCGCCGGAATCGAAGTATGGCTCGACGTGGTCTACAACCATACCAGCGAGGCCGGCGAGGATGGCCCGACCTACAGCTACCGCGGCATAGACAATAAAAGCTACTACCTCAACAGGCAGGATACAGGCGAGTACATTAACGATACCGGCTGTGGGCACACGATGAACTGCGCGCATCCCATCGTTCGGGCACTCATCCTGTCAAGTCTGCAACATTGGGCGAAAAATATGCACGTGGACGGGTTCCGGTTCGATTTAGCCTCGATATTTACGCGTACTCTCGACGGATCTGTCAACACCCTGGATCCGCCGCTCATTGCGGAGATCGGTCTGCTTGGATACATGCGTGACGTCAGAGTCGTTGCAGAGGCATGGGATATCGGCAGTTATCTGCTCGGTCGAAGCTTCCCAGGTCTGATGTGGCGGCAGTGGAACGGGAAATTCCGCGACGATGTCCGCGCCTTCGTCAAAGGAGACGCAGGGATGGCCGGTGCTTTGATCCAACGACTTTACGGCAGTGATGACCTTTTTCCGGAAGGTCCCGTGGAGGTCTACCGTCCGTACCAGAGCGTAAATTTCATCACCGCCCACGACGGTTTCTGCCTCTACGACCTGGTGGCATACAACGAAAAACATAACGAAGCCAACGGCCACAACAACACGGACGGGACGAACGACAACTTGAGTTGGAACTGCGGTTGGGAAGGCGATTCGGGAGTTGCTCGGGAAGTCATGGCGCTGAGGCGGCAACAGGTTAAGAACTTCTTCTGCCTGCTAATGCTTGCCAACGGAACTCCCATGTTCTGCGCCGGTGATGAATTCATGAACACCCAGAAAGGGAACAACAACCCGTATAACCAAGACAACGAAATCACCTGGTTGGATTGGGATCTTCTTGAACAGAATCGGGATATGTTCCGCTTTTTTAAATGCATGATTGCCTTCCGAAAAGCCCATCCAACAATCGGGAGGGACCGATACTGGCGTGAGGATGTCCAATGGTATGGAGCAACGGCCGGAGTGGATCTTTCCAGGGACTCCCGGGTTCTCGCCTACTTTTTGCGTGGGTCAAGTCTGAAAGGCGGCGACCTTTACGTGATGATCAATGCATACTGGAGGGATTTGGCTTTCACCATACAGGAAGGTCGGTCGGCCGAGTGGCGCCGCGTTGCCGATACGAGCCTTGCCAGCCCTGACGATATTGCGGATGCAGGAAAAGGATTCCCCATTTCCGGTCTCCAGTATCCGGTTAAGGCGCGCTCGATCGTGGTGCTGGAGCGGTGAACAATGCAAATATTTTAGACGACCAAAATACGGACGGATGATCCATGAAAGCGGGAATCGCCGGTTGCGGAGTTGTCGGCGGCACAGCTGCATTCACGTTAGTGCTGAAGGGACTGGTGAGAGACCTTGTGCTGATCGACGTCAACGTAAGAGTGGCTCAGGTTCACTATGAGGATATCTTTTATACAACCCCTTAGCGCGAGTTGTGCGCGTTTTCGCTGGAGACTACCGCATATTGGAACAGGCTGATGTGGTCATCCTCTGTTGCGGGGCAGGTCAGCGTCCGGGTGAAACACGATTGCAGCTTCCGGAGCGCAGTGCCGCCGTTTTCGTCAGGTTAGTCCTACGGGTGCGTCGGTATGCGAAGGATCAATCCGATCTTGCCGGCGGCATTCCGATTCACTGCTATATCAAAGGAGAACATCAATGACCCTTCCGCTCACCAAGACCAAGATAGTGTGCACCATAGGGCCGGCCTCACGGTCCCGTGATATGATGGAGAAGCTGCTGCTGGCCGGCATGAACATAGCTCGGCTCAATTTCTCTCATGGTGATTTCCTGGACCACAAGGAGGTGATCGAGAACCTCCGCATTGCGGCCAGGGCCACCAGATGCCGTCTTGCCATCATGGCGGACCTGCCCGGTCCCAAGATGCGCATCGGGAAGTTCGACTCTGAACCGATAGACCTTAAACCGGGCGATTCTTTCACGCTCACGACAGACGACATCATCGGTGATGCCCGCAGGGTCTCCGTTACCTTTACCCGCCTTCCCCATGTGGTGAAACCCGGCGACGCGCTCTATTTAAACGATGGTTTGATCCAGGTCGAAGTGGACCGAGTTCAGGGCAAGGATGTTTGCTGCCGAGTCATCGTTGGCGGTGAACTGCGTTCGCGCAAAGGGCTCAATCTCCCGGGCATCGATCTCGGTATCAGCGCCTTCACCGAACACGACCACAACTGCATGAAATTCGCTCTCGAAAACGGTGTCGACGCGGTGAGTCAGTCGTTCGTCGAAAACTCAGCGGACATTCAAGCCGTGCGGGATGCAGCGTCGGCCCTCGGATACCATCCCTTCATCATCGCTAAAATTGAACGGTCCAGGGCTCTCGATCACCTTGATGACATCATCACTGCGGCAGATGCCGTCATGATCGCCCGAGGCGACCTCGGCGTGGAGCTACCCATTGAGCAGATTCCCGTGGTGCAAAAACAGATCATGTGCAAGGCGAACATGCGCGCCAAGCCGGTGATAACGGCAACACAGATGCTGGAATCCATGACCACCAACCGGAGTCCCACCCGTGCCGAGGCAACCGATGTGGCGAATGCGATTCTCGACGGCACAGACTGCGTCATGCTCTCCGGTGAATCGGCCATGGGCCGCTACCCTGTCGATTCGGCAGCGATGCTTACGAAGATCGCCGCTGCCATCGAGCCATATCGCACAATGGCCAGGGCCAGGGATATGTTCAGGAGTATCGCTCTCAAGGGCAAAGTGCCCCCTGCAAGGCTTATCGATCTGGGTGTAGAGGCGGTCCTCCAGTACGCCGATCCTGCCGCGGTATTTGTTCCCACGCACGGCGGTGACACGGCGAGGAGTATCGCGCGGTTCCGCCTCCCCATATGGATCATTGCCGTCAGCTCACAGGAAGCCACGTGTCAGCAATTGCAGTTCTCCTCGGGTGTGTACCCGGTTTGTGAGGCTGAGCACCCCGAAAAGTGGAACACCTATGTGTCGGACTGGCTCAAGACGCATGGGCTGGAAGGGAAGCTCGCAGTAGTCACCGAAGGCCCCTCCAGAAGGAATCCCGACGCAAACAACCGCCTCGAGATTGTGGACTTGGGCTTTCGGCCAGAGGGGGACAACTGAAGGTTCCGGGAACCGAAACTGCTTTTCCAGGGAGTATTCGAAGCAGAGGAGTTTGACAATCAATTCAAATATTACAACAGCATGACACGTGGGATAAGTCTTCTCACACAGCGTGCGCATGTTAAAAAGTGAGAGTGATACGGCGTCAATCTGACCGCCAACAGATTTCCTCTTCAATTGGGATCTTGCCAGATCCTCGAACGCTTTCGACTGTGCGCTCCGAAGATGAGCTTCTATCACTCCTCTCTGTGAATGGGAAATGGAACTTTCCTGTGGTTGTGTCCGGTTATTGAATTGTAAGCCTCGTCATCGCCGAATTGATTGACATCGTCGTAAATGAAAAAGAGTCCCACCCGAACAGATCGAAGAGCGTGACAGCGTGGGCAAACCGATAGAATTTCGGCGGTATACCCTTATTGACAAGCAAACACCCGGGTTTTGCGATCCAAGATGCCGGGGTCCTTGCTTATTTAGAGGTTTCAGCTTGATTGTTTGATTTGGTCAATTTAATACTGACCCCTCCAGTCGCCCTGCAGGCCATAGGATTGAAAGAGTGGAGGCTGCATCGCCCTGTCCTCGCCCCTATCCATATCCCTATCCATGTCACGGGCTGGCCCGGCCCTGTTGGCGGCCCAATCATAATCGTCCGCGAATGAATTGGCTGAGTCGATGTATCCTTCATGATAGCTGCTGCATGCCGCCATTGTGCCGTTGGGCGCCCAAAACACGAATGACACGGCAAAAGCGATGGTGAATATGGATAGACTGAGAAGTTTTTTGTACATGTTAGACTCCTTGACTATATCAGAAGCATCCTTGTATGATTGTCAACATGGCGTTATCATTGGCTTTTTATTATCGTACACCTGCTCTCGCCTCCTGTCAACCGTTGGCCTCAAATTTCATCGAAAAAATGCTTATCGCCTGCTGCAAGGCAGCCTGGTCAAAGATGCGTAGGCGGAAGGAAAGCACTTGAAATTACAAGGGATTCTATCTCGAGTTAAGCTGGAAATCCTGAAAGTGTTGCGGATAACGGTCACCCTGGCCGGCGAAGATGGCGAAGGCGGTGATCAGCGGGTTTTGAATACTTCATAAGGTAAAGTATCCGGTGCGCTGGGCATAACCCGCACGCGTTGACTTTCGGCCAAAGACAATGGGATACGTCCCAACTCGACACCAGCTGGAAAGGAGACCAGCAGGCTGTCTGGGGGAATTGCGTAATCTGCAAGAGACCTGTAATGCTGTGGCCGGACTACGTACAGCACTATTCTTGAGCGACAAACAACCTCTTTGCAGTCAACGATGCACTCAGTCAAACCTGATTCCACGAGTTGCCAATGCGTATCTGCCGATCCCCGATGGCAGATGGTCAGCTTGTGGCTGGGAAATCCTGCGTCCGGCAGGCCGCACGCAATAGCTAGCCCCAAATGTCCCGCGCCAAACATCCCCAAAGTTGAGGTGCCAAGAAAGACGATATGTCATCATGTCCATCAGCATTATCAGCAGCTCTCACAGAAGCATCTGGTGGTCCACGGCATGAGTCCAAAGGAATATAAGAAGAAATACGGGTTTCCCATGATGACACGTCTGGCTGCAAAATCTTTGACCAAAGCCCGAAGTAAAGCTGCCCAAAAGAGGGGATTGCCTGAGAATCTTAGGAAGGCAATAGAGGCAAGAAGACAGAAGAAAGCCCAAGCGTCCACTAAAGCGCCAACTGAGACAGAAAGACGGACAATCTGGCAGATGTCATCGAAAAACCGACGACAAGGGGATAAGATGCATTGCGAACCGAGCCTCTACCGGAAAACCTTAGAGCACTAATTTCGATGGCGCAAATGGGCTTTCAAGCTTCCACAATGCCTATTTATTTAAGGTATATTTAGAATCATTGAAGTGTTAGCTAGGCCAGACTCCTTTTGTTAGGCTAGACCCCTTTTGGCTTTTGGTCTTTTGGCTTAATTTCAAAGCTTGCACGCTCGCCCTCCTACAAACTCTTAAAACCCTTCGCCATCGACGGCGCCGTGATAAAGAGCGCCTTTTGAGGTAGGGTCTAGCGAACATTTGGGATCTTGTATTGTGATATTACAAGACTTAATCACGATCTTCCAGTTAATATGTTTATTTTAACATAATTCGCGGCTGCAAATGTATTTAGAAAAAGATTGACAACTGTTTTCTATGATATAGTCTAGACACGTGTTATTTATGGTCTTTATGGTTTTGGCGGATTCACGGCCTGCCTCAGTGGTCGGCAAAGCGCAGTAAGCCAGGTCAAGGGATACAGCTTGTCCAGGCTGGAATGCGTTTGATTCGGGAGGATCTGATCTTATCAGGCGGTAGAGTAAGGTCCTCTGGCGGCGGGTGTTCACCGCGTGGTTTTGTTCCTTTTCAGTCAGGATCCGTTCCATGCACCTTCACTTGTGAAGTAGGGCTTCCAGGCCGATAGGTTATTGGCGTTGCGAAGTCCGTATGCTGAACTGATCGCCCTCCATCCGAACTTCGTTACAAACAATCCTGGAATACCCTCAGTACTCTGTCGTTTTGGTCTTGCCGGGCAAGTAATCGCTCCGGTCAGGGGACCTCCCGGTGACCTTCCGCCAGGCATCTCGAAACTGACGGAGTACAAGACTCCAAACCCGTCCATAGCACAGCTTTACGTAAAGCGGTGAGCCGCTGTTTTCTGCGGTCCAACCGGGCTGGTGAGGTCCCATTTGGCTATTATAGCAAATAGATAGCGAGGAAGGAGAGATCATCAACCTAACGGTAAACGCGAAAGATTTTCGGGGGAAGAACATCCAGGGGAAGCGAGGATAAACGGTGCAGGAAAAGCAGTCGGAATCCTTCAAGGAGGTGTTGTTGAAGGTGGATTAACCCCGCTGCACTCTAGCCTTACGTTCCATTTCAGGGGAGGGCTGTGCCAACTGGCTCACCAATACGGCCTTCGACCCCGTGACCCAGACTGCGGAGTACAAGGTGTGCGCGGTGAAGGTTGAGAAGATTAGGCAGGATTGGAGAATTCGTGTTTGCCGGGCGGGTAGGAAACTTACGCACGTTAGACGGCCGGCCCGTCCGGTCCCGGGAGATGCCCCGGGGTTGAATTGAGGGGGCTGGTTCATAGAGCCGGCCATCCGTATACCGAGTGCAAGAGGAGGAAGCAGCACCTGAGGACATGGTGTTAAAGGCACTGAAGGTATGCAGAGCGAAGCTGAGAGGTGGACCGCCTTCGCTGAAGTTGCTTTCGCGGAAGCTACCGGCCGGAAGCCTCGAAAAAGCAGTTTCCTATCACCTACGTAACAGGAGAGAAGGAGAAGAACATGGGAATGACACGGCGGGAGTTCCTTTTTATTTCCGGTGTCACGGGGGCGGGCCTGGCGCTCTCTTCGCTGGGGGTCGACATGCGTCCCGTGGTTGCCTATGCGGAGGAACTCAGTAAAATCGACAAGGTGAAAAGCGCGAAGGAGTCCTATTCCCTCTGCTACCACTGCGCGGTCACCTGCGGGCTGCTCTGCAGCACCGACACGAAAACCGGCAGGGTTATCAACATCGAGGGAGACCCGGACCATCCCATCAACGAAGGCGCTCTCTGTGCGAAGGGTGCGGCGACGTTCCAGATGTCGTCCAACAATGAACACCGTCTGACCAAGGTTCTCTATCGCAGACCCGGCGGCGACAAATGGGAAGTCAAGACTTGGGACTGGGCCTTGACAAAGATCGCTAAAAACATCAAGGCGGTAAGAGACAAGGAATTCATTGTCAAGAATTCCAAGGGGCAGGTGGTCAACCGCATCGAAGCCCTGGCTCACATGGGCAGCTCCAAGCTGGACAACGAAGAGTGCTGGATGATCACCACCGCCATGAGGGCGCTCGGCCTCGTCTACATCGACCATCAGGCAAGGGTCTGCCATGGGCCGAGTGTGGCGTCTCTGGCCGAGTCATTGGGACGCGGTTCGATGACGAATCATGTCATCGATATCGGGAACAGTGATTGTGTCATCGTCATGGGCGGCAACGCGGCGGAATGCCACCCTATGACCTTCAAGTGGGCCCTGCGGGCCAGGGACAAGGGGGCGAAAATCATCCATGTCGATCCTCGTTTTACGAGGACTTCCGCCATGGCGGATTATCATGCCTTTCTTCGGCCCGGCACCGACATCGCCTTCCTGGGTGGCATGATCAAGCACATTCTCGATAACAATAAATATTTCGAGGAATATGTCAGGAACTACACCAACGCTTCGTGCATTATAGACGAGAAGTTCGGCTTCAACGACGGACTGTTCACGGGATACGATCCCGTCGCCAGGAAGTACGACAAATCCACCTGGGTCCTGAAACTCGATGCAAACGGAATCCCGGAAAAGGATCCGACCTTTGAGAATCCCAGGTGTGTTCTGCAAATGATGAAGGCCCATTACGCCCGCTACGATTTAGAAAAGGTGTCGTCGATTACCGGAACTCCCGTGGAGGATCTCAAGACGGTCTATGAGATGTACTCGTCTACGGGGGTGAAGGACAAGGCTGGGACGATTCTCTACGCCCTCGGCTGGACCCAGCACACGGTGGGAGTGCAGAACATCAGAGCCATGACCATAGCCCAACTCCTGCTGGGGAATATCGGCATCGCAGGGGGAGGCGTCAATGCGTTGCGCGGGCAGCCCAACGTCCAGGGATCGACGGATCAGGCCATCCTCACGCACATCCTTCCCGGATATCTGAAGACGCCGGTAGCTTCCCTGACCACATTGGATGAGTATCTGACGAAAAATACGCCCAAGACCAAAGAACCCCAGTCGGCCAACTGGTATCAGAACACGCCCAAGTACATGGTGAGTCTCCTCAAGGCATGGTATGGCGACAAGGCGACAAAAGAAAACGATTTTGCCTATTCCTGCCTCCCCAAAATCGATGACGGCCAGGATTCGACACTTCTGACCATGATCGACAAAATGTACGAAGGCAAGATCAAAGGATTCACGTGCGTCGGCCAGAACCCGGCGTGCAGCAATCCCAATTCGAATAAGACCCGGAAGGCTTTCGCCAATCTCGACTGGATGGTGCACATCAACATCTTCGACAATGAGACGGCTTCTTTCTGGAAGGGGCCGGGACTGGATCCTAAGAAGATCAAAACGGAGGTCTTCCTCCTCCCGGCGGCGGCTTCCATGGAAAAAGAAGGCAGCATGACCAATACGGGACGTTGGCTCCAGTGGAAGTACGTGGCGGAGAAACCGCCGGGAGACGCTCTTTCGATGGGCGACATCCTCTATCGGCTGGTGTCGAAAATGAAGGATCTTTACAAGAAAGAGAAGGGGACCTTCCCCGACCCCATTCTCAACCTGGCCTGGAACTATGCCGATGCCAAGGGAATGTACGATTCTTTGGCCGTTGCCAAGGCGCTGAACGGCTATTTTCTCGAGGATATCACGATCGGGGACAAGACTTTCAAAAAGGGCGAATGCATTCCCGGCTTCAGCTACCTGCAGGCCGACGGGAAGACTTCCTCGGGCAACTGGGTTCATTGCGGGAGTTTCACCCAGGATGGAACCAATCTGATTGCTCGAAGGAAGAGGGACGATCCGACGGGGCTCGGCCTCTACCCCGAATGGGCGTGGGCCTGGCCGATGAACCGGCGCATCCTGTACAACCGAGCGTCGGTCGATGTGAACGGACAGCCGTACGATCCCAAGCGGGCGATCCTCAAATGGGTGGACGGGAAATGGGTGGGCGACGTTCCCGATGGTCCGTGGCCGCCCCTTAGCGACAAGGAAAAAGGGAGGCTTCCATTCATCATGAAGCCCGACGGGGTCAGTTCCCTGTTCGGCCCCGGGCTGGCGGAAGGGCCGTTCCCCGAGCACTATGAACCCTTCGAAAGCCCACTGGCCAAGAACCTGATATCTTCGCAATTGAGCAATCCCGCCATCAAGATATTCTCGAGTGATTGCGACAAGATTGCCGGATGCAATCCAAACTATCCTTTCGTCTGTACCACCTACTCCTGTACGGAACACTGGTGCACGGGCGCTGATACGAGATGGCAGTCGTGGCTCACGGAGACCATGCCGCAGGCCTACGTCGAGATCAGCAAAGAACTCGGCGAACTCTGCGGTATCAAGAACGGCGAAAAGGTCAAGGTTGAATCGGTACGCGGCAAGGTTGAATGCGTGGCCATGGTCACAACGCGGTTGCGTCCTTTGAAAGTGGGAGGGCAGACCCTTCACCAGGTTGGGATCACCTACAACTACGGCTGGCTCTATCCCAAGGATTGCGGTGACAGCGCCAACCTGTTGACCCCAACGGTCGGTGACGCCAACACTGGGACCCCGGAATACAGAGCCTTCATGGTCAACGTGACCAAGGCGTAGGAGGAGTGAGATATGGCTAGTGGAAAATCCATAATGGTTGACACCTCCAGGTGCACGGCCTGCCGCGGCTGCCAGGTTGCCTGCAAGCAGTGGAACATGCTGCCCGGCACCAAGACGAAACAGCTTGGGACCTATCAAAATCCTCAAGACCTGTCTGCTGAGACCTGGAAGCTCGTCCGGTTCGCAGAAGGGATCAAGGATGACGGCAAGCCGTACTGGTACTTTTTCTCGGAGCAGTGCCGCCACTGCATCGAGCCGCCCTGTCTCGACACCATCGGCGGTTACGTGCCCGATGGGGTGGTACGGGATAAAGCGACGGGTGCGGTGATCTTTACCGCGAAATCCAAAGATGCCCCTTTCGAGGAAGTGCGCGAGGCGTGTCCATACAATATACCTCGTCAGGACTCGAAGACCAAGGTACTGGCCAAATGCACCATGTGCCTCGACAGGATCACGAACAACCGGCTCCCGTCTTGCGTACAGAGCTGCCCGACCAACGCCCTGGTGTTCGGAGAACGGGATGCCATTGTCGAGATGGTCAAAAAGCGGGTCGAGGAGTTGAAGAAGATTTATCCGAAAGCCAAAGCGCTCAACCCGGATGAGGTGAGGGTGATCTATATCGTAACGGATGACCCCAAGAAGTACCACGAATTCGCTGTAGCCTGACAGATGGGCGGGGGTTCCCGATCTTGCAGGGGGCACCCGCCCCTTCTCATATCGCAGCATCCGGTGAATTCTCAGAGGGTTCCGCAACACGGAGGATAAAGCGTTCTTCAGGTGACAACTGAATGGATAAGCCGGATGCAATTCCCCAGATTGGAGTGTCTCTCATGGAAAAGGAAACCCCGGCGGGAAACGCAGTGGAAGCGGTAAAGGCTGCCCTGCTGAAAACCGGAGAAGAAAATGCCCATCTCAAAGATATATTGAGGGCATTCGGTGGAATTATCATCGAACAGGCACAATGGAAGGAGACATTACCGGATCAGCAGTGCGGTGAAATCGGATCGCCAGATCCCGCACTTTTCAGCAAAGGGGTCCCCGTGACTGGAAGGGACAGGCTCATCCACCTTGGCGCCATGTGGCAGACGGCGGTCGAGCGGCTCTTTCCTTCCCTCGCCGAAGGATTTCCAAAAATCAGTGAGGAACTCGGGCGGCTGCGAACTTCCATTCAGGACGGCAGTTTTGCACCGGACCTCTTCCTCGGTGCAGCGTTGGGGGGCAGGGAAGATGAGGCGCGCGCAATTGCCCGTCAAGCGGGCTTCGATCCGGGACTTCTCGAGTTTGCCCTGGTTCAGGCTGCAAAACCGGTGTTGGAGAAGCGCAGTGAGGCGTACGGTGCTCTCATCGAGGATCTAACCTGGAACGAGGGGTATTGCCCCGTGTGCGGGTCTCTTCCCGGGCTGAGTCTGCTCCGGAGTAAGGAGGGACAGCGTTGGCTGCGGTGCGGATTCTGCGGAGCAGAATGGCGCTTTCTGCGGATGAGCTGCCCTTGCTGCGAGGGCCTGGAACCGGACGATCGGGAAGTTCTTTTCGTGGAAGGCCGCGAGCACGAACGGGTTGAGGTCTGCCGCAAATGCAACAAGTACGTCGTAGGTATGGATGTGAGGTCTCTATTCGCGGAGTTCATCCCGGAGGTGGCCGCTTTGACGCTTCTGCACCTGGATGTCCTGGCCCGGCAGAGGGGATTCTCACCAATGTACGCAAGCGGGCTTCAGTGCTTAACAGTTTGTTGAAAAGGTTTCCATTACCGTTTGCCAGGACCTCTTTCACACGGAGACAACCAGGTTCGCTGATGTGATTCTTGCTTGGAGAAGATCTCGTGAACGGAGATATGTCCGAAGTGAAGGTATGGTGAAAGCCCGCTGGTTGCATTCTCGTCCGGATGGTTTCGATCGACATGGTATCTGTGCAGGTTGGCGTGAAAAAAGTCCAGCAACTTGGTCCTTGCCGCGCCAGATCCTCCTCGGGTTTCTACCGGCTTGACGGCCGTCCTGGACTTCGCTCCCCCCTTCTCCACTCCAAGGGGGCCCCGCGATCTCCTGCTACAAAACTTCCTGGAGTGCTTCCGCAGAAGCTGCCTGCTTTAAGCTGTCCCCGTCCTCGGTGAAAATCTCTTGAAGATTAATCCCACTGTGCTTACACTTCTTCTCGGTTATGGCATATCCTTCCCTCTGTTCGGCTCTGGGTGTCTTTTCCTTCGACACCCGTATGCCATGACCTCTCTCATAACTCATTTCTTTTGGCAAAACCTTCTGCACAGTACCGAAGGAGAGCGGTTCCTGTGCTGTTTTAACAGAGGCCGATCCGGCTTTTCCACTTAACTGAAAAAATGTAGATAACTCCTGTCATTCTCACAAGCATAGCCTGGGGTTTAGCTGTGGAACCTAAATCCTCTATATGCCAAATTTACCCAATGTTTTGAAGCTTGTATGGTGCATCCATGTCTTGACACAATTGATTTTCGGAACTCCGATAATGGGCAGAAATTTTCGCAGAATTGGTCTGGAAGACAACCCCACTGCATCTTCTGAAGGAGGATACTATCCTGGGGATGCCAAAAAAGAAGGAGGCCTAAGATGTTCTGGATAGAATTTGCAGTCCTTTTACTGGCAATCTACATCGGTATTCGCGTTGGAGGCATCGGCTTGGGCCTTATCGGCGGCACTGGCGTTACCGTCTTCACCTTTGCCTTCGGCATGAAGCCAGGCTCTCCTCCAATTGATGTCATGCTCATCATCCTGGCTGTGGTGGCGGCGTCTTCCTCCCTCCATGCAGCCGGCGGTCTGACCTACATGGTGCAGCTGGCGGAAAAACTGCTGCGCAAGCATCCCAGGAACATCGTTTTTCTCGCTCCTTTTTGCACTTACTTTCTGACCATGGCGGTCGGAACCGGCCATGCCGTCTATATGTTGCAGCCGATTATCGCGGACGTTGCCTACAAGACCGGAATCCGCCCTGAACGCCCCATGGCGGTCTCTTCCATTGCCTCGCAAATGGGGATCACGGCAAGTCCGATTGCAGCGGCTGTGACCAGCTTTCTCGCCATGGCCCTCAAAGTCGGACATAACATCACCCTGGTGAACATTCTCACCGTCACCATCCCGGCAACGGCCATAGGCATCTTTGTGGCTGCGCTCTGGAGCGTGAACCGTGGCAAAGACCTGGACAAGGATCCCGAGTTCCAGGAGCGGATGAAGGACCCGGCGTTCCGCGCTCAGCTGGAGGAGGGGGCAACCCTTTTGGATGAAAGCATATCAATGAAGGCCAAGCTCTCGGTTTTGCTCTTTTTTGCGGGGGTTGTTGCGATCGTTCTTGTCGCCATGTTTAAGTTGGCACCCGTTGTTGACAATAAGCCGGTCTCAATGACCATCATCGTGCAGATTATCATGCTCACGACTGGTGCTGCTATTATGCTCTACTCGCGTGCCAAGGCAGCGGAGATTGCCGCGTCTTCGGTGTTCAGAGCGGGAATGGTGGCAGTAATTGCGATCATGGGCATAGCCTGGATGAGCGAAACCTTTATCGAGACGAACAAGAAAGTCCTGGTTGACACTATGCAGGCGATGGTCAGCCATTACTCGTGGCTTTTTGCGGTTGCGATGTTTGCGGTTTCGGCGTTTGTCAAAAGCCAGGCGGCAACGCTGCTGATCATGGTGCCCATCGGTTTTGCACTCAGCATTCCCATCAATCTTCTCATAGGAATGATTCCAGCATCCTACGCGTACTTCTTTTTCTGCTTTTACCCGACCGATCTTTCCGCCATCTACTTTGACCGGACCGGCACCACTCACATCGGTAAATACCTTCTGAATCACAGTTTTATGATTCCCGGATGGATCGGTGTCGCAACGGCTACGCTGGTCGGCTATTTAATGGGCGCGTTCTTGCTCAGGATATAGAGTAGGGTGAAGGAAGGTTGGGTCTTGTATGAAAACAAAAAGCAGATTGGGCAATGCCTGATGTTTAATGTCTTTGTGGAGAGACAAATGAAAAAGTTCGCGGTAATCATGAGTCTGATAGTAGCCGTGGTCCTTGTAGCCTGGGCAGCAGCCACGATGGCTGGACCTGACGAATCTCCCATCAGGGTGGGAGTGATACTTCCTTTGACGGGGGATCTATCGAAATTCGGTAATATTGAAAAGAACTCTTTTGTGATGGGGCTGGAGGAGATCAATGCTGCCGGCGGCGCAAACGGCAGGCCGATTGAGCTCTTGTTTGCAGATGATGCGTCTAAAGCAGTGACAGGCCGATCTGCGGCTGAAAAACTGATCGAGCAAGATAAAGTGATCGCTCTGACCGGAGGATATTCTTCTGAAGTTACCCTGGCTGTTGCATCGGAGGCCGATCGCCGGAAAATACCTCTCCTTATCACGACCGGGTCTGCGGACATGATCACCGAGATTGACTGGGACTACGTGTTCCGTATCAACCAGCCCATCAGTGAATACTCCAAAACTCTCATTGAGTTTTTCCAAGAAGTGCTGGAGCTCAAAAGTGTGGTCATACTGCATGACAATGGCCTGTTTGGTCGCTCAGGAGCTATCGAGTTCTCCGAGCAAGCCTCTGCATTGGGGTGGAAGATCGTCCTGCAAGAGAGTTATGAGCCGGGCACCCTGGATTTCAAGCCATTGCTCACTAAAGCCAACGCAGCCAAACCTGACGCGGTCTATATGATTTCTTACGTCAACGAAGCAGCCCTGCTTTTGAAACAATCCAAAGAGCTCAATCTTACTCCCAAAGTATTCGCCGGTGCAGGCGCCGGCTTCACTTTACCTGCATTTCTCGAGCTTGCCGGCAGTGCTGCAGAAAACGTACTTTCCGCAACGCTCTGGACACCGCAACTCCCATACCCGGGTGCGAAGGAATATTACAACAATTATCTGAGAAGGTTCGGCTCCGCAACTGACTACCATGGCGCCGAGGCATATGCTTCCATTCATGTGATTGCAGACGCCCTCAAGAGGACCAGGGAACTCACTCCGCAAGGCGTTCGTGAAGCCCTTGTGAGAACGAACATGATGACCGCTTTTGGTCCGGTAAGGTTCATATCTTACGGGAAAAAGAGGCAGCAGAACTCGTTGCCAACCTATGTGGTTCAGTGGCAAAAGGGCGTGCTGGAGACGGTCTGGCCTGCGATCATTGCCACAAAACCTTTTGTATTTCCTTCACAGACAGAACTTAGATAGCCAAGATCAATGAAATCTCTTACCATCTCTTTGCTCCTGCGGGTTGGCGTGATGGGCGTGATTTTTTTCCCGGCCGCAGCCCTGATCTGCATCGCGTCGCCGGGCTTCAGCGCGGCGCAGGGCGCCCAAATCTGCCATCACGACCTGAAGGTCGAACTGCAGCCCCAAGAGCAAAGGCTGCTCGTGCAGGACGATATCCGCATCGAAGGCTGGAAGGGCAATGACCTCGACTTTTTGCTCGCAGGTAAAGGCAACATCAGGTCCGTTAAAGTAAATGGGAAACCCTCCAAGTATTCCTTCCGCTCAGGCAAGTTGAGCTTATCTACCGCGCCGGCCGTGGACCGGCCTCTTTTTGTTTCAATTTCATTTGACGCGGTATTTAACGACCCCGTGGCCCTGGAGCCGGCCGGGTTAGACAATCCGGGCTTCGGGGTGGAGGGGTCGATTAGTGAGAGGGGGACTTTTCTGCTCGCCGATTCGGGCTGGTATCCCAGCTTCAGCGGGTCCGGCCAGGATTTTAAGCTCACGGTCAGCGCTCCCCCGGGCACCTACGCGGTTACGGCCGGTGAGCTGATAGGCCATGAGGACCGGGACCGCAAGAGCATATCGAGTTGGAAAACCGGCCCTATCGGGCAGGGTCTGTCACTTTCGGCGGGCAAGTATATCATCCGGTCCAAAAAGGACGGCAGGATTCCAATTTATACGTATTTTACTGCGGAAACCGATTCTCTTTCGGAGACCTACCTGAATGCCTCGGCTTCCCACATCGAATTTTATGAGCATCTATTCGGACCGTATCCTTTCCCCAAGTTCGCAGTCGTCGAAAATTTTTTCCCGACCGGATACGGATTTCCTTCCTATACGCTATTGGGCGCCTCGGTTCTGAAGCTGCCGTTTATTCCCGAAACCAGCCTCAGGCACGAAATCGCCCACTCCTGGTGGGGCAACGGCGTGCTGGTGGATTATGCCTCGGGGAACTGGTGCGAGGGTTTGACAACTTATGTAGCGGATTATCTCTCTAAGGAAATCGCCTCCGCGGCGGACGCAAGGCTCTACCGGCTGCAGGTCCTCCAGGACTATGCGACCCTTGCCGCATCGGGGGCCGATTTCCCGCTCAGGCTTTTCGAGAGCCGCGTAAGCCCCGCAACGAAGGCCGTCGGTTACGGCAAAGCCGCCTTTGTTTTCCATATGATACGGCAAAGGCTTGGCGACGAAGCCTTCTGGAGGGGTCTGCGGCAGATATTTAAAGAACGGTTGTTTGTAAGGACCTCGTGGGAGGATTTCCGGGACGTTTTCGTCCTGACCGGGGGCTGGGACCCCAAGGAAGCCAGGGTGTTTTTCGATCAGTGGGTGGCAAGAAGCGGGGCCCCCGTTCTGAAGCTCAAGGACGTAGAACTCCAAGTGGATGCTTCCGGCCGGCACGTAACGGGCTTCCTTCTCCAGGACCCTCACTGGTACGATCTGGATATAACGGCGGGTCTGGAAATTTCCCCAAATGAGAGGCTCGATACTAAAATCGGAATCAGGGACGCCTCGGCTTCTTTTTCAATTCCGTCGCCTGCCGCGCCCCAAAAACTGATGGTGGACCCGGACGTGAACACCTTCCGCCTTCTATACCCGGAGGAAATTCCCGCCACTGTAAACAGCGTCAAAGGATCGCAAAGTCCGGCAGCCGTGTTGAGCGAGGGCAGCCCTCCAGAGGCCGCCAAAGCCTTCGAGCTTTTGCTTGCGGGCCTTGACCAGGCGAACGCCCGGATCATGACGGAAAAAGAGGCTGAGATGAAAATGGATAAAGACAAGGATTTCATGTTTTTCGGCCTCCCGCGGTCTGAAAAACTAAAATTTTTTTTCGCATCCGCTCCAAAAGGTGTGAGTCTTTCTCAACACGATTTTTCGGTGAAAGGCGCCTCCGGGGCAGACTGTCTTTTTCTGGTTTTCGCGGACCCTGACAGGGGCGGCGGAATCACGGCGCTTTTTTTGCCCGTTTCAGGCACAGCCGATGAGTCGATCCTTACGGCAGCCCGCAAGATCACCCATTACGGCAAATACAGCTTTCTGACCTTCTCGCGCGGGGTGATCCGTGAAAAAGGAATATGGGAAGTTTCGCACTCGCCTCTTGAATTCGATTTTACGCAAAGGTGAAAACCGGCCACATCGTTCATGTTTTCCCTCTCATAAAAACTCGCACTATACTTTTTCGTCCGATATGTTATCTATCCGAGGCAAACAATACCTTTGTCTGAAAAATATGAAATTTGCTTGCTAAGGGATGGATTATTTGGGTAATCTAGCAAGTTCGGACAACCTGGTAAAATTCAACCCGGATGTGAAACCTTAGAACGGAACTAATTACGATCCGGACCGGTATTTTGGAAAACCCCGGTAGAGCCCGTTTAACGCAGTTTTCCCCCAGGGTTTTCATAGACAGCATCCTCGACCGAAGCAACTTGCGGTTGTGCTCGCTCGGAATGGGCGAGCATATTTTTCTTGAAGGAGAAAGAACCTAATGTGCCGTTTGATCGCGTTGACGAGTGACGAGCCGCAGTCTCCCATGGTGGCCATGCGTGCCCTCGATGTGATGCGGGAGGGTCATGACGGCTCGGGGGTAGGCCTTTTTTTAAGTGATCTTGGCGGAGCGTTCGAGACGCTGAAAGGCTTGCCGATCCTGTCCGGTATATTTTCAGGTGAAGGCGTAAAACGCCTCGACCGATACATGACGAGCCTTGGGTTCGTGACGAGGCACAATATTTCCATTCGGAATTCCAAAACGCCGCCTCCAGGCACTCCGAGACGCGATACTTATGTGATCTGCGCCTACGAGTACCCAAGCGCCTGGGAGGGCCTTGACCAGAAAGAAATCCAGGAGCGGCTTCTTCTTGCGCGCCTGCATCTGAGGCAAATGGGTGAGGAACACGAGGACATGATCGTCTACAGCTTCTGGCCGGACGTGATCATGCTGAAAGAAATCGGCGATCCGCTCAAAGTAGCCGAGTACCTTCACTTGGACCGCGAGGAACTCAAAGCCAGGGTCATTCTGGCCCAGGGGAGGCAGAACACCAACTATGCGATCAACCTCTATGCCTGCCATCCATTTTTTATCCAAGGCATAGCTTCGATGACCAACGGAGAAAATACCGCTTTCGTCCCGATCCGTGAATTCCTGACCTCGCGCGGCTATCCCGGTTATGTAGGGTATCAGTCCGACTCCGAGGTCTTCACTCATATCGCCCATTATATGATTCACAGCCTCGGGCTCGAAATCGAGGCTTACAAGCACATCATCACCCCTCTGCAGGACGAGGATCTACAATCCCATCCGGACGCAGGGTTTCTCACGCAGCTGAAACACTCATGCCGCAGGCTCATTATCGACGGCCCAAATTGCGTGATGGGACGGCTGCCCGACAACACCCTTTTCCTCGTCCAGGACCGAAAGAAACTCCGGCCCGCCGTCGCGGGGGGCAGGAAGGGCATGTACGCGTTTTCCTCGGAGATGTGCGGCCTTGACGCTGCCATTCCCGACCGGGACAAACGCAAAGATTTTCAGCCGATGCATCTTGATACGGTAATAGTTCCTTCAGACCGCTCGGAGGTACGGGTATGCTCGCAAGTGGAACCCTTAGCCCTTCTTCACTAAGCGTGAAGGACCTGCTCTGGCAGGTTCAATGGGACAAAGAAAAATGCTCTCTGTGCGGCCGATGCACCGCCGTTTGCCCCGTTCAGGCAATAGAGCTGGGCGTGCACAGAAAAAGGATAGTCCAGATTCCCCCACTGGCCGAAATCGGTCCAGCCACGTCTTCATCCAATGTCCACCAGGTCTATCACGGCATTCGGCAAAGAACCGATCCCGCCTATGCATGTAACGGGTGTGCCATGTGCAACCTGGTTTGTCCCAACGGCGCCATAATTCCGCAAAGGTCGGATGAAATGGACAAGCAGCGCTTCCATATGAATCGCGGCGGACAGGCAAGGAGCCGGGGCGGCAGGAGAAATGTGCCGGATTCGCTCAACCTTGGGGTCCTTGACCGGATAAAGTTCATCCGAATCTCGATGCTGACCGACCCGGCGCTCGACGCCGGCCGCCATGAATTCGAGCTGCGGACCCTTCTCGGCCGTGTATTGCCCCCGGAAGAAAACCTGAGGCTCTACAGGGAGAACGGCTGGATTCCACCCGTACGGGAAATTTATCCTCTTATAATCGGCAGTATGTCGTTCGGCGCGCTTTCCCCCAACATGTGGGAAGGGCTGCAGATGGGCGTGGCATATCTCAATGAAGAGCTCGGCATGCCTGTTCGGATGTGCACGGGCGAGGGCGGGTGCCCGCCACGGCTCTTGCGGTCCCGGTTTCTCAAATACACGATCCTTCAGATCGCGAGCGGCTACTTCGGATGGGACGAAATAATCCATGCCCTGCCCGAGATGAAAGAAGATCCCTGCGCGGTCGAGATCAAGTATGGGCAGGGGGCCAAGCCGGGCGATGGCGGTTTGCTGATGTGGTACAAGGTGAACAAACTGATTGCGGCGATTCGCGGAGTTCCAGCGGGAGTGAGTCTGCCAAGTCCGCCGACTCATCAGACCAAGTATTCGATCGAAGAATCCGTTGCCAAGATGATCCAGTCCATGTACATGGCCTGGGGGTTCAGGGTCCCGGTCTATCCGAAGATTTCGGGAACTTCGACGGCTCTTTCAGTTTTGAATAACCTTACCCGGAACGCCTACGCGGGCGGGCTCGCCATTGACGGCGAAGACGGCGGAACCGGCGCCGCCTACACGGTATCGATGGACCACATGGGCCATCCGATCGCCAGCAATATCCGGGACTGCTACCTTAACCTTGCCAAGCTCGGCCGGCAAAACGAGGTCCCGCTTTTTGCGGGAGGCGGGGTCGGCAAGAACGGAAAACTTGCGGCAAACGCCGCCGCTCTGATAATGCTCGGCGCAAGCGGGGTACAGGTCGGGAAGTACATGATGCAGGCAGCGGCCGGGTGCGTAGGCTCAGAGTCGGACCGGTGCAATATCTGCAACATCGGGTTATGTCCGAAAGGGATCACTTCACAGGACCCGCGCCTCTACAGGCGGCTCGATCCCGAGAAGGTGGCCGAGCGGGTCGTTGACATATTTTTATCTTTCGATACCGAACTCAGGAAGATCGTCGCTCCCCTTGGACGTTCGACTTCTCTTCCGATAGGCATGTCGGACGCCCTGGCCATAGATGATCGAAATGCCGCCGAGCGCCTTCAGATAAAATACGTCGTCTAGCACAGGCGATATGGAATCGGGCGCGGCTGCCAAAGCCCTGTCTTTTGTGGAGTTTGAGTATGGAACAACAACAGGTGATTCGCCTCTCCGGATTTGAAAATGGCCACCGTATTGAATCGCGCATCCTTGAAGAAAGGACGCAGCAGGCTGTGGAAAACGGCTGCCACACGCTGGAGATCGAGGCTTTCGGCCAGCATGGAATCGGGGGCAGGCTCTGGAAGGCCGGGAACGACAGGCTTCATATCAAAGTATTCGGAGCGCCCGGCCAGCGCGTCGGCTCCATGGGCTTTCCCAGCACGCTGATCGAGGTCTTTGGCCCGTCTTCAGATGATGTGGGTTGGCTCAATTGCGGCGCGGACATCATAGTCCACGGAAATGCCACAAACGGCGTCGCAAACGCAATGGCGCAGGGCAGGATCTACGTCGCCGGAAACATCGGGGCTCGAGGCATGACGATGACCAAGCGCAACCCGCGCTTCGCGCCGCCCGAGCTGTGGGTGCTCGGTTCGGTGGGCGACTACTTCGCCGAATTCATGGCGGGGGGCGTCGCGGTAGTCTGCGGCTATGAGCCTCAGGACCCGGCGAATGTGCTGGGCTTTCGTCCGTGCGTCGGCATGGTCGGCGGGAAAATCTATTTTCGCGGGCCGCATAAAGGGTACAGCAAAGCGGGCGCCAAGCTCGGACCCATCGGTGACGGCGACTGGCAATGGCTCAGCGGAAACCTCGAGACATTTCTCACCGGGATCGGCAAGAACGATCTTTACAGCCTCCTGGCGGACAGAGACTCATGGCAGCTTTTGGAGGCCAGAGGTCCGCATGAAAAATTCTCCATGCCCAGGCGCTCGATGGAGGCTTTTCACAGGGAAACCTGGGACTCCGAACTGGGCCGCGGAGGTCTTATCGGAGACCTCGTCGATTTCGAAAGAAGCCAGGTTCAGCTTATTACCAGCGGTTTTCTCAGGCGCTATGTCCCTGTGTGGGAAAACAAGAAGTTTGCCGCGCCGTGCGAGGTTAGCTGCCCAACTGGAATGCCCGTCCACGAGCGATGGCGGCTCATCCGCGAAGGACGAGCCGACGAGGCCGTTGATCTGGCGCTGGCCTACACGCCGTTTCCCGCGTCGGTCTGCGGATATCTGTGCCCGAATTTGTGCATGCAGGGCTGTTCCAGGCAGACAGCACGAATGGTCCCGGTGGACGTCAGCCAGTTGGGAAAAGCGAGCCTCAGGGCGAAACTTCCCGAACTCCCGCCCTCGACCGGCAAGAAAATCGCGGTCATCGGCGGCGGTCCCGCAGGTATTTCTATTGCCTGGCAACTGCGCCAGCAAGGCCATGAGGCCGTTATCTACGACATGAGGGCGGAACTCGGCGGGAAAATCTCCGCCATGATCCCGAAGTCCCGCATCCCCGATGAGATCCTGGAAGCCGAACTCGCCCGCGTTAGAAAAGCACTTCCTCACGTGAACCTTCGACAGCGGCTCGAAAGGTCCGATATAGAGGAACTCCGGGAAGGGTTCGATTTCATAGTGATAGCCTCCGGGGCGCAAAAGCCGAGAGTTTTGCCCATCCCGGGCGGTGAAAAGTTAATCCCGGCCCTG
>Ga0187882_1001583_pt1 | contig 22672 bp, 16 predicted proteins | sample June2016WEW_19_1_3_FD_132991 | JGI IMG/M metagenome (GOLD analysis project Ga0187882, IMG submission 132991) | Peatland microbial communities from SPRUCE experiment site at the Marcell Experimental Forest, Minnesota, USA - June2016WEW_19_150 | ecosystem: Environmental > Terrestrial > Soil >... | reverse complement strand
GGCCGCCAAACCACCCCCCAAACCCAAAGTCATAACAATCAGTCCAAAGACGAACATAATGCCCAGCAGCCAGAGACATATCCTCCGGCCGGTACCTAACCCAGTCAGTATCCCTATAATGAGCCAAATTATGCCGATGATTGAGCCACCGACTCCGCCGCCAATGCCGCCGAATAACCAGCCGGCGGTCCGGTCATTCCACCAGACGTTTGCAGCGCCTGTGGCGGATTGTCCTTTCTCGAATTGAACGAGTTTAAGCGGGCCAAGAAAAACGGTTCCCCGCCCGTGCAGCACAATGTTGAGCTCCAGCTTGACCGGGCGCATTTTGGTAGTATCCCCGATGTAGAAAGGCAGCGTCAATGGCCGCCAGCCGGATGAACCGGTCAATGATTGCATTTGGCCGGAATCTCCCAGTGTTCGGCTAAAATACATCTTGCCGTCGGGAAAATGGCTCCACATTTCAAGATAGCCCATTTCCTCAACGCGTTCATACCTGACCTGTCCTGTTATCGCATAACTTGCCGTTGTGATGCACGGGTCATTGATAGTCAAAATGGCGAATATCTTCTTTTCGTTTTGCGAGTTTTGCATCCTCAGTTGTGCGAAGGGACAATCGGCGTTTGGCTCGATGACTTCACCGGCAGTCAACTTACCTCGCAGGTTCGGATCCGACCACTTGATTTCGCGCAGGGTTTCCTCGGCCAAGCAAGCCGATGTTAGAACGACCATACTTAGTATTAGCGTTATGTATCTCATTTTTGGGCCTCCAATTCTTTTTTGTGGGTTTCAAGTAATGTCTTGAATGTTGTAATATCTATTTTGCCTTCTGCGTAGAATGAGCGGATAAGTAACTCGAATTCGCTTGCTTTTTCAAAAGCGTCAAAAACCTTGATTTTTTCAATCAGCCGGTCTAACCGCAGTCGCACCGTCGGGTAACTGATGTCGTATATCCTTGCCAGCTCTTTTAGCGAACCCGAGGCAAGAAGAAACCTTTTGATGAATCCGATGTCTTCTTCCGTCAGAAGTTGCACCCAATTGCCTTCCTTTTTTTCCTGTGTCATAATCTCGACCTTTCACTAATATTCAACTAAATATCAAGTATAACATTAACATTATTAAAGTAAAGCTTAATTTTATTTATTTTTAGAAAAATTTTCCCCTAAGAATCTGTGGTCAGAATGGGTTAGAAAATCAACTATAACCTGTGTTTCACGTGCAAAGCATAACCGTTTATGAAAATGGCGAACAGGGCGGGGTCAACTTTTGCGTCGTCAGCGATTTTACGCACTTGGTCATCGATAAGATTCGCGGCGTTTGCCTTTTCGTCAGCGGTCATAATAGCTACCGCTCGGCGTAATTGTTCCAGCTCCTCCGCTGTGGGGCTTGCCAACATACCAAGTTCGCTTATTTCAACGTTATCTTTGAACTGTTCGCGCACAATTCGGCCATATTCATTGCCGGCGAACTGTGCAAGCTTATCGAGGTACTGGTCGATTGAGATGTTTTGGGTTACCGCCGTATTTTTTTGCCTCTGCGGATTATGACTTGTTTTCTTCTGGAGCGTTGTTTGATTTTTTTACCTGCCGTCATTGCCGCGCCTAAAGATTCGAGATTAAAACCGCCCGAAAACAGCGACTTCAACCCGGCCATTTTCCCTCCCGACAGCGACTTGAGCATATCCCTGCTTCGCGTAAACTGTTTTACCAGTCCGGATACGTCGTGCGGCTGTGTCCCTGAGCCGGCGGCAATCCTCCTGCGTCTCGACGAGTCAATAACGTCCGGGTCCTGGCGTTCCTGGAGCGTCATCGAATAAACTATCCCCTCCATCTTCTTTAGTTCATTCTCGTCGAAATCCATATCGCCCAGTTCCGAAGCGCCGGGCATCATCTTCATCAGGTCCTTCATTCCACCCATTTTTTTGACTGCCTGCATCTGCTGGAGGAAATCATCGAACCCAAAGCTGCCCTTGGCCATTTTTTCCTGCAGTTTCACGGCCTCTTCCACGTCAAACTGCTCATGTGCCCTCTCTACCAGCGTAACAATATCGCCCATCCCCAGGATTCTGCTTGCCATCCGGTCTGGGTGGAATTCTTCGAGCTTATCGAGCTTTTCGCCTACGCCGATGAATTTTATGGGTTTGCCGGTTACTGCCTTTACGCTAAGCGCCGCTCCGCCTCTGGCGTCGCCGTCTAATTTGGTCAGGATGACGCCGTCTAATTCCAGGCGGGCGTTGAATTCCTTGGCGGAATTGACCGCGTCCTGTCCGGTCATCGAATCGCATACAAGGTAAATCTGGTGCGGCTCGACGGCTTTTGCGACGTCGCTTATCTGCGTCATCATTTCTTCGTCGATGTGCAGCCGGCCAGCCGTATCCAAAATCACAACGTCAACCCCGCTTGTTTTGGCGTGTTGAATTGCGTTCTTCGCAACTCTCACCGCGTCCGTGCTTTGCTCGCTGTAAACCGGGATATTCAACTGCTGGCCAAGGGTGACCAACTGGTCGATAGCGGCCGGCCTTTGCAGGTCGTCGGCAACAAGCATCGGCTTCTTGCCTTTATCCATAATGTATTTGGCCAACTTCGCGGCGGTGGTTGTTTTGCCGCAGCCCTGCAACCCTGCCAAAAGTATCAGCGTCGGCCCGGGCGAGACGTAATAAATCTGCGTATCCACAGGCCCCATCAGCTTGGTCAGCTCATCGTTGACTATCTTGACGAAAACCTGTCCGGGGTGCAGCGACTTGATTACCTCCGCTCCGATGGCCGCCTGGGTGACGTCCTTGCAGAATTGCTTGACCACCTGGTAGTTGACGTCCGCTTCAAGCAGCGCCTTGCGAACGTCGCGCACCGCGTCCGAAACGTTGGCCTCGGTAATTCTTCCTCTGCCCGACAGCGACCGAAACACCGAACCGAATTTTTGCGTTAATGCGTCAAACACGAGTTTCTCAAACTTTTCTGATTAATAAAACCATACAGGGGAAACCATCCCAGACAATTATATTATAGATTCATCCGCCTGTTTTTTCAACGTCCAAATCCTGCTGTTCGGTTAAGTCGCAACTCAAAAGGACAAAACGCCGCAGTTCAAACTTTCCGAAGTGGCTCAAACCAGCATTGTGTGATGTCTTGCACGTTCATCAATCCTCCAGTATCATATCTCCTAATGACCCGAACCCCACAGACAAAACGAAACTCCAGGTATACTTCGACCTTAATGGATGCCGATGTTATGACCGTTGACGGGATTCCGGCCTCATCCCGACATGAACGGCTTATCATCGTCGGGCTTTGTCTTGCCGCGGCAATTCGCGTCTTTGCTTTCAGCGCCGCGTTTCCCTTTTTTAATAATGTTGACGAACAAGCGCATTTTGATGTGGTTTACAAGTATTCTATGGGACATTTGCCCGCCGCGCCGCTTGAATATGTTACACCAGGCGCCGCTGAAATCATCGCCAACTCCTTAACGGGAGAGTTCTTCGACGTCAATACCGACTTCTCTCCTGCCGCAGTGGCCTATATCGTTACCGATTTAGTAAACCGCTACAATCCTGAGACCTGGGTCTGGCCGGCTTACTATTTCCTGGCGGGGCTGTGGTGCCGGTTAGGCGAATCGCTGGCGATAACAGGTACCGAATTACTTTATTGGATTCGTTTCCTTGATGTTCCTCTCATGGCTGTTTTCGTGTGGTTGTCCTGGCTGTTTTCCCGCAGGTTCTTTTGCGATAATTTCCAGGAGCGAATCGCTATTCCTCTTCTCGCCGCGTTTTTCCCGCAGGATATTTTTTACGCAATTACAGGCGACGTTCTTTCTCCGGTTGTCTTTGCGGCGGCGTTCTTTATGCTCCTCGAAATCGGTTTGAGCGAAAAATCTTGGAAATATCATTTGTTCGCGGGCCTGCTCGTTGCCGCAACGTTCCTCACCAAGGCGTCAAATATTGCCATCATACCGCTTGCCGCCCTGGTTATCCTGATTAAAATTGTACGCGCATCTCGCCGAAAACAGATTAAGCAATATTTGCCGGCCCTTATCACCTTCGCTTTTGCCGCAATTGTTCCCATAGCAATCTGGCTCGGTCGCAATTATATACTCTTCGGTGATGCCGTCGGGGCGGCTGCCTCGATTAAGTTGCGTACCTGGACGATTAAACCTATAAGCGAAATGTTTAATCATCCCATCCTTACTCCTTCGGGATTTATTTATTTCATTTCCGATCTGACAAAAACCTTCTGGCGGGGCGAATTTGTCTGGCATAACAGGTTAATAGCTTCGGCGTTTATGGACTGGTTTTATGTAATCTCGTCCGGTGTTTTCCTGTTTGCCCTTATTCTTGATAAAACCAGGCCTGACAGGTCTTTTCGCGCTGCCCTGGCGGGGAGTTTGTTTGTTGTTATCTTATCGATTGCTTTTCTTGCGTTTATGTCAATGAGATACGACTTCGGCACTTGCTTTTATCCTTCTGTTGATGAGCCCTATTTTACCTCCGGCCGGCTGATTGCAGGCATAATTCTGCCCTTTATATTGCTATACGTTGAGGGCCTGCATTGTATCCTTTCAAAACTGCGATGCGGTTCGTATCTTTTGGCTGTGGTCGGAGTAATCACCGTTGCCATAACCATATCAGAGATAGTACTTAGCTGGTCTGTTTTCGCCAGTCCTTATAATTGGTTTCATCTGAAGTAAAAAAAAAGGGGCGTCCTGTGGTCGTAACCAAAAAAATCCAGGTCAGCACAAATGGCAATAGTGAAGTCCTTGATATAACTCCACAGGCCGTAAAGGCGGTCGCCGAATCAGGCGTTTCGGCGGGGACAGTGACACTTTTTGTCGTCGGCTCAACCGCCGCAATCACAACCACCGAATATGAGCCGGGCCTGGCCAAACACGATATAAAAGCCGCCTTTGAAAAAATAGCGCCGCAGGACGCCCGTTATGAGCACGAGGAAACCTGGCACGACGACAATGGTCATTCACACGTTCGCGCATCGCTGCTCGGTCCCTCGTTGACCATCCCAATCGTTGATAGCAAACTCACCCTTGGCACCTGGCAGCAAATCATTCTTATCGATTTTGATACCCGCCCCCGCACCCGCCAGGTCATCTGCCAGATTGTCGGAGAATAATCGGCGTTTTTCTTGCGGCTGGGCGGCGCAAGGCAGGTACGGACAAATCTTCTCAGGGTTAAGGAATTTATAGCTGCCTGCCGCATATTATGCGATTGAATGCTGTATCCGGCAGTGTTTGGCCGATAAATCCATTGACGAATTTTAAAAAACGGATTAGTATACTTCGGCAGGGATAACCCAAATTGTGCAGGAGTTAGGCCGAGTTTATGAAAATTTACCTCAGAAAAGCGTTGTGGTGCGTAACTTTAGTATCGCTTCTGGCTGCATTCGGCTGCGGCGGCCCCGGCAGGCAGACCGCTAAGAACAAGTCCGCCGCCGACAATAACGGGATAGACGATACCATCGGTATGTATGCGGAGATATTCGCTTCCGATGCCATACCCATAAGCGGCTATGGTTTGGTAGGGGGGCTTAACGGCACGGGTTCCTCTGAATGCCCCACGCAGATTAGGACTTACCTTCAAAAATACATCCTTCAGCGCCTCGGCGGCGCCAAAGTTAATGTCGATGACCTTATCAGCAGCCCCGATACCGCCGTCGTAATCGTCGAAGGTATGATTCCGCCCGCCGCCTCAAAAAATCAGCGGTTTGACGTCAGGGTTACCGCGTTGCCCGGCACACAAACGACCTCTCTCGAAGGCGGCTGGCTCTATGGCGTTGACCTTTTTGAGGCACGTCAGGTCGGCACGAGCATCAAACCCCTCGCCGCCGCCGAAGGCCCTGTATTCACCGATTCCGCAATTTCCGGCTCGCAGGACCCCAGAACCGGCTACGTCCTGGGCGGCGGCACGGTCGTCGAAGAGTACAAAGTCAATCTTGCCCTTCGCCTGCCGGATTACCGCATCGTCAGTCAAATCCGGAATCGTATAAACGAACGCTTCGGCTACGAAATTGCCGTGGCGCTGGCGCCGGGCAGTATCGAGCTGCGAATCCCGACAAAGTATCTGGAGGCAAAAAGCAGATTCATCCAGCTTGTCAGGGCCACGTACATTGTAGAATCGCCCGAACTTACCGAGAAAAGAATAATGACCCATATAGAGAAGCTCGCGGGCTCCAAAGATAAAAACGCAAGCGAAATTGCCCTCGAGGCCATTGGTAACGCCGCAATGCCGAAACTTGCGGCACTGCTTAATTCTTCCGACCCGGAAGTCCGCCTCCGGGCCGCTCGATGTATGTTCAACCTCGGTGACCAGAGGGGCAGGGAATCGCTCTGGGGTATTGCCACCGACAAAAAATCTTCCTATCGCATAGAGGCGATTGACGCCCTGGTCAATATTTCCGCCGGGCAGGACGTCACCTCAATGCTTCAATCGCTGCTGCGAGATGATGATTTGTCCATTCGCCTTATTGCCTATGAGAATCTCGTTCGCCTCAGAGACGTCACCGTCTCACGCAAACTGATAGCCAACAGCTTCTATCTTGACCAGGTAACCCAGACCGGAAAACCCGCAATTCTGGTCTCTCGACGAATCCAGCCCCGCATCGCGCTCCTCGGCTCTCCCATATATTGCCGAAGTAACATTTTTATTGAGACGCAAGACGGAACTATCACTATAAATGTGCCCGCGGGCGAAAAATATGCCACGATAATACGCAAGCACCCCAGACGCCCCGATACAATTATCCAGTTGAAAAGCTCCCTTGACCTTGCCGACGTCATTGAGACATTGTGCCGGGAGCCGTTAACTCCAACAGCGCAGGGTGGCCCGGGACTTGGTGTCCCCTACTCTACTCTCGTCGGGCTCATTAGCAAAATGGTTGACTCAGGCGCCATCCAGGCCGAATTTTACGCTGGCCCACTCCCAAAAACCCTGCCAAATATAAAGAAATAACATCCCTTCGACCGATAATGTTAGAACAAAATGTAAGAACCGAATTGAAGGGCTATGACCAAAGGTAAAAAATATCGGGCTAAGTTTGCTTCGCTGGTCGGGTTTTGTAATAATAATAACTTTGGAATTATAGGACTATACGGTTTTGAGTTTTCTGGTTTTTCCGCCAGAAGATCGCAAGGGCAGGAGGGTTTCCGATATCCTTTGCTTATACCGGCTTGTGCCTGAATCTTAAGGATTTATAAATGCGACTTGAAAAGGTTATCCTCGACGGCTTCAAAAGCTTCGCAGACAAAACGGAATTTGTGTTTTCAGCGGCGGTAACAGGCATTGTCGGCCCCAACGGCTGCGGCAAAAGCAACGTCGTTGACGCCGTGAAGTGGGTGTTCGGCGAACAAAGCGCAAAAAGTTTGCGCAGCGGACGAATGACCGACGTCATCTTCAGCGGCAACGCCAGCCGAAAACCCGCCGGCTGCGCGGAAGTCAGCTTGTTCCTCGCCAATACCAACGGCTCTGAAACGGGCCGGCTGCCCATCGATGCCGATGAAGTCCAGATTACACGACGCATCTACCAGAGCGGCGACAGCGAATACCGCATCAATAACAAACTCTGCCGGCTGAAAGATGTCCGCGAATTATTTATGGATACCGGCGTCGGCGTCAGGGCGTATTCCATTATCGAACAGGGCCAGGTCGAACGCCTCCTCTCCGCTTCCTCCGTCGAAAGGCGCGTGATATTTGAAGAGGCGGCCGGCATAAGCAAATACAAGGCGCACAAGGAAGAAGCGCTTCGCAAGCTCGAACGAACCGAGCAAAATCTCCTTCGTCTTGCTGATATTGTCAGCGAGGTCGCCAGCCGGCTCCGCAGCGTCAAACTCGCTGCGGGCAAGGCAAGAAGCTATGTCCAGTACACTCAACGACTAAAAGAGCTTCAGGTCAACTATTCGCTGGCGGAATTCGACAAAATTTATAAGACCGCCGCTCAGAAAAAGGCCGCCCTTGATGAAGCGGAGAAGAACTTTGCCGTATCCGCCGCCGAGGTCGCAAGGCACGATGCCCTGCTTGGCCAGATAGGCCAGCAGATAATCGATACGGAAAACAGCATCAACCACACCGACAATTCGCTTGTGGCCGTGCAGAGCAAAATCGAGCAGCAGATGCAGCGGATAGAATTCCTGCGAACCAGAATCAAAGAGCTTGAGCAGAGAAAGGCCGCCGCAGTTGCCAGGGCACAACAGCTCGCCGAACAAAAAAGCGAGTTCACAATCGACCTCGAAAAGTACCAGGCACAGCAGCAGGAAAACGAACAATCCTTCGAACAGTGCAATCACGACGTCGAGCAAACCAGTCGGGAAATCGCCGATATTAACGCCCAGTACTCATCGCTCGAAGCCGAGCTTGAAGATGAGAAATCCGGCATAATAGATATTGTCCGGCATACCGCCCAGCTCCACAACGAGCTTCAAAGCATATCTGTATATCGCACCAATCTTTCTTCTCAGAAAGACCGTCTCGCGGGCCGGGCACAGGTCGCGGGCGCCGAGCTTGAAAAGTTCCTGACAGACAAGGCACAGTGTGACGCGCGATTAAACGATATCGAGACCGTTATCGCCGACCTCACAAAAAATCTCGATGCCAAACGCAAGGAATCCGATACGTGCGTCGGTCGTACAGAAGCGGACAAAAAACGTTTAGCCAACAGCAAGGAGGCCAGAAGCGCACTGGCGAGCGAGCTTGCCGTTCTTACCGATATGGAAAACCGCCGGGAAGGCGTCAAGGCAGGCGCAAAGCGCATTCTCGAAAACCAGTCCCAGTTCGATTATGTCGAAGGAATTCTCGCGGATATTATCACCGCGCATATCGACTATGCCGCCGCGGTTGAGGCGGCTCTTGAAGACAAGACCGATGCCGTCGTTATCGCCTCGACTGAAAAGCTGTTGGCGGGTAAAGATGCCGTCGATAAGCTCGATGGTCGGGTCCACTTCATAAGCGCAGACAAAATCGAGCCGTTTGTAAATACCAATGACCTCTCGACGCTGTCGGGCGTGAAGGGCCGTCTTGTTGAGTTCGTAAACTACCAGCCCAAATACGCGTCGCTTGTGTGGGCTTTGTTGGGCAAAACTCTCATTGTTGATTCAATCGATAAAGTCGCCCAGTTATCCGAAACGCTTGGGCCTGATTATAAATTCGTTACTCTCAAAGGCGAGTTCGCTTCGGGCGACGGCTTCATCAAGCTTGGCCCTCTCGGCCGGGCCGCGGGCCTCATTTCCCGAAAAAGCCGGCTTCGCCAGTTGCAGGACACCATTACCAATATCACTAATGAAATAGATACGCTCCAGAACCAGATTGACGAGTCAATCCGCACGGGCGACCATCTCACGAAACTTTGCAAAGACCTCCGCACCGCGGTCTACGAGGCGAATACCGAAAAGACACAGATAAATTCGAAGATGGCAGCGCTCGAAGAAAGTATAAAACGGCTCAGTGAAGAACAGCCCCTCATCACAGGTGAAATTGACCAGCTCGAAAAGCAAATCGCGCAATCGGTGCAAAAGGAATACGAGTCAAAGCAAAAGCTTGAGGAGCTTGAGACCGTCAACAACCAGCGCAATGCCCGAATCAGCCAGCTTCAGGGCGATTACTCGAATCTCAAGGGCAGCCAGCAGTCGCTCACGGAGAAACTGACCAACCTCAAGGTATCGCTTGGCCAGATATCTGAGCACCGCCAGTCATTGATACAAACAATCCAGTCGCTCCAGACCCAGCTTCAAGCCAATGCCGGGGCGGTTGCGGCTGCCGAATCCGAAATCAAAAGCTGTGCTGACCAGGCCTTGGCTGCCCAGACCGACATCCTCGCTTCCGAATCGGCTGTCTCTGAGTTGTTCAGCGAAAAAGACCAGAAGCAGCAGAGCAGTTCTCAACTGAACAATCAGATCGAAGGCCTACTTGCCGAGCAAAAGAGCAATGAACAGACGCTCCGCGACAAGCGCGCTGGGCAAAGCCAAATTGAACAACAGATAAACGAACTGAAAATAGAGCTTGGCCAGCTTGATGTTCGACAACAGGACCTCATCGCGAGGGTCCGCGACGAATTGCAGCTTGACCTGCTCCAGTCCTACCAGAATTATCAGGACACCGCCGTTGACTGGGAAAAGGTGCGTGAGGAAATCGCCGAACTGCGAGGCAAAATCGAACGACTTGGCAACGTCAACATCGACGCCATTCAGGAGCAGCAGGACCTCGAACAGCGGCACAGCTTCCTTTCGACGCAGGTCGAGGACCTCAATTCCAGCAAGGGCCAGCTCCAGCAGCTAATCAACCGTCTCAATAAGGTAAGCAGGGAAAAGTTCCTTGAGACGTTCGAGCTTGTCCGCGGTCATTTCCAGCAGATTTTCCGCAAGCTCTTCGGCGGCGGAAAGGCCGACATTATTCTCGAAGCAGCCCCCGATATCGATGTTCTCGACGCGGGCATCGAAATAGTCGCGAAGCCCCCCGGCAAGGAAACCCGGAGCATTTCGCTATTGAGCGGCGGCGAAAAGGCAATGACCGCCATCGCGCTATTGTTCTCCGTATTCAAGGCAAAACCCTCCCCGTTCTGCTTCTTAGACGAAGTTGATGCCGCCCTCGATGAGGCCAACAACGAACGCTTCGACGCCATCGTCAGGGAATTTCAGAAGGAATCCCAGTTTATCATCATCACGCACTCCAAGCGAACGATGAGCGTTACTGATATGCTCTATGGTGTAACTATGCAGACGCAGGGCATCAGCAAGAGAATATCCGTCAACTTCGACCATTACAGCTCCGAACCTGCCGCCGCGTAAATCAATCGGGACAGGTCTGGTTTGCCATTCCCGGAAGCAGGAATCCAATCGTCTGCTTTGACGAATCCCCTCAAAGGTTCTATAATACCCCAGTTCTATTGAGGGCTTGATTATGGAAACGATTTTGCTGGTTATAGTGGCTGTTCTGCTGGCGATAGTTTTGATTCACCAGTTCAGCACCAGTTCTGCCAACAGAGACAAGCTCACCCAGCAGCAAACCGCTGTAACGTCTCTTCAGCAGCAGCTCGATTCCATTTTGAAGTCGGCTGATTCCACCCGGAACACCCTTCAGGATTCTCTTCAAAAAGGTCAATCTACATTGACCCAGGGCCTGCAATCTTCAACGGAAACGCTCAGCAAACTTAACAATCAAATCGGTCAGTTAATTACCGCCAGCACGCAGATGCAGAAAGTTGGCGACGATGTGAAGCGCCTTCAGGAAATCCTCGCAAGCCCGAAACTTCGCGGCGGTCTCGGTGAATGGTCACTTGAAAATCTGCTGGCACAAACCCTGCCGAAGGACAGTTTCGAGCTTCAGTATTCCTTCAGGGATGGTCAGAAGGTCGATGCCCTGATTCATTTGGCCGGCTATAACGCCCCAATCGACGCTAAATTCCCGCTTTCGAGTTTTGAGTTGCTGCTCAAGGCGGAGAAGGACGATGAGCGGGTTCGTCTGCGAAAGCAGTTTCACAATGATTTAATAAAACACATCGATAAAATCGCGGCAAGTTACATCAGGCCCGCCGAAGGCACTCTTGATTTTGCCCTTATGTATATTCCCGCCGAAAACGTCTATTACGAGGCGGTTATCAAATACCCGGACGATGCGAAGGATATTCTCCAGTATTCGCTTGATAAAAAAGTCATTCCTGTCTCGCCGAATCTGCTTTACGCGTATCTGATGACCGTTGTGATGGGACTTCACGGGCTGCAAATCGAAAAACAGGCAGCCGAAATACGCCAAAATCTCAAAAAACTCAACGCTTCCTTTAGCGATTTTACTGAAACCTGGGACGTCCTCGGCAAGCACCTCCGCAATGCCTATTCCCAGTTCGACGAGGGTCATAAAAAATTGGACAGATTTGGTATGGAACTTACTAATATTCAACAGGAAGATAACAAATAATTTGCGATGAGAGTAGAATGATAAAACGCCGTGTATATCACGTATTAATTTTCTCATTGTTTTTGGTTACCCCCGTTTTGTCCGCGGACAAGTTTTATGACGAGTTCAAGAATCCGCCGATGTCCGTCAGGCCGATTGTTAGGTGGAACTGGGATGCCAACAGTCCGGGCGAACAGGAAATCATACGCCGGCTTGATGCCTTCAAAAAAGCGGGTTTCGGCGGCGTCGAAATAAGCCTTGGCGAAGACGTAAACGGACAAATGCTCAAGTTTGCCGCCGACGCTGCAAAACAACGAGGGATGATTGTGGATTTGTCGCTTGGCTCGACCTTGGGCGGCTCGTTTATCTCGCCTGCCGAGCAAAGCCATAAAATCATAATAGGCAAAAAACAGTTCACAGGGCCGACAACGGCTGTTGTGAACGTAAACGATTTAATTAAAGTTTCTGACCCTAATCAAAAGTTGATGTTTCTGCGTCTGGTCCCAACGGGTCTGCTAAGTTTCACGCCCGGCGTAGAGCTAATCGAAAAAATAAAGCCCGACGGGTCAGTGGCCGTCGATATTAACGACACCAACAGCTATACCCTTTATGCGGGCGTCCTGCACTCCGGTACAAGTGCCACTGGCGCTCCCGCCCTCGATTTGCTCAACAAACAGGCCGTGGAAAAATATCTTAACAATATCTCCGCCAAACTTGGCCCCGCCCTGGGCGGTAAAATCGGCAATTCCGTCCATGCGATTGTATGTCCTCCCGTCGAATTATCTGCTGCAAACTGGACAAGCGATTTCATCCAGCATTTATTTAAGCGATATGGTTACAACATAAAACCCTACCTGCCGATTATTCTCGATGATGACTTCCCCAAGGCCAGGACCCGTTTCTACGATACTATCCGCCGCATACGTTATGATTTTTACGCGACCCTCGCTGAGTTGTACCGCGAACGTTTCGCCCTGACCTTCCAGAACTTCTGCCGCGATAATGGCGTCCTGTCTTGTGTCCCAACAGGCCCCGTTGATATCCTCGACAGTTGTTCTGTGCCCTCCGATATAATTCAGGGTTATGTCTCACCGGACCGCTTTAGCCATAATGCCTGGGATAAAATAGCTTCCTCTGCGGCGCATCTTGCCGGCAAGTCCCTCGTAGCCGGCGAAGCAATAACAGGCGTTTCAGACAACCTTGAATCAGTAAAGAGAGACGCAGACATTGCTTTTGTTTCGGGGGTCAATCGCTCAATTCTGGCCTGTGGTTCTTTTCTGGACGAGCGCAATCCTTGGTGGCCATACACGGGAAACTGGACCGAGCGTGATGCCCGGTTGTCTTATTTGTTTCAGAATGCCCGCCATCAGGCCAGAATCGCCATTATTTGTCCGGCCGGCGATCTCTGGAGTGATTGCGGCTCATCAGAATCCAGGATGGTCAACTATTTCTGGTACCTGTTCCCACTCGGGCGTGCCCTCAATCAAAATGGCTACACCGTCGATTACGTCAGCGAGAAAATCTTCACGCAAACGACCTTCGAAGACGGCAAACTTCACTTTGGCTCACAGGCCTACGATGTCGTAATAGTCCCCGATGTATTCTCAATGGAATTTCTTACCGCCAGGGCCCTGCGTTTCTTTGCTGAGAATGGCGGCAAAATCGTTTTCGTCGGACAAGCGCCACTGACCGCGCCTGGCTTCAAAGACCTCCTCCGGCGCAGTGTCCCCATCGAGATAACGATGGACCATATCCAGAAAAGCGACCCCAATCGCATTGCGTTCATCCCAGCCCCTGACAAGAACAAGGATAACCTGCTATCCTGGACGTCCGACCTGATGAAAAAAATCAGCGTCTTGCCAACCGTCAAAATATCTCCGCCGAGTGATAAACTTCTTTTCGTCCATTATCTTGCCGAAGGCAGGGATATATTCTTTTTCACCAACACCGATAACTCCGCCCCCATATCTTTCCGCGCGGATTTCAATACCGCCGGCAAAACACCCTGGATCTGGAATCCCGATACCGGCGCTCGCGGCGTATTTGCCTATGGGGACAAAAAGAACGCTCTCGATATCCGCATTGAGCCGGCGGAATCGTTGCTTCTGGTTTTTGACCCGAATATGAAGGCGAAACCCGCCAAGCCGCAGCCCGTGGTCGATTTCAATGACGGGCTCGAAATCAAAACTAATTGGCAGGCGGAATTTAGCAACTGTATGACAGCCGAAAAACTCACGCGTAAAATCGACAAGCTAATCGACCTTGGCCAGGACAAAGACCCCCTGCTAAATACCTTTGCGGGCACTATTTTGTATCAGGCCGAATTTGATGCCCCCGACAAAAAACGAACTGTTCTTGATCTTGGTAAATGCAGTGATATTTCAGAAGTGAAACTAAACGGCAAATCACTGGGTATGCGCTGGTATGGGCGGCACATCTACGATACCGCCGATGCTCTTAAAAAAGGCAAAAACACCATCGAAATAAAGGTAACAACTTCACTAAGCAATTTGAAAGCAAAGCCCGTCTCCGCAGGCCTGATTGGCCCTGTGTGGTTATTAAAAACACGGTAAAAACGTTTGCTTTATGAAGATAATCGCTTCCGTGATTGTATCTTTGACAAACCCAACTGGACTTTTTAAGGCGAATAATCCCCCAGCAACCAAAGTATTAGGCCGCCAATCGTAGTAAACAGGCAGGCAAAGATGAGAACCCCTATGACTATTCCCAACTCGCTCATCAAAAATTCGTGCAATTGTTGGTCAAATTTACTCATCGTCTCTTAGGTTTTTTCCTTTTTTTAGGAGGCGCAGGGATAGCGAGAAGGGCTTTCAGGGCTTCTTCGGGAGAAAGCGGATTAAGTGATATAGGCCTTCCGTGACCTTGTTTATTTTTCTTCATTTTTTTCTTTATAGATGAATTTGGGTTCTATAAGTTTGGGTGCTGTTATCTTTATTCCAAGAATATCAGCAAATTTAGTAATATCATCAAATGTATGTATTTCTTTTATGCCCTTTTGTATTGCCGAACCTATATGAATTGCATCCATTGACCTAATGCCACGTTGATTGTTAGCGTGAATATGACGAATAACGCCTCTGGCTTGCCTACAAACTTTTTCCGACACTTCAATCAGTTTGATTTGAGAAGGCGGTGTCCAAAGAGAATTGATTCGGTCTTCAATATCTATTGACAATACTTTACCGATTCCCTCTTTATCGCTCGCTACCTCTGTTATACTTAATGTAGATGTCCAAATTTCTATATTACCTGCATTACATTCCTCAAGCATACTTTGAACAATTCTCCAACGGTCAGCTTCTTGGTTTATATATGCAGAAAACACTCCTGAATCCCAATAATAAACAGGTATGATTTTTTTGTCTTTTACCATAAAATATCTCTTAGTTATTGAATGCTGCCTAATGCCATTCTCCACGCAGCGGAATCCGCTTCCTGAATTGGCTCGATATTGCTGATATTTCGTATTGTAATTACGCTATCAGTATCTTCGTCTCTTTTTATCAATCCTTCAACATATACCAATTTGCCCCAAATATCCCGAAGTTTTTCCTCAGAACCAAAGGGCAAATAACAGGAAATCGGGTGGTCATCATTGTAATCATAAACAGTAAAATGTAGAGAATTTCTCCTTGTGATAGTTTCTACTCGCCCTTTAATGCCACCGAACGTTTCGGTTCCTAAAATATCTTTTTGTGGAAGTGCTATTGGTTGTTGCTTTATTATATATTCATTTTTGGGCGTCTCAAATATAATAGATGTAACTTTTCCATTTATCAATTTTCGCAAATTCAAAACCGCATCTATAACATTCCGTTTATTGTGTAAAATTTCTCCTACTCGTATTTTTCTTCCAACCTCTAAATAAGCATCCGATATTTGTTCTACTGCGGGCGCGTCTTTAGTAGTTAGAGTTATCCCTCTGCACGTTACCGTTGTGCTACCTATTTTCAAATCTTCGACAACCCAGTTTATTTCCGCATCGGGAGCGTTTTCCTCTTGTAATCCTTTTATGAGATTTTTGAAATAAGGAATTGCTTTAGAGAAATCCTCTAAGGGAACAGCGTCCCCCTTTAAGGATATTGTTATCGTATCAAAAGCCATTTTTTCACCCAAAGTTATGCTCTTGGCAATGAGTCCCGATATAACAATCGCTTCCCTTCGATTCCGGCAAAAGCCAAATGCGTTCTGGCTCCATCCTCAATGTGCCTCATATTATATCGAAAGTCAAACTCTGTCAAGTAGCGGTGTAGATGTTTTGGGCTAACGTGCTGATAAACCCCGTTAATCCCACGTTTCAAAAGTCCAAAGAAACCCTCAATTGTATTTGTGTGCGTATTCCCTCTAACGTATTCATACATACTATGTTTAACAAATTGATGGTTAAAATCTTTGCGCAACACTTTATAGGAACCAAACTCGTCTGTCATAATCGTACAGCCCTTATCGGCATTTTTATAAACAAACTCTCTAAGATTTTTTCCCGTCAATCGAGGCATTACCTGACTTTTGACTATACCGTTTCTTTGAACTAAAGCAACAACGGGAATTTTTTTCGTGCCTCGGCCTCGTTTTGAACTTTTGTTGTTGATGATGTCCCTTTGCGTTCTACGAGGCCTTCCACCAATATACGTCTCATCGACCTCGACTATGCCAGTAAGTTTCTCCGCAAGAGGTGGTTGCTCCATTGCATATCTAATCCGATGAGCCATAAACCACGCCGATTTATAAGTCATATCCAACATACGATGCAACTGATGCGCACTGATTCCTTTTTTAGACGAACACAAAAGAGAAATTGCCATTAGCCACTTGTTAAGCGGAATATGGCTATCCTCAAAAATCGTCCCCACTGTAACCGTGAATTGTTTACGACACTCTTTGCACTTGTAAACACCTTTGCGAGCAGGCCGCTTAGAATCCGGCTTTCCTTTAATGCTATACGGATTCAAACCGCCACAGTGCGGACAAGCAGGGCCGTTGGGCCAGCGAAGTTTCTCTAATTGCTCGCGGGCCTCATCAACCGTTAAGTTTGCCATATTCGTAAATTTGCATTTATCGCTCATAATGGCTATTCCTTATCTATTTCAACTTTTTCTATCTGTATATGTTTATTATATCATATATAGGGGGCGTGTCAAGCTTTATATTGCGATTTTTTAATAAATACTCACTTTTTTTGGTTATGTTCTTAGATGTTAAAATGGGTAATTTGCAAGGCGTTTACTGCCTTTTTTTGAAGTATTTTTGAATGTCTGGGATAACTATAAAATTTTCCGCTATTTGGGCTGGTATGGGAATTTCAATGCGCACAGAACTATTAAAAGTAAGAATCATCAATCCGCTATTCACCTTGACTTTTTGATTTCTTATTTCATAGAAAAGTATTTGGGCGTGTTCGGCGTCGGCGAGACAAGAAAGTGGCTTACCCATGAATTTACTTCTTGTGTCAAGGTCGCAAACTATCGCCTCGTAAAGGACTTCATTATTTCCAATCTGCCTATAAGTCCAGTGCATTGCAATCATTTCAAGAACAAACTCCCTATCTTTCCATAATTGAATCCATGCACATTCCTTGCAATCGCACTCGCCCGAACTGTTTGAGTCTGAACTAACCACAATACGGAGGGTTGCAGTGCCTGTTTGTAAAGGTTTTTTGTAAGGATTGTCACGGTCTAAGGCATAAACTAAATCATTCCACCAAAAAATTACGCTGGGAATATAAACAATCAATATCACAGCGTAAACTATGCGGCGATAGATTTTTGATTTGGAAATATGGTCTGTTATTATTATCAATGTTATAAACACAGCAAGAACAAGTAGGACTGCATTGATTATGGGTGTTGATATTAAATTACTCATAAATGCCCCCAAAGAAGCAGCATCAAGCCAGTAGAGCCAATGAGTTTTGATAGATTTAACGATGTGGTTGTTATCGAATCTATTTTTGAGACCTTCCAAGTCCATATCTTAAGAGCATAAACAAGAGCATAGCACAGTAAAGCATTTTTACCTCCTTTAAATGGGTTTGTGAAAGATACAATCACGATCGCTTCTGGTAAGCAATGATGGCGGCGGACGTTATATGCGCGCCAGAACAATCCTTGAAAAACACACATCTTTCTGATACACTCTGTCTGTAAGTCATCATTGCGATTAAGTCGTGAAATATAGACGGGACTGTACTAAATGCGAACTTCTGCACGGACGCAAAATAAATCATCCGCCAGCGAGCCGCTCCACAAGAATCATCGGCGTGCTAACTCCGCGGACAAAACCTGGGTTATTTCACCACCCGACCCGCGCGCAGACCAGCTCGCCAAATCACTCAAGGTTTCACCTTTGCTCGCTCAACTGCTCATCAATCGAGGTGTAACCGACCCGCAATCCGGCTCCGCTTTCCTCAGACCCAAACTAACCGACCTTATCAGTCCCGAACTGCTTCCGGGCGTTCGTGATGCCGCACAAAGGATTAAACGGGCCGTCACACAAAAACAAAAAATCACAATCTATGGCGACTACGACGTCGATGGCATTACGGGCGTCGCTATCCTCTGGCAAATCCTCACGCTTCTCGGCGCAAACGTCGATTACTACATTCCTCACCGCATCGACGAGGGCTACGGCCTCAAAGTTGACGCCGTCGAATCAATCGCCAAAACCGGCACGCGGCTCCTCGTCACCGTTGATTGCGGCATCACCGCTCACGCCGCCGCCGAATTGGCGAAAAAACTCGGCCTCGACCTGATTATCTCCGACCACCACCAATTTGCCGACACGCTCCCGCCAGCGTTCGCCATTGTCCATCCGGCGCTCGATAAATCCTATCCTAACCCCGACTCTTCCGGCTCTCTCGTCGCCTTCAAACTCGCCTGGGCCGTCGCGGACATTTTCAAAACCGGCGCCAAGCTCAGCCCCGAAATACGCGACTTTATGCTTAATTCCACGTCCCTGGCGGCAATGGGGACTATCGCTGATGTTATGGAACTCCGCGGCGAAAACAGGACCCTGACCAGCTTCGGTCTGAGCTTGCTTTCCGACCCCAAATTACCCGGCCTGAAAGCGCTCATCGAATCTGCCGACCTCACCGGCAAAGGCCTCGACAGCTACCATATCGGTTTTCGCCTCGCCCCTACGCTCAACGCCGCCGGCAGAATCGGTCACGCCCGCCTCGCCGTCGAGCTTCTTACTTCCACGAGCCATGCCCACGCTGCCCAGGTCGCCGATTATCTCAAAAGCCAAAACGCCCAGCGTCAGCGGTTCGAACGAAAAATCTACAACCACGCCTGTCAGCTTATCGCCGAACAAAACCTCGACAAGCCGGAAAGAAAAACCATTGTGCTGGCTGACTCCTCCTGGCACAGCGGCGTCATCGGTATTGTCGCCTCCAGAATCGTCGATAAATTTTTCCGCCCCGCGATTATGATTAACTCCGGCTCAACACCCGCGCAGGGTTCCGCCCGTTCTGTCCCCGGCTTCGATATCCTCACTGCAATCGCCGCCTGTTCAAAACACCTCGTTACTTTCGGCGGTCACAAAATGGCCGCGGGAGTAACAGTCCTGCCCGAAAATATCCAGAAGTTCGCCGATGACCTCGAAACCTATGCTCAACACCACCTGCTCGATGAACAATGCGTCAGCAAGCTCCATATCGACGCCCTCGCGTCGTTGTCCGAGTTCAGTTACGAAAGTGTTACCGAAATGCAAACCCTCGGCCCGTTCGGCCAGGGCAACCCCGAACCCCTGTTTGCCACAAAAGGCGTCCGCCTCTGCTCACCGCCTCGCAGGGTTGGAACAAACGCTGACCACCTCCAACTTGCCGTCACCGACCACACCAATTCAATCCGCTGCATCGGCTTTAGGATGGGGCTGCTCGAAAAGAAGCTTCTCGAACGCGATTGCTTCGACATTGCCTACCATGCCGCGATTGATTCGTTCAACGGCAACCGCTCCGTCCAGTTGGTTATCGAAGACATCCGTTTCGAATGATGAATTCACTTTCCGGGTTCGACTGTAATTTTTTCTATCCTGAAATTACCTAATGTCGTTGCCATGTTGAAAAAGTTCACCGGCTCGCCGTTGCCCGATGCCAGTGCGATATGTCCTGCATAGAATTTACCTAAGCCGCCCGCTTTGAATGCCGAATCAAGCCCGACCCATTTGTCGTCTATATACGCCTCCGTCCAGGCATGTCCGCCAAAGCCGGTTTTGCCTTCAAAATCATTCACGTATGCCACGCCCACTGTTACTCTTGCCGGTATTCCCGCCGCCCGGCACATCGCTGCGCACAGGACCGCGAATTCCGTGCAGTCGCCTCTCCTGCTCGCCGCGACCTCCGTCGCTGAGGCGTAACCAACCGACAAGCTTATATTCTTTACGTATTTTGCCACAAACTCTTCGATTCTCTTTGCCGCTTCAGCCGAATCCTTTGCGTCGCCCACCGCTTGTTTCGCAAGGGCGATTATATTCGCGTCGTCGCTCTGCACAAATCTGCCTGGCTTTATCATCTCTGCGATGTTCGCATCTGTCCCCTTATATGGGAATATTCCGCCCGCTGGCATACTCACTGGTTCGACTTTAACTATCACTGTTCCATCTCCGAGTTTTTGAACCTGCTGGTTATCGCTTGACGGTATCGTGAGATTCGTCGTTTGAGCGGTCGGTTTCAGGTAATATGTAATCGATTTTGCAGTCCCTGTGTCTTCAATCGGCTCTGGACTTGCCAAAAACATCTTATCTATTATTTCAGCGGGCTGGTTGTTGCTCATCGCGAATTCTTTTGTGCAGGCCAGCATTTCCACGTTCATTCCCGCCATCGGCATTATGCTCTTTAACGCCCGTAACTGCCCGTCCACATAACCAGTCGAAGCAATCTCGCCCGTTCCGGGCATGCTCATCACCGTCTCAACTTTTGTCAGCGGCACTATCCTGCCCAGCAAATCCACATCCTGCCTTGCCCCGACTTTCACGCGAGTATTAACAGCTGTCATCAATGTAGGTACGAATATGGGTGTCTCGTAAGTTGTGCCTTCATTCAGTTTTTTCTCCAGCTCAATCAGGCGAAGTCCCTCCGCCATCACCGCGTCCTTGGGCCATACAATAGTGCCTTCCTGCACGGCTCCTATTCCTGTCGTCCGCGTCCGGACCGTCCCGTCTTTGCCTATTGTCCCCTCTGTTTTCATCGTTACCATTCCCATATCCTGCTCGGTGGCAAACGATATCGGCTCTCCCTTTACCGTTTCAACACAGGTTTCCTTTGTTTTCATTAAAACTGTCTTTCCCATTCGATTTAGCGTCATATTGACCGTATCCGTTGTTGTAACCCGTTCGCCTGCCACGACCCTGCTGTGCATCGCGTGCCCGACCTTCGTCCCGTCCACGAATACAGCGTAGTATTCGAAGTCATCCGCCCGTCCCCACGCCAAAACCGCGAATTGCAGCACGATAAGCCCAATTGCGAAAATTTTTGCCTTCATAATCAACTCCAAAAATGTCGTCCCATTTCAAATATGTTCCGATTAGTATAAACCATCCGTTGCATCCAGCAAGCTATCTTCCTAAAATACCCTGATGATTTGGTTACCTGATATGCTATGAATTTTGATGAACTGTTGAAACTTATTCGTTCGGGCAACTCACCCCGGCTGTGCGATGATTCCCGTATCATCAAACCGGGTGATATCTTCGTCGCTGTCAAAGGCCCCGATGTCGATGGCCACGACTTTATTCCACAAGTCCTCGCCAAAGGCGCAAAATTCATCGTTTTACAAAAAAAAATAGCCCCCAAATTTATTGGGGGGTTGCGAGAATCGAGTATCGAGAATCAAGTATCGGTTGTCCCTGTTCCTGATTCCTCTCTCGCCCTCGCCACTCTTGCACAAGCCGCCAATGGCGACCCCGCGTCCAGATTGACAAATCTCGCCGTCACGGGAACCAAAGGCAAGACCACGGTAACCTTTCTCGTCCGCTCCTGTTTTCAGGCCGCCGGGGAAAAATGCGGCTTAATCGGGACCGTTATCTATGATAACTGTATTGATGTCTCGCCTGCACCTCTCACCACTCCTGATTGCCTGACTATCGCAAAATCGCAGGCACAGATGCTCAAAGCAGGCGCAAAATATATGGTCATAGAAGCCAGTTCCCACGCCCTTGACCAGAACCGAGTTGCCGCGATTAATTTCAAGGCCGCGGCCTTTACCAATCTCACAGGCGACCACCTCGACTACCACAAAACCACCGAAAACTACCTGGCCGCAAAATCGAAAATCTTCGAATTGCTTTCTCCCGACTCAACCGCTATTCTTAATAAACAATCCCCTTACTCAGAACAAATCGCCGCAGGCACTAAAGCCAAAATTCTCTGGTTTGCCGTTGATGAAAATGCTGACCTTTCCGCCGATATTCATTCAATCGATGACTCAGGCACGGCGTTCACGCTTCGATATCGGGGGCAAAGCATCCGCATAAAAACGTCTTTGCTTGGCCGATTCAACATTGCCAATCATCTTGCCGCCGCGGGCCTGTGTCTCGCTGCTGGTCTCGACCTCAAAACCGTTGCCCGTGGCTTATCCGCTCTCGATGCAATCCCCGGCCGGCTTGAAAAGGTAAAATCAGACGCGCCTTTTACCGTTCTTGTCGATTTTGCCCATACCGATGATGCTCTCGATAACGTCCTTTCCACTCTAAAGTCGCTCTGTAAAGCTCGACTCGTCGTTGTATTTGGCTGTGGCGGCGACAGGGACAAAACAAAAAGACCCCGTATGGCCAAAG
>Ga0187882_1001582_pt1 | contig 22686 bp, 19 predicted proteins | sample June2016WEW_19_1_3_FD_132991 | JGI IMG/M metagenome (GOLD analysis project Ga0187882, IMG submission 132991) | Peatland microbial communities from SPRUCE experiment site at the Marcell Experimental Forest, Minnesota, USA - June2016WEW_19_150 | ecosystem: Environmental > Terrestrial > Soil >... | reverse complement strand
TCGAAGTCAATCCGCGTTTCTCCGGGGGAATCAATCTGACCATAGCCGCGGGCGCGGATTTTCCCAGCTGGCTCGTCGAAATGCGCTTGGGCCGCAAGATACGGCCGGCACTGGGGCGATTTACGGATGGCTTACTCATGACGTGTTATGAGACCGCACTCTTCCTCTCACCGAGCGGCTCGTCGGCGGAGAGTATGGAGCATGTCAATGCTCCGGTTATGCCGGATCATCAAGGCCGGGCAGAACGCGGCCAGGCTGGCACTCGTCGACCTTGAGTTAGAGGACAGGAGGATCAGCATGAAGGCGGTCATACTTGCGGGAGGGAAAGGAGCGCGCTTGGCTCCCTATACGACCATTTTCCCCAAGCCGCTCGTTCCGATCGGCGAACGGCCGATCTTGGAAATCATCGTCCGGCAACTCGTCCGTCAGGGAATCGGGGATATCATCCTGTCAGTCGGACATCTGGGTGAGCTGATCGAAGCCTACTTTCAGAACGGCCACCGCAATATCGCCGGACTCAACCTGAGCTATGCGCGCGAGTCGCAGCCCCTGGGGACGGCGGGGCCACTGGCGCGGATCTCAGGCTTAGATGACACTTTCCTGGTTATGAACGGAGACGTGCTGACCACCTTGGACTACAGCGCACTCCATGAATTCCACCGCGTCTCGAACGCCGCGCTCACAATCGCGATGCACCGCAAAGAGGTGCGCATCGATCTGGGAGTACTGGAAACGAACGACCTTCACGAGTTGACTGCGTATAGGGAAAAGCCGCTGTATTCGTTCGATGTCAGCATGGGAGTCTACATCTACGAACCCAGCGTGCTGCGTTACATCGCCCAGGACGAGTATCTGGATTTTCCCGATCTGGTGCTTCGCCTTCTGGAATACGGGGAAAGAGTGATCGGATACCATTCCGATGATTTCTGGTTCGACATCGGCCGCCGAGAAGATTATGAACTTGCCCAGCAGGAATTTGAGACTCGCGCCGCCTCCTTTGCCCTCGACTGATTGGCGCGTGCCTCTATGCGCACCCAGTTTCGATGAGGCCGAGGTGAAGGCTGTCACAGAGGTGATGCGCTCCGGGTGGTGGACTGCCGGACCTGTGACGAGCGCGTTGGAGGCTGAGTTTGCCGCCGTCGTAGGAGTGCCCCACGCGATCGCGGTCTCGAGCGGCACGGCGGCCTTGCACCTCGCTTTTGCCGCCATGGAACTGAAATGTGGCGATGAGGTGCTCATTCCGTCATTGAGTTTCGTTGCTGCCGCAAACTGCATCCTGCATGCGGGTGGGACTCCGCGTTTTGTCGACGTGGCCGCGCTGGATCTGCCGCTGGTGTCGCCCGAAACACTGGGAAAGGCCATCACTTCGCGCACGCGAGGCATCTGCGTCATGCATTATGGCGGCACGCCTTGCGCCATGGATGAAGTGATGACTCTGGCACGAGAACACGGGCTGTGGGTGGTGGAAGATGCTGCCCACGCTCCAGGCGCCGCGTGGGGCTCGCATTCCTGCGGAGCCTGGGGGGATGTGGGATGCTTCAGCTTTTTCGGCAACAAGAACGTGACATGCGGCGAAGGCGGGATGGTCACGACCACTAACGAAAGGATTGCCTCGCGGATCAGGGCACTCCGCTCACACGGCATGAGCTCTCTCACCTGGGACAGGTATCGGGGACACCAGTTCTCGTATGATGTGACGGAACCCGGCTTCAACTATCGTATGGACGACCTGCGCGCTGCAATCCTCAGGGTTCAACTGTCCTCGCTGACGGAACTGAACCGCCGCCGGGCGGAGCGGGTTGCCTGGTATCGCGAACTTCTGGCGGGAGACCCGCGCTGGATCATCCCGTTCAGCCATTATCCGGAGAAGTCGGCGCACCATTTATTTGTAATTGTGCTGTCCAAGGGATCGGAGCGCGCGGAGATCATGGAGCATCTAAAGGAAGAGGGCGTGCAGTCCAGCATCCACTATCCGCCCACGCACCTGTTCAAAGGCTATCGAGAGCTCGCGCTGCCGGCGTCCGATCTGGGCGTCACCGAGGCTCTCGGACGCCGATTGTTGAGCCTTCCACTTTACCCTGACATGTCTCGGGAGCAGGTCGAGTGGGTGGCTGGGAGTCTGGACAGAGCAACGCTTAGGAGATGAGAGAACCGTGGCACTGACGTTGGCATTCTTGCAGGCACGCATGGGGAGCACGCGCCTCGCCGGCAAGGCGCTGCTGCCCATCCAAGGCAAATCCATCCTTCAGCGCTCCATAGAGCGGCTGCGTGCCGCTGATGGCCTGGACGATGTCGTGGTCCTCACCACCCATCATGACGAAGATGATGCCATCGTGAAGGAAGCGAGCATGCTGGGCGCACCTGTCTTTCGCGGGCCGGATCTCGATGTCCTGGCGAGGTTCAGGCAGGCCGCGGACCTTTTTCGGCCGGACATCATTGTCCGTGCCACGGCCGACAACCCGCTGATCGACATTGGGACTACCGGCCGAATTGTGAGCCGGGTCATCGCCGACAATCTCGACTACTGCGTGGAGGTAGACCTGCCCGTCGGGGCTGCAACTGAGGCCATCACACGCTCTGCCCTGGAAACCGTGGACCGTCTGGGTGGCCTGGAGCACCATCGAGAGCATGTAACGATCTATGTCAAAGAACATCGGGATGAATTCAGGACTTGCTTTGCCGATCCACCTGCGGCGCTCAGGCGTCCCGACGTGTGGATCACCGTGGACACTCCAGCCGACTTCGCATTTGTGGAATGTCTGATCAAAGGAATCCCGGAAGGCTGCTCTCCGGTACCCTTGGAGGAATATCTCGAACTGCTCCGCATGAATACCGTTCCCCGTTGAAGCCGGGAGGCGCTGCGGCCTACGAACCAGGATATGTGATCCGTCGTCCGTGAGGCCGCCGTGATCGATCCGTGGGGCGCCTTCTCTCGCCCGGATGCCAATTTCCATCCATTGAGCCTAAGGAATCGTGCGCGTCGCGCCGATATATTCACTGGTTCATCAGACCAAGGAGAATTCGTGATTGAGTTGACCAAGCTCAACGGCCGTCAAATTGTCTTGAATTCCGACTTGATCGAGTGGATCGAAGAGACTCCGGATACGGTCATTACCTTGACCAACAACGACAAATTCGTTGTCAAGGATCGCATGAATGAAATCATCGACAAGGTGATCTGCTATCGACGCGCGCTAGCCGGGTTAGTGGAAGCGGAGCGGGAACGCAAGTTGGCTGAGGTCTGACCGCGCGGCGAGTAAGGGACGCAAATGGATTTAGGCACGATTATCGGATTGGTGGTGGCGATCGGCGGAATCCTGGCCGGCCAAGCCATTGAAGGGGGACACGTCGCCTCGCTGTTGCAGTTGACGGCGGCGATCATTGTTCTCGGGGGCACGATCGGCGCCTGTCTGGTCCAGTTTCCTCTTACAGTGTTCATCAACGGCCTCAAATCTGCTTTGCGTGCCTTTTTCCCTCCCAAAGTCGACAACCGGGAGATCATTACCGAAATCATCCGGTATGCCAACAAGGCACGGAGGCAAGGGATCATATCCCTGGAGTCGGAGGTCGAAAACATCACGGATCCATTCCTAAAAAAGGCGCTCAACATGGCAATCGACGGCATCGAACCGAAGACGCTGCGTGAAACCATGGAAATGGAGATGTCCAACATGGAGGAGGAAGGAGAACACCCGATCAAGTTTTGGGAAGCCATGGGCGGGTATTCTCCAACCATCGGAATCATCGGCGCCGTGCTTGGATTGATTCATGTGATGGAAAACCTGACCGACCCGAGCAAGCTGGGAGGCGGAATCGCGGTTGCATTCGTCGCCACCGTCTATGGAGTGTCGCTGGCTAATTTGATTTACTTCCCGATCGCCGGCAAGCTCAAGCTTCAGCACCGTGCCCAGATGGTCGCGAAGGAGATCATACTTATAGGCGTTCTTTCCATTCTCGAGGGTGAGAATCCGCGTTTGATCGAGGACAAGCTCAGAAGTTTCATGAATCAGAAAACACAGAACGCCGCATCGACTGACGCCGACCGCGCGCAAACCAAGGCTGCCTGACGAGGATCTCCAGCGTGAGGAAGAAAAAAGCTGCGGAACACATGAACCATGAGCGGTGGATGGTGTCCTACGCAGATTTTGTGACGCTGCTCTTCGCCTTCTTCACGACGATGTACGCGATCTCCACGGTGGATGCTCAAAAAATGGGCCGAATGGTTCTTTCCATGAGAGCATCCTTTGACGGCGCCGTTTTCTCGCCGGGAACCGACACACTGAGCCTGAGCAAGGGAGAAGGCGCGGGTTCCGCACTCAGTCGTGATCTTGTGGAGAACATTCAAACCCCCAAGGATAAGGCAATCAAAGAGTATTCGGTTGAAAATCTGAAAGAACTCAAGACGAACTTCGTCCCCAATGCGCTTCCCCAGGGTGAAGTCCTGGCGATGACCAAACTGCGGCAAGACGTCGAGACAATGGTGAAGCAGAAAGGCATCAGCAACAAGGTGCACACGCGCAAGGACACGCGGGGACTCGTGATCAGCCTTGATGGCAGCTTCTTCGATTCGGGATCAGACCAACTCCGGCCTGAGGGATACGATGTGCTCAAAAACATAGCCCCGGAGCTGCTGCAGATGCCGAATCTGGTCTGCATTGAAGGGCACACTGACAATGTGCCGATTAATACCCCCAGGTTCCATACCAATTGGGAGCTTTCTTGCGCACGGGCCACGGCCGTCGTTTGCTACCTGATCCAGCAATTCAGCTTTACTCCAGAAAAGCTCTCAACCGCCGGTTACGGAGAGTATCATCCCATCGACACCAACGACACAGCCGCCGGGCGCGCGCACAACCGCCGTATCGACATCGTTATCCTGAATTCCGGCGTGTCGCGCGCAGAACCCAGATAACAGAAGACCGGCAACGATTGGCAGCCGGCGTTTTTCCCTCACTGCGTCACGATAATCGATCCCGCTGCCAGGTGTAAGCGTTGAAATCGCGCCGTGGCTTGAAGCCCAACCGCAGATACCATTCGTAGGCTCGCCGGTTCTCATGCGAGACCGTCAGGCGGACCGTCTTATAACCCTCCGATTTCAGACGACGCAGGGCACATTGGATCAGGGCGGCGCCGACACCTCGACCCTGGTGCGCTGGATGTATGGATATCTGAGGGATCATGGCAGAGGATTTGGATATTTTAGACGTCAGGATGAAGCCGCAGGGCGCACCCTGGCCGTCCAGGCTGACGAACGAGGAGCCTGATTGGAATATGCCGCAGCCCGGATTGTCTACCAGGCTTCGGAGGTAGGCCTCACATGAGGTTTGCGAGGCATAATCGTCACAAATGACTGCGTCAATCTCCTGCCGATAGCTGCTGTAAGCCACTGCCGCCGCCGCCGACAAAAAACCGGGATGCCACGGTGCGAGAAAGCCAGGTCGTTCTCTTGGGTCGGCTGGCACATGAACTGTCAAATCCAGCTCCATATAATGGCGGCGAAATGTCTGGAATCCGTTGCGGAGAAAAGTCGCGGACAGGTCGATGCCGTTCAGAGGAATGATCTGGCTTTCGATGCGTTGCAGGCGGACATTGCTCTTGAGGCTGTCGATTGCCTGCGTCAGGATTGTTTCCGCGGCGATCTGCGCCTTTGGCGAGGAAGCATAGAGAGTCCCGATCACGCTTTTGGTGCGCGAGATCAGGAAATAGGCATAACCCAGCGCGTCCAAGCCGCTCATGCCAACAAAACCGGGGAGCAGGCGCTGTTCGAGGAAAGAGAAGAGGATGCGGCGGATGGGAGCAAAATCCCAGTCGAGTTCCTGCCGCCAGGCACGCTCCTCCTCGGTCATCAGGTTCATGACGAGGCGCCTGTCAGCCAGACTGAGGGGTTGAACGATTAGCTCGGACATTGAACGCCGATCGGGTTCTGGACCTGGTGCCGGGAATTGATCTGGTCGTGGATGCTCTTCCATGTTTCGGGTGGAATGCTCAGGAAGACTTCCGCCACCATGGGGTCGAACTGAGTGCCCTTGCAGCGGCGCACCTCTTCCCGGGCGGCTTCGAATGACTGGGCCTTGCGGTAGGGTCTGTCGCTGGTCATGGCGTCGAGCGTATCGACGACACCGAAAATTCTGGCCCCGAGTGGAATATCGAGGCCGGAAAGTCCCTGGGGATAGCCATTGCCGTCCCAGCGCTCCTGGTGCGTAAGGACAATCTCGGCAGCCGAGACCAGGAAACTGATGCCCCGCAAAATCTCGTACCCTACCTGGGGATGCCGTTTCATCTGAACCCACTCCTCGGGCGTTAGTTTCGCCGGTTTCAAGAGAATGGAATCCGGCACGCCGATTTTGCCGACGTCGTGCAGCAACGCTCCCCGTCCGATGTTGATCAGTTCGTTACCGCGCAAGCCGAGCTGTTGAGCCAATGTAGATGCATACTCGCGCACGCGATGCGAGTGTGCTCGCGTCTCGTGCTCGCGAGCATCCAAAGCCGCAGCCAAGGCCTCAAGCGTGAACCGGTAGCTTTCCTCCACATCACGGAGCGCTCCATTCAGCTCGGAGGTGCGCTCGTGCACGAGCCGCTCCAATTCGTGCTGATAGCACCGGTTTTCGAGTGTGAGCCGGCGTCTTTCCAGGGCTTTGTCCACGGCGCGACGGACGACCAGCAGATCAAACGGTTTCGTGAGATAGTCGCATGCCCCCAATTGGAGCGAATTGACGGCGGTCGCCAGGTCCAGTACCCCCGTAATCATGATTACGGAAACATCAGGATCGTGACTCTTGATGAAGCGCAAGAGTTCGAGTCCGGACATTCCCGGCATGCACACATCGCTCATGACGACGGAAAAGTGGTCTTTTCTGATTTTTTGGAGCGCGTCGAATGCATTGGCCGAGGGAACGCATTCGCAAGATGCGTCCGCCAGGCCGCGCACGAGCAGCGAGCGAATCTCCGCCTCATCATCCACAATTAGTATCTTGTCGAGAAGAGCAGTATTTTCCATCGTGACTATCCGGCCAGAGCTGATGCTAACTTCGTTCTTCGGGTCTCGATCTCACGAATCACATGGTAATGCTGGGCGCGCATCGACTCGGCCAGCCGGTCACCGGCATCCAAGTCCCGCAATGCCTGTGAATACTCGGATTTCGTCGACAGCAAGACCCGCCCATCGCAGAATACTTGCGTGATAATTCCTCCACCCTCAGCACCGAGGTCTTCCGTCTGGACGTGCAGTTCTTTGCCCATGACGACGAGATTGTCATTGAGCCCCGTGGCCCCGTGGGTAGTGGATTGTGCAGTCGGCACGACCGGGACCACGGCGGGCGCGAGAGCCCTGTCGTCCGCGAGTTGCAGGGCGATCTGCCTCATCTGCTGGGCCGGCACGGAATCGGGATCGCTGCCGTCCATGAGGTTTGCACGCTGCGTTGCCTTTCGAACTATAGCATCGAAAGATACTGATCCATAGAATTGGATGTCGACGTTGAGAAACTTCCTGGCGGCCGTCTGGATGATCTCCGCGATGCGCTGGTCCTGCTCTGATGTCGCCATGTTGATGATCATGATCGGATGCCAGGAGTTGACGTCGGCGGCCACGTCTTCGACCGTATCAGGCGCCATCCGCCGCAGCAACTCGAAAAGATCCGTCATCGTACGCGGCTTGGCCGTGCTTGTACGGACTTGCATCTGCTTAAGCGCGGCGCCCACTTCCTCATGGAATTCGTACTTCTTCTGGACCCGGCGGAAAATCGCATTTTTGATGAATGCGTACGAGCATTGCATCGCCGCCGGATCTGGCGAAGCCACCACGATGCCCTCATCCGCGAGATTGAACCAATCCAGCACGCTGAGCGATCCGCCGCTGCCCCCATCTATCAGCACGAAATCGGTCTCCAGTCCTGCCAGACGCCCCGACATTTCAAGTTGCATGGCCGGCGTGATATCAGCCATCCCCAGATCATCGCCGACGCAACTAAGACAATGCAAGCGAGGTTCCTGTGTCGCTACCAGGGCATCGGCAATGCCGGCATGTCCTTCCAGTACGTCTAGGAGCGTACATGCGGGCGCTTTGATCCCGAAATAGGCATGAAGGTTTGGTGCGGCCAGGTTAGCGTCCACGACAATGACCGAGCGGTCGGCCCGGGCAAGAGCGATCCCCATGGAAGCAGTCAAGAGACTCTTGCCAACTCCACCCTTCCCGCTGCCAATGGTCCACAGCCTGTTTCTGGTCAAGCTCATTCAGTTTCTCGTTGGGGCCACCTGCCTTATCGACCGGCAAAATGGTGGACTTTATCCGCGAGCGGCAGATTTCGAATCGTAGGGAATATGATCCGCATCCATGCGCAAATCAGCGCAGGGTGGGTGTGACCGGATGCGTTTTTACCTTTACGCCTGGCCGAGTGCATTCGATCGTCAGCCGGGCGGGCGTGTCAGGAGGGGCTTCCGATTCGAAACCGATCGTATAAAAGGTCCGGATCTGATTGGAAATGCGGCGCCCCAATCCTTCAATGCCTTCCATGGCGCTGAAACAAGCGTCGCCGGCGGTCACTCCCGCAAGATCGCGAAGAGAGGACTCGCTTTGGAACGGCGGCATGCCGCGGCCTGAGCCTGATTTTGAGGCGAAGCCGGCGATGAAGAGCTCCACGTTGGATGCGGACAAGAGATTTTTCAGCAGTTTGAGTTTCCCTCCCGTATTCCGGTCGAGAACATCGAGAAACGTCACAAGTATGCGGCGCTTTTCATTGCGCTGATTCATCTTCTGAACTGCCGAGAAGAGGGCGGTGTAGAGCGAGGATTCATCCAGGGAACGGCGGGAGCGCAGCTGCTGGATGGATTGCTTGACCATTCCTCCATCCTGGGTGAAGTCGATGACAAGATGCATCTCCGCGTCGTACGTTGCCGCCCATCCGGCCTGGCCTCTCAAGCACTGATCCAGCAGTTGATAGGCCACGTTGAGAGCCGACGTTGAACTTGAAATATTATCAGGGTACGGGCGGGATTCCTCAAACGGCTCCGGCAGCAACACACGATCGAGAAGAAGGCCGTAGGCCATCGGGACTTCCTTGCCGGCAAAAAACTCGACCTCGCGCGGCTGTCCGTCCTCGAATACGCGGATTTCATCCTGTTTCAGATTCTCCACGTACAAACGGTTTTTGTCGACGAAGCTCGCGGTGACAAATACGGCAGTTTTTTGCAGAGCCTGAACCGGTGCGGTCCAGAAGAGCAGAGCGGCTAACAGTGATGCAATTGCGGCCATGTTCCGCCTATCCATCTAGGACTGTAAAGGCGCAGGATCGGGAAAAAGGAGCGGATGCAAGACTGTTGATTGCAGAAACCTCCACAGATACCGCGGGCGCAAATGGTACGAGACGTAGGCGAACTCGCGCAGGCGGTGCAATTCCTCCGACGGAATCTCCGGGTGCCGGAACACGCTTGTCCAACCGTTGTAGTGCTCCCAATTGCGGTCGAATATCCTGCTCTGCACGTTGCGATAGAACTGGGTTCCGGGATAGGGGGTAGTGACAGTGAATTGAATCGCAAAGGTGTTCAGTTTTTTTGCGTAGCGGATCGTGTCCTGGATGCCATCGGCGGTATCGCTCAGCAGGCCGAGAGTGTAATTGGCAATGACCCGGATGCCGAGCCGGTGGCAATGATCGATCACGCGTTCCTGCTGCGTCTTGGGGATTGCCCGACGCTGATTGGCTCGCAAAGTCGCTTCGCTCGCCGATTCCACTCCCACCTCCACGCTGCGCAGGCCGGCGCGATGCAGGAAAGTGATCAACTCAGGATCAAGGCGATCGGTGCGCGCCTCCATTCCCCAGCGCACATTCAGGCCGCGGCTGAGGATGCGGTCAGCCATTTGCCGCGCACGCTCCTTGCTGTGTGTCAAGTTGGGGTCGCGAAAGGCAATGCCCTTGATGCCGTACCTGCCCATGAGATGCTCGATCTCATCCACGATGTTCTCCGGCGTTCGGATCCGGTATTTCGAGTAGACCAGATAAGGGCAGTAGTTGCACGTGTCTGGACACCCGCGGCTACCCAGCATCGGGATCGTGATCCCGCGGTTGGTGACGATCTGGTAACGGAGCCGGCCCAGGTCGAAGTGGTCCCATTTTGGATGCGGGAGCGCGTTTAAATCCGCTACGAAACCGGCGGAAACCATCCCGCTTGGAATCTCTCCACGCGCCAGCGCCGGAGCGATGTTCTCGATTTCTTCCTTGATGACGAAGTCCGCGCTCTCCTCGAAGAAATCAGGCACGGTTGCCGCGAAGGGGCCGAAGTATCCGACCCTGCTCCCGTAGCGTCGCCGGGCTTCCAATCCTATTTCCCGCTCAAAAGTGCAGTCGACGATCGAGGACGCAATCAAATACAGATCGGCCGGCTCGAGCTGATCCAGGCGGCGCACCTCGAGCACGCGAACCTCCGCGCCATGTGCTTCGAGGATGGAGTGGAGATAAGCAAGCGTGATATTGGGGATGGAAGCAATGCGGCGCTTAGCAATTTCGAGAAGCCGGGCGAAGGGAGAATTCCCGACGGTGAAAACCGTCCCAAATCCTCCCGCTACATCTTTGAGTGTGCAGTTCTTCTGTCGGCTGGCACTGAGTACGACAATCTTCATAAAACCCCTTGATGAGTCATTCGCAAAATCCGGGGCCCCACCCACTCCCGATTATAGCAGCATCCGCAGCCACAACAAACTTCCGGGGCGTTCCACCTTACACTTGGGTATGTACGGAAGAATGAGTGAATTGTTACGGGCCGGGATGTGCGGGATGAGGGTGGAAACCAGGGTAAATCCAGTTGAGTTTTACGTACGCGTCTGTTACCTTGCACTCGTACCTTGCACTCGGGTGCAATCATGAACTGCCGCCGAATATTTTAATGGAAGAACAACTCATCCCTCCTCCCGATACCTCAAGCCAGCCTGAACAGGCACCTTCCACGAATTCTGGCGGCAATTTGTTTTCAGAATTGAAGTCCTGGCTTCGCGACATAATCTTTGCGGTTGCGACTGCCATATTTATCGTGATCTTTTTGATCCAGCCCGTGAAGGTCGAAGGAACGAGTATGCAGCCGCGCCTGGTAGACCAGGAGAGGATCTTCGTTAATCGATTCATCTACCGCTTTGAGGATATCCATCGGGGCGACATCGTGGTCTTCTGGTACCCCAGGGACACCGATAAATCGTTTATCAAGCGCGTCGTGGCTATCCCCGGTGACCGGGTCGAAATCCTCAGTGGTGTTGTGTTCGTGAACGGGACCAAAATCGAGGAACCTTACCTCAAGGCTGAGTTTCGAGATCACGACTCGTTCCACAGAACCATAGTTCCTCCGGACCAGTACTTTGTGCTCGGGGATCACAGAAATTCGAGCAACGACAGCCGCAACTGGGGATTCGTACCAAGGAGTCTCATATACGGCAAGGCGATTTTCCGCTACTGGCCCGTTTCGCGTGTGGGTATGGTGGAGTAGCTCCGGAGATTCTTCGAGCCTTTTGAACCTTGGAGGTTGGTCGTGTCGTTATTCCGAGGACACCAAATCCTTGTCGCTGCCTCTAAACGGTCACCGTCACAGAAACTAGGATCCGGGAAAGACCGGACGGGGCAGCCAGTTCGGCGCTGACCTTCGCCCTCTCCAGGCGGCTTTCCGCGCAACGATGATAAGAGTGATACTGGCACTGGAAGATGGCCGCTCCTTCACTGGCCGCTCCTTTGGCGTCGAGGGAGAGGTATGTGCAGAGGTGGTTTTCAACACCTCTCTTTTGGGCTACCAGGAAATCCTTACGGATCCGTCCTATGCCGGCCAGATCGTTGTCATGACTTGTCCCCACATCGGCAATTACGGAATGAATCGGGAAGATGAAGAGTCGGGGCGGCCTTTTGTCCAGGGGTTTGTCGCGCGCGAGTTCAGCTCCTTTACATCCAACTGGCGCGCGCGCGAATCGCTCGGTGAATACCTGAAGCGCCACGGGATCGTGGCCCTTTCAGATGTGGACACACGCGCGATTGTAAGACACATCCGCACTTTCGGGGCCATGCGCGGCATCCTCAGCAGCATCGATTCCGACATTCCCCGACTCGTCTCGCGGACGCTGCAGGCTCCCCGCATGATAGCGCGGGACCTGGCTTCATTCGTCAGTTGTCCGGCGCCTTACACCTGGACGGATCCAGGTGGAGACGAAATCGATCGGTTCAGGGTGGTCGCCTATGACTTCGGCATAAAGAGGACGATTCTGGCCAACCTTGCGCTTTCCGGCTGCGACGTCACTGTCGTGCCCGCGCAAACGAGCGCGAACGATGTGCTTGCGCTGCGCCCGGACGGGGTGTTCCTTTCAAACGGTCCGGGGGATCCGGCAGTGCTGAGCTACGCGATTGACAACGTGCGGCGCCTTATGGGGAAGACACCGCTTTTCGGGATCTGCCTTGGCCACCAGGTGATGGGACTGGCGTTTGGCGGGAAAACATACAAACTCAAGTTCGGACATCGGGGCGCAAACCAGCCGGTGAAGAATCTCAACACGGGTCGCGTGGAGATCACCGCTCAGAATCACGGCTTCGCCGTAGACGAACACTCCCTGAGTCCGAGGCGCGTCGAGTTGACGCATGTCAATCTCAACGACCAAACGCTTGAGGGTATCCGCCATCTCCAGGTGCCTGCTTTTTCGGTGCAATACCACCCGGAAGCTTCGCCTGGCCCGCACGACTCCCACTATCTCTTCAAAGAATTCAAACGATTGATGGCGGAGTTTCGCAGGTAGCTCATGCCCAAGCGCACCGACATCCGGCGGATACTCATCATTGGGTCGGGTCCAATCGTAATAGGCCAGGCATGTGAGTTCGACTACTCAGGCACGCAGGCCTGCAAGGCCTTGCGTTCCGAGGGATACGAAGTGGTCCTGGTAAACTCCAATCCCGCTACGATCATGACGGATCCCGATCTGGCCGATCGAACTTACATCGAGCCGCTCACCTGCGAATCGGTTGGCGCCATCATCGCACGCGAGCGGCCGGATGCCCTGCTGCCGACTGTGGGAGGTCAGACCGCGCTAAACGTCTCGGTTGCGCTCGAGAAGGAGGGAATCCTGGCGCAGTATGGGGTTGAAATGATTGGCGCGAAGCGGCGCGCGGTCGAAATTGCAGAGGATCGGGAGCTTTTCAAGGAGGCCATGGCCGAGATCGGGCTCCAATCCGCGCAATCACGGGTGGTAAACAATTTGGAGGATGCGCATGGTTTCCTCGCACTCGCGGGCCTGCCTGCCGTCATCCGGCCCAGCTTCACCCTGGGCGGATTCGGCGGAGGAATCGCGCGCGATCTGGATGGGTTCGATCGGATCGTGGCTCGCGGACTCGATGTCTCTCCCGTCCATGCGGTTCTTGTCGAGCAGTCGCTCGTTGGATGGAAAGAGTACGAACTGGAAGTGATGCGCGATCTAAACGACAACGTGGTCATGATCTGCTCGATCGAAAACTTCGATCCGATGGGTGTGCATACGGGCGATTCGATTACTGTGGCTCCGGCACAGACTCTGACCGACAAAGAGTACCAGCGCATGCGCAATGCGGCGATCCGCATCATTCGCAAGGTGGGTGTGGAAACGGGAGGCTCGAACATCCAGTTTGCCGTGAACCCGCAGACTGGCGACCTGGTTGTCATCGAGATGAATCCGCGGGTTTCCCGCAGCTCCGCACTCGCGTCCAAGGCCACTGGATTTCCCATTGCCAAGATCGCGGCCAAACTCGCTGTCGGCTACACTCTCGATGAAATCCCCAACGACATCACCAAGATGACTCCGGCGTCCTTCGAACCCAGCATCGATTATGTCGTGGTGAAGATTCCTAGATGGAATTTCGAAAAATTCGCGGAAGCGGATGCCACCCTCGGAACTCAGATGAAGTCCGTGGGTGAAGTGATGGCCATCGGGCGCACCTTCAAAGAGGCGTTGCTGAAGGGAGTGCGCTCCCTTGAGAAGGGAAGAGTCGTCTATAAGCCGGTTGCGGAAAATCTGGCGCATAACCTGGTGACTCCGCTGCCGGAGCGACTCGACAATCTCCTGTTTGCTTTGAGGAACGGTTACACACTCGAGGAACTGCACCGGCTCACGCGGATCGATCCCTGGTTTTTGCATCAGCTCGCAGAAATCGTCGCGCAGGAGCAGCTTCTAATGAGAAAGACCCTCGACGCGCTCGGCGCGGATCTGCTTCTTGCCTGCAAACGCACGGGTCTTTCGGATGCGCGGATTGCCGCGCTGCTTTTGCCGGGAGATGGCATCCCCGTGACTGCGGATCAGGTGTCACGATGCAGGCATGAGCTTGGAATCCACCCCGTTTTCAAGCGAGTGGACACGTGCGCGGCGGAATTCGAATCCTTCACTCCTTATCTATACTCGACCTATGAGGGCGAATGCGAGGCAGCTCCTACCGATCGGAAAAAAGTCGCCGTCCTTGGGAGCGGCCCCAATCGGATAGGCCAGGGGATCGAGTTTGATTACTGCTGCTGCCATGCATCGTTTGCGCTTCGCGAAATCGGCTTCGAGACGATCATGATCAACTGCAATCCGGAGACGGTGTCGACAGACTACGACACCTCGGACCGGCTTTATTTCGAGCCGCTCACATTCGAAGATGTGATGGAAATCATGGAGGTGGAGAAACCCTTTGGCGTGATTGTCCAATACGGCGGTCAAACCCCTCTCGATCTCGCTCTCCAGCTCCAGGCTGCCGGCGTGCCGATCCTGGGGACATCGCCGGAGAACATTGACCTGGCGGAGGACAGAGAGAGATTCGGCCGCCTACTCGGAGAACTCGACATTCCGCAGCCGCGCCATGGGACCGCCCGCTCGCCGGAAGAGGCTTGCCACGTTGCCGCCGGCATCGGATATCCGATTTTGATGCGCCCATCCTACGTTCTCGGCGGCCGCGGCATGGCGATTGTCTACGACGAGGATGCGCTGAATCACTACATGGCGACCGCGGTCCAGGTCTCTCCCGAGCATCCGGTCCTTATCGATGAGTTCCTAGAGGATGCCTTCGAATATGATGTCGATGCTCTGTGCGACGGCGAACGCGTGGTGATCGGGGGCGTCATGGAACACGTCGAGGAGGCCGGCATCCACAGCGGTGACAGCAGCTGCGCTCTGCCGCCGATCACGAGCGAACCCGATTTGGTCGAGCGCATCAAAGACTATACACGCCGGCTGGGACTGGCGCTGCACGTCGTCGGCCTCATGAACCTTCAGTTCGCGGTGAAGAACCGTACAGTTTATGTGCTCGAGGTCAATCCGCGTGCCTCGCGAACCGTTCCCTATGTCAGCAAAGCTACCGGCGTGCCGCTCGCCAAAGTTGGAGCGCGCCTGATGGTTGGCGAGAAGCTCAAGGATATGGGGCTGCCGGATGAACTGCAGGTGCGGCACTGCTTTGTGAAGTCACCGGTCTTTCCGTTCAACAGGTTTCTCGGGGTCGACACAATTCTGGGTCCTGAGATGAAGTCGACGGGCGAAGTCATGGGAGTCGCCGAAAGCTTCGGCGTTGCTTTTGCGAAAGCTCAGATTGCCGCGGGCGCTCCACTCCCACAACAAGGCACGGTGTTTCTCAGCGTCAACGACAATGACAAGAAAGCACTGCTCCAGATTGCACATGGGTTTGAGGCTCTGTGCTTTCACCTGATCGCAACCTCGGGTACTGGCAGATTCCTGAATTCGGACAGATTGGAAGTGGATTCTGTCTACAAAGTCGGAGAAGGGAAGCCCGACATCGTCGATCTGATCAAGAGCCGCAAAGTGGATCTGATAATCAATACTCCTTTGGGCCGCAGATCGCACTTCGATGAAAGGGCGATCCGCCGTGCAGCCACGCAGTACAACGTTCCCTGCATCACGACCCTCTCGGGCGCGCGCGCAGCGGTGAGCGCCATTCGGGCTCTTCGGAGCGAACCGATCCTTGTGCGCAGCCTGCAGGAATATCACTGCTGACGCAACGCCACGATGGGATCTACTTTTGCGGCCTGGTGCGCGGGTATATAGCCGGCGATGAGGGCGACGGCGAACAGGACGATCACGGTCGCTCCGATGGCTGTCAGATCCATCGGACTTACCTGGTAGAGCACGGTGCGCAGAAGGGAACTGGCGACCATGGCAAGCGGCAGGCCAATTGCCACACCGAGGAACACAAGCCAAAGGACCTGCAGGAGAACCATGCGAAGCGCGTCGCTGCGCTGTGCGCCGAGGGCCATGCGCAGACCGATTTCGCGTGTGCGCTGGCTGACCGTATACGAAATGATGCCGTACAGGCCGAAGGAGGCCAGGCTCAGGGCCAGAAAGCCGAAAGAGCCCATGAATGTCGCCATCATTTCCTGCTCGTACAACCCCTGGCGGATGGTTCCCTTCAAGGTGCCCAGGGAGAACGGCGCCACATTGTTGTCGATGGCTCGTACAATCTGCCGGAATTGGGCCGCCAGAGTTCCCGGATCTCCGGAGGTGTCCACCATGAGCGTGAGCTCGCCTCCGAAACCGCCCACGAGCGGCTGATACATGTATGGCTCTGGTTCTTCTCCGATCCGATTGATCGGACCGTCCTGGACCACGCCTACGATCGTGAATGCTTGCGCTCGGGGCTGATCGCCAATCCGAATCATTTGCCCAAGAGGTTCGCCGCCAGGCCAGAAGCGCCTGGCGAACGCCTGGTTCACAAGAATCACTTTCGCGCTCGAGGCAATGTCTTGAGACGAGAAGCCGCGACCTTTCAAGATGCGCGTGCCGATGGTCTGGAAGTAATCCGATCCTACCTCGTTGTATTTGATGTTTCGGGGAATCTGCTCTCCGGGTAGAACCACAGGCTGATTTCGTCCGCCACCCGAGAGACTCAGAGGCACTCGCCGCGCGAGGCTTACGTGCTTTACGCCGGGCAGCGCCTGGAGTCGTTCCTGCAAGGTCTGATAGAAGGCGCGAGCCTGGGTGTCGTTATACTCGTAAATGCCCAACGCAAAGTCCGCGAGCAGCATGTCCTTTTTCTCGAATCCCACGTCTGCCTGCAAGCTGCGAATGAAGCTCTTCACCAGGAGCGCTGACTGGGTCAGGAGAACAAGCGAGATGCAAAGCTGGCCTACCACGAGACCGCTTCTGCCGAGATATCGGCGCCCGCCTTGCGAAGCCGCGGCTGACTCGTTCAGCATCGGCACGAGTTCGATTTTCGAGGCGTGAAGAGCAGGGATCAGTGCGAAAACCAGCGTACTGAGAAATGCCAGGCCAATGGTGTACCCGAGAACCCGTGCGTCGGGAGTTATCTCGGGGATCAGTCGCATCGGCATCGCGGGCATAAGTGACGGAAGAGCCCGGACTGCCCAATGCGTCAAGAGCCAGCCGACCAAGGCCGACGCCAACGACAACACGAGGCTCTCCGTGAGCAGCTGGCGAGTCAGCCGCAAGCGGCTGCCGCCCAGTGCCAGACGGATGGCAATCTCCTTGCGCCGCGCTTGGGATCGTGCCAGAAGCAAATTTGAAACATTCACGCAAGCCAGGAGCAAGATCAACCCCGTGACAGACAAGACGAAATACCCAAGAATGCCTAACCTGTCGAAATAGTCTTTGGATTCAAAGGCAAGGCTTGCTCCCGTGATTTTGTCTGCCGCAGGATTGCTCGGCGTCAATCGACGCACGACCGTATCGACCTCAGCCTGAGCCCGCTCAAGGGAGACGCCGCTTGCCACCCTGCCGAGCAGATTGAACTCCTCACTCCTCGGTCCCGTGAGAGAAGAACTCCATGTCTCTGCCGGATACCAGACATCCGTGGTGGTGGCTGGCCGGTTCGTGCCTCCGAACCCTCTTGGGGCGATGCCGATGACAGTGATTTGTTGTCTGGTCAACTCGATCGCCTTGCCCACGATTGATGGATCTCCGCCGAATCGGCGCTGCCAGAGACCGTAGCTGATGACCGCGACCGGCGTACTCGCGTCTTTGTCATTCTCCTGGAAAAACCGTCCCAGGTGAGGTTTAATGCCCAGAACCGTGAAGTAGTTTGTGGTGACGACTTCTCTCGGCACCAACTCCGAGACATCTCCGTTGCTCAGGATGGCTGCATGGCGCGCGGAGCCCATGATGCCGGATAGTGCCTTGCATTGGCTTTTGAGCTCGAGATATTCAGGATAGGGAAGGGAGAAAGTCGGCCCTCCTTTTTCCATATGAAGCTTGATGATCGCCAGTTCTTCAGGCCGATCGACCGGCAGTGGCTGGAGGATCATTCGATCCACGATACAAAAAATGGTCGAATTCAGGCCGATCCCAATGGTCAGTGAGAAAATGGCCGCGGCGGTGAAGCCGGGATTCTTGAGCAGCAGTTTGAATCCGTAACGGATATCTTGCCAGAGGCTATGCATAAATGCTCCCGGTGATTTTCACGACACTGCTACGGGTGGAGTCTTCGGTCTAATAACGCATGATGCCCGGGAAAAGTTCGCGGCGAAGAGGAATCCTATTACTTAAGAAGCTGCTCAAGGCTATCCTTCACTATAAGATATCCTAGGCTGCCATTGACCCGTTGTTGGCGTCCGCTCTGTGAGATGATGAAAAACGTCGGTGTCATGGTGATCTCGCGACTTTGGCCTAACTGGACTTCAAGCCGCACGGCCTGCTCAATCGATGGATCCGTAACCAGCTTCCTTACGCGCGCCAACTCCGCCGGATTCAAAACCTTCGAAAGTTCTCCTTCGATGTTGCCATTTTGGGACCACAGTTCCTGATCCTGATAAAGCACATCGATGACCCTCAGCCATGCTTCGCGGCTAATCTGCTTCGCCGCCAAGGCATAACTCGCTGCCTTGCGCGCGTTCGGATGCATATCCAGGGGAAAATCATGGTAGAGGATGTAAATCTTGTCGATCCTCTTCTCTTTTGTAAAATCGGCAATGAGGGGTTTTAGGGTATCCAGGTAAAACTCGCGACAGTGCGGACACTCAAAATCCGAGAAAACTTCGATCCTCACCGGCGCATTCGGCTGGCCGCCCAAACAGAGCTCTTCAGGCTTGCCGGCGCTGCCTTGTCCGGTTGCCGAGAGCACAGCGGCCATCAGAATCCAACCAGCCGCGCCCGCAATGTTTATGCCTCGTTTCCTTAGTGAATTCCGTTCTGGCGCCATGTTGATTTCCGCTCCCATGTTGTTGATGTGCTGAGTATAAGCTGGAGTGTTGATTGCTTGAAGCCCAAAAAGCTATTGCGTACATTCGGGAGGGCAAACCCCGTATTCCGATCGACACCCTGGATCGGTCCTCCTCGACAATTTTTATTCCCTTCCCCTCAGAGTAGGATGCACTACCAGCCCGCCGAAAAAAACAGCCCAGCCGAATTCCCAGTCCTTCTAAATTCACAAAGACGTCAGGAGCTGAATCGTTGCGAATCCTCAAGACGCAAATGCCGGGCGGTATATCCACCACCGAAAACCAATCGTAATGTTTTGCGACCAAATCGATGGCACTTGGTATCAGAATGTGAACGAGAACAAATTTCCTGGCGAACTTTTTGGGCTCCTGGCCCGAATTGACTGATAGAGGGCGCTAATGTGAGCGATCAAGAGGCTGCTTCGGAACGCATCCGGTCGGGAGATCGACGAGAGTTCGAGTCCTTTTACCACGCGAACGCCGGACGCATCCTTCAGTTCCTGCGTCACATGACCGGCGACCATCAGGCAGCCTCGGACATATTGCAGGAGGTCTTCCTTCACCTATGGGAGCGTACGAACGGATTCGATCCCGCGCGAGGCAGCCTGATCAATTATGTCTTTGGTATTGCTCGCAACCGTGCGGCTGAGTGGCGGAGGCATTGTGGCCGGTTTTCTGATGACTCTGGCCTATCACATGAAAACTGTGAGCCCGAAGCTGGACACGAGAGGCAGGGAGCATGCCTGCAGGATCAGTCAAGGACAGAAACGGCCATGCTGGTGGAAGATGTGTTTGATCGGCTGAAGCCTGACGCGCGAGGGCTGCTTTGGCTGCGCGAGGTCGAAGGACACTCGTACGCAGAGTTAGAGGATATTTTCAGCATTCCGTTAGGAACCGTGAAGTCGCGTTTATTCGCGGCAAGGGAGGAGTTGCGCGAGCTATGGAACGCCAGAACAAAAACACACCTATGATCGACTGTAAAACTATGGCGGCGAGCATTTCGGCGTTTCATGATGGAGAGCCGATACTCCCCGAAGAGGCGCAGCACATCGCCGAATGTGCCGAATGCAGCCGGCGTTTACGCGAATACTCAGAAATCGGAGCGGGGCTTCGACTCTTGTCGGCGCGTACAACTCCCTCTATAGCATTATTGTCAGGGTCCTCTATTCAGTCTGCACGCACTACCAGACGCGGTTGGCGCTGGCCGGCTTTTCTGACCGGACGTACCGTCGTTCCGCGCTTCGTGGCCGCAGCCGCGGCGCTTGTCATCGTTGGGCTAAGCATCGGTTTTGCTGTGTTCGTAGTCCACGCGCAGGGCGAAGGACCCTGGGTTCAACTCTCGTTCACCGTGAACCCAGGCCGCGTAGATGGCGTGCGTGGGATGACCGGAATCATACAATCAGCAGGAATGCCGCGCGGCGCATGGGTTATTCGCGGAACTACGGAAGCCGTTGGCTTCACGCTGCGAACCGTTGAGATTCGTGACGCAACAGCTCATATCGAAGTCGGCGTGCTGGGCTTTTCGGCGCCGATCGACGTCAGGAGTGCACAAGAACTCGTCAAACAAATCCCCCCAAAGGACTACTGGTTGGCCTCTGGACAGACACTCCAGATTCCGGTCGAAGGGATAGGCGTGTTGAGCGTGAACAGTCGAATAGTGAAAATGCAGTCGGCCGCTTATGTATGGGATCAACCACCAATACGTGACGACGAATTGCGGTTGGACCGCCCGATCGTAGTGCGTAGTAAGGAAGTTATTCTCGAGGGGGCTGGCGTGACGGTTTCGGCGACGGTCAGAATGCCCGGAGCCCTAAGGTACTATGTCCCCGGCGAAGGGCGACTAGTGATCGCGCTTGAACCGTTTGAGAATGCAATCGAAGGCGTGGCCGACGGGTCCATGTTGCAATTCCAGGAGTCGGGAATCAACTACCGCATATTTTCGCGGCAGGCGATTACCGGCGGCGATCAGCCACGCTCCATCTGGATCCGGCACGATGCCGGCTACCTACCCTCCGCGCACGGCGGCAAAGATACGAGAGCAGATCTCAGCGCGGGAGGAATTGAGAACTGACAGTCGCGTCGAAGTCGGCTAAATATTTGCATTCTTCTCCAACGCAAACCAGCACAACATTGAGGCGAGGCATCTGCACAGTGATATCAGCAGTAAGAGTCGAGGTGATATTGGACTACTGAGCCGTTGCCTGCTATGCAGGAGCGACCGATAACCTGCGCATGGCTCTCGTTTTTCTTGCACTCGCCCACTGGCTGTACTATAAGCAACATAAGAGAATGAATATCATTTCTTGTGCCTTCCTGATTGGATGCCAGCTGGGGAGCGTGTTGAACGTAGTCTGCCCTTCTTACCCCGTGAATGCAGTTCGGGGCGGCAACGTTGTAGCGGTTCTCGAAACCGCCAAAGGTCTTGTCAATCGCGTGGTGATTTTGCACGGCGATGAACCGTTCGTGGAGCCGACGCGCTCTGCCCTCGTTCAATGGCGGTTGCCGGCCGAGTTGGGGGATAAGTCTGCCCTTGTGGTCGTGAATTTCAGGGATCCATACCTTACTATGCAGAGTGCCGGTAAGGGTATTGTGCTCGGGCCGCAGAGCCATACAATAAAGGCAGCTCCGTATCCAGGCGGCGTCGCGGTTCCCACCCTGGTTGTTGATCCTTTTTACCCCTCCGTTTCCATGGTAGTGATGGGAGCTGCCGTCCTGCACCTGAAGATCACATCGTCGGGCGCCGTAGGGGACGTTCATGTAATTCAGGAACTCGGAGACCTCACTCAATCGGTGATAGACAGCACGAAGAAATGGAAATTTATTCCAGCCAGGGATCAGGCGAATAAGGCGATCGCGTCAGATGCCTTTGCGGTTTGTGTATATCGGCCTTTGCAGAACCCAATCGACAAGGGCGAGCATTATCGGGACGTGCTCTCTTTGCCTGCACAACGATAAAACCGCACCGAAGGCGATCCGGGACGGTGCACTCAACACAAGCATCTCTCTTCACCCGAGTTGATTTGGAACGCGGTGCCGGTGAGGCAGCCATGGCGCCCGGGAGAACAACAGGAATGCAGCGCCGCCCATGATCAGCAGCCACAGGAGGCAGCCATGGAATACCATGCCTGGGTTCCCTTGGTTCAGCCAGGATAGGGAAACGCGGGTGACGGATAGCGTCGCCGTGGACAACACGTATGCCGCATAGTTGTCGCGCAAGAAGATCAGGATCAGGAGTGCAGCCATCAGGACCAGTAATGCGGAAGATGAGGCATCAAGAACGACTTCCGAAAAGCGCCGGGCAGTGAAGGGAAGAAAACTGCCGAGCAGACCCGCGATGAGCAGTACTCGCAGCCACAGCCGGCTTGCCAGGCTTTTCCAGAGGCTGATGCTGAAAGCCAATACTGCACTGAAAAGCAGCGCACTGAGGGCGACCTCCCGGAGGCCGCTGATCAAGGGCACATAGGATCCCAGTCCCGCCGGAAGCGACAGGAACGGCGCGAGCGCGAACCGGCTGGCTTGATACTGGAGGAGCGTCGCCCACCACTGCAGCAC
>Ga0187882_1001579_pt1 | contig 22723 bp, 19 predicted proteins | sample June2016WEW_19_1_3_FD_132991 | JGI IMG/M metagenome (GOLD analysis project Ga0187882, IMG submission 132991) | Peatland microbial communities from SPRUCE experiment site at the Marcell Experimental Forest, Minnesota, USA - June2016WEW_19_150 | ecosystem: Environmental > Terrestrial > Soil >... | reverse complement strand
GCTCGCAGGATGACTTTCGAATCAATACCTACGCCTGCGATTGTGAGGCGCTTTTGCTCGCTGGTAACAACGCAAGCGCGGACTACTCAGTAAAGCACTATAAGGGGAAGTTTAATGCTTACCAGCGCACGTATGTGATTACCTTACAGAACGAGTGCAATTCTTATGACTACGCGCAATTCGTATTGATACACCGCCTTGCTGAACTGAAGCGAATGTCCAAAGGGACCAACACAAAGTATCTAACGCTGGAACTTCTTAAGAGGATCCGAGTTCCCGTTCCTCCAATACAACTCCAAATGGAATATGCCCGCCGGGTTATGGCGGTCAATGAGATCAGAATCTCTCACCACGCATCACTCGCTCAACTCGATGCTCTCTTCGCCTCGCTCCAGCACCGTGCCTTCCGGGGGGAATTGTAGCCATGGCTGCATTCGCTCCCCGCTTCATCATCACCAACGCGATCACCGCCGGCCTGACGGCGATCGAGCGAGCGCGGGGCTTTCTGGAGGCGGCAACCCTGTCGGAAGAGTGGCTGCGGCGCATGAGCCAGCGCGCCTTGCTGTTGGAAGCGCATCACACCACGCACATCGAGGGCACACAACTCACGATCGAGTAGGCGGAACAAACAGGTTGATTTATCAGCTGAAGACGTCCACATGATGCACTATAACCGTTTAGCCCCACAAAAGCGGCCACGGATTACACGGATTTCGCGGATTTTTCTTGATGCCTGCCCTGGTGAAGGTGCAGTTCATAAAACGGCCTCATGTGTTCCAGCGCGGGTCTTTCTAGGGTAATCCGTCTAATCCGTGAAATCCGTGGCTGCTTTTTGCCTTTAAGGAACGTATCGATGACCACAGGGATAAACGGATACGGTGAACTTATTGAATGACTTATGGAAACTTGCGACAAACTTGCGACATAACTTGCGACAAACTCCAGGGAGCCGAGACAATCTGTGACGCCGAGCCAAGGGGCTGATATGAGTCACTTCTGCTTTCTCCAGCGCGAATGGCCGGATGTTTTCGAGGCCGCGGGAAAGGCGGAGGCGGCGGTGCATCCGGACCCGCGCACGGCCTGCTTCTATGCTCGGCGCGCGCTTGAGCTGCTGGTGGCGTGGATGTACTAGCATGACGCCGCGCTGAAGCTCCCTTACCAGGACAACCTGAGCGCCCTGATCCACGAGCCGACGTTCAAGCAGGCTGCCGGTGGAGCGGTGTTCAACAAGGCGCGCGTGATCAATACACTGGGAAATCGCGCCGTCCACAGTCACCGCGCGATTCCGGGGGAGGATGCGCTGGCGGCGGTGCGCGAGCTTTTCCACGTCGCCTACTGGCTCGCCCGCACTTATGGCCGAGCGGATCGCCCCGCGCCGGGACTCGTCTTCGATGGCACCTCATTGCCAGAGGTCGCGCCGCTGCCGAAGCAGACCGCGGAGCAGTTGCAGAACCTCGAAACCGCGCTGCGCGAACGCGATGAGAAGCTCGCAGCACTCTTGTGCGACCGGACGGCGCTCGATGAAGAGCTGAAGCGACTGCGCGTCGAAGTCACCGAAGCCAAAAGAGCAGCCGCGGAGCAACCCGACACCCACGATTATTCGGAAGCAGAGACACGCGATTACTTCATCGACCTGCTGCTCAAGGAAGCGGGCTGGCCGCTGGACCAGGCGCGCGACCGGGAGTTTGAAGTCACAGGCATGCCCAACGAGGAGGGCATCGGTTTCGTGGACTACGTGCTCTGGGGCGATGACGGCAAGCCCCTGGGTCTCGTTGAAGCAAAGCGCACCCGGCGCGACCCGCGCGCCGGCCAGCAGCAGGCAAAGCTCTACGCCGATTGCCTGGAGCAGCAATTCGGCCAGCGTCCGGTGATTTTCTACTCGAACGGTTACGAGCACTGGCTATGGGACGACACGAACTACCCGCCGCGCCATGTGCAGGGCTTCTATAAGAAGCCGGAACTGGAACTTGTCATACAGCGCCGCGGCACCAGGAGGTCCCTCGCCTCTGCCGAGATAAACTTGGCCATTGTGGAGCGGTTCTATCAGACACGCGGCATTCGCCGCATCGCGGAGGCCTTCGAGCGTGACCATGACCGCAAAGCGCTTTTGGTGATGGCCACCGGCGCCGGCAAGACGCGCACAGTGATCGCGCTAAGTGACTTGCTCATGCGTTGCAACTGGGTGAAGCGCGTGTTGTTCCTGGCGGACCGCGTGGCCCTGGTCAGGCAAGCGGTCAACGCCTTTAAGCGGCATCTGCCCGACTCATCGCCGGTAAACCTGGTTACCGAGAAGGACGCCGAGGGGCGCGTCTTCGTCTCGACGTATCCAACCATGATGGGACTGATCGACGAAACGCGGGACGGGCAGCGCCGGTTCGGTGTTGGCCACTTCGATCTGGTTATTATCGACGAAGCCCACCGCTCAGTATTCCAGAAGTACCGCGCCATCTTCGACTATTTTGATTCGCTCCTGGTCGGTCTCACGGCCACGCCCAAGGACGAGGTTGACCGAAACACATACAGCTTGTTCGATCTTGAAAACGGCGTGCCCACCGATGCCTATTCGCTCGAGGAGGCGGTACGCGACAGGTTTCTCGTTCCGCCCAAAGCTGTTTCAGTCCCGCTCAAGTTCCAACGCGAGGGAATCAAGTACAACGAGCTGTCGGAAGAGGACAAGGATCAGTGGGACGCTCTGGAGTGGGACGAAGAAGGCAACGTACCCGACAGGGTTGAGGCAGCGGCGGTCAATAAATGGTTGTTTAACGAAGACACGGTGGACAAGGTACTGGAGCACCTGATGACCCGCGGCGTGAAGGTGGCGGGCGGTGACAGGCTGGGCAAGACCATCATTTTTGCCAAGAATCAGGATCACGCCAAGTTCATCGCCGAACGCTTCAACGCAAACTATCCTCATTACAGAGGTAAATTCGCCCGCGTCATCACCTTCGAAACCGACTACGCGCAGAGCCTGATCGACGACTTCGCGAAGAAAGAAAAGGCGCCCCACATCGCCATCTCCGTGGACATGCTTGACACAGGTATCGATATCCACGAGGTCGTGAATTTGGTGTTCTTCAAGCTGGTGCGCTCGAAGACCAAGTTCTGGCAGATGGTAGGTCGCGGAACCCGCCTCTGCGATGACCTGTTCGGGCCGGGTCTGCGCAAGAAGTTCTTCTACGTCTTCGATTATTGCCAGAATCTGGAGTACTTCAGCCAGAATCCAGAGACAACGGAAGGAGCACTCGGGGAGTCGCTGGGCAAGCGGCTATTCACGGCACGACTTGAAATAATCAGCGAGCTGGACAAAAGACTCCCGGCCACCGCCCATGTGGTCGGGGAACCTGCCGTCACCTACAGCGAGCCAACGACCGAGGCAGAGCTACGCTGCACTATCGGCGAGCTGTTGCACAGCGAAGTCGCTGCGATGAACCTGGATAACTTCGTGGTCCGACCGCGGCGCCGAGTCGTCGAGAAATACGCTCGGGCTGGGGCCTGGGCCGCCCTCTCGGCTGAGGACCTGTTGGAACTTTTGCATCAGGTCGCGGGGTTGCCGTCCGAACTTGAGGCAGAGGCAGAAGAGGCCAAGCGGTTTGACCTACTTGTCCTCAACCTGCAACTGGCACTCTTGCGCTCAGAACCAGCTTTCGAGCGTCTTCGAGATCAGGTCAAGGTCATTGCGGGTTTGTTGGAGGAGAAGTCGACCATCCCGATGGTGCGGGATCAAATGCCGCTGATCCACGACGTGCAGACGGATGAGTGGTGGCAGGACGTGACGGTTCCAATGCTCGAGTCTTTGCGCCGCCGGCTTCGCGATCTGGTTAAGCTCATCGAAAGGCAGAAGCGCAAACCCATCTACACCGACTTCGAAGACATGATGGGCGCCGAGACCGACGTGGATCTGCCCGGTCTTAGTGAAGGCGCGGACTTCGAAAAGTTCCGTGCAAGAGCTCAAGCGTTCCTGCGCGCCCACCAGGACCATATCACAATCCATAAGCTACGAATGAACGTGGCTCTTACGGCGGCCGACCTGGCTGAGCTGGAACGCATGCTCGCCGAGAACAAGGTGGGCCGGCCAGAGGATATCTCTTTGGCAAAGACGGAGGCAAAAGGGCTCGGTTTGTTCGTGCGCTCTCTGGTGGGCATGGACCGAGAAGCTGCCAAGCAAGCACTTGCAGGTTTCCTATCGGGCAAAACTTTTGCCGCGAACCAGATCGAGTTCGTGAACCTGATCGTGAATCACCTCACCGAGCACGGCGTGATGGAAGCCTCGCTGCTCTATGAGTCACCGTTTACTGACCTGACGCCGCGGGGTCCCGATGGCCTATTCAGTTCCGAGCAGGTCGACCAGTTAATGTCTGTGCTTGAGCACGTTCGGGCGACTGCGGTAGCAGCATGAAATTCGGTGACAGAAATTCGGTGACAGGCTACTCAATTCCCGAATTCGGGGGTATACAGATCGAGTTTTTCCGATTGAATTGGGGAATTGAGTAGCCTGTCACCGAATTTTTTTATTCCTTGTCTGTGAAACCGAACGAAGCGTGGGTGCCGTCGCAAAACGGCTTGTTGCTCGACGCGCCGCACCGGCAGAGCGCAACGCGGTTGCGCACCTCGTAGGCCACGCCGTCGGCGCCGATCACGGGGATGCCGCCCCGTACCCAGAGGGGCCCGCTGATCTTCTTCGCCGTGTCCTGCACCAGCCCGATCGACGGCTCGAAGTGGGGTTCGAGCGCCTTGCCCGTCGCGCGATCCTCGGCTACGAGGCGCCCGCCGGGGCAGTGGCCCGCCTCGTGCTCCACGAGCCGGCGCGCGCGGGGTTGATCGGTCCTCTCGACGAGGTTCCACACCCGCCCGTGCGGGTCGCAGAAGCGGGCAAACGCGCAGAGGCTCTCCGCGTCCTTGAGCGCCATCTCGGGGCCCTCGATCCGCTCGGCCTGCTCCTCGTAGGGCGCGCGGCTCGCGGTCTCCGTCCCGTCGAACCCGATCTTGCCGTGGGTCCCGTCGCAGAACGGCTTGTGCGCCGAGCGGCCGCACCGGCACAGGGCGTAGGGTTCTTCCGTGGGAACCCGTTCGCCCTCGCGCCACTCCAGCGACTCCCCCTGCTCGTTGGCGACGATGTGCTGGTGCGCCAGCGGCACGCGGCCCTCCACGAGGTACGGCCCGTCCTCGGCCACCGTGATCTTATGTCCGTGTTCCTTCTTCATGGCTCTTGCCTCCTAATCGGCCCGAAGGCCCGTCTTCCGCACGGAGGATGGCCGGGCGCTGCGCCCCTCCCCCGCCGTGCAGGCCTCGCTGCAGTCAAACTCGACCTGTTACTTCGCCAGGCCGATCTGTTGCATGAAGCTGAGGTTATCCCAGAAAAGGTACTCCTCGTCCATGACGCCGTCCTTCCAGTGACCGACGGTGCACATGTTGATCTTGTATGGCTTTCCCGTGGGCGCGATGGTTTTGCCGTCGCCGCCGGGCATGGGCTTGGTGAAGGTGCCCTCCATGACGCCGATGACGGCGGTCCACTCCCCCTGGCCGAGCTTGACGGTGTGGACCTTGATGCGGGTGTCGGGGGCGTACACGAACATGCCCTTCAGGTCCTCGATGTGCTTCTCGATGCCCTTGGTGAAGTGGCCGTCGGGCCAGTGCACGATCACGTCCTTGGAGTGGCTCTCGTGGAGGCGCTGCCACTGCTGCAGTGTGAAGACGACGTAGTCGAGTTCGTCGAAGGTGTCGAGGTGCGCCTTGACCAGGCGCTCCGCCTCCTCGTACTTTATTTCCTTCTGCTTGGACGGATCTGCCTGTTTGGGCGGGTCTTGGGCCATCACGGCGGCGGAGCCTGCGAGGACGAGGCCGAGCGCCAGGACGCCGAGGATGGTGAACCAGCGGGAAGTTCGGGTCCTAGTCATGTGATACCTCATGGAAATGGTCAACGCCAAGTGGTAGACCCATTTTGGCGTGGTGAGGGCAAAAACACAACTCACTTCGACCCGATCTCAACGCCGCAAAGTACCTTTGGGGTTAGAGTGATCCGAAAACTAGGGACGCCACGCTATTGGAAACTATGGACGCCACACTATTTCGAGCTGCAGGGAATAAAGATCCCGCACCTGCCTACTATATCAAATCGCCCGCTTCTCATCCAGACTGCCGTCCATCGCCCAAGCAATACGGGCTGGCGAGACAGAGAGCCTGATTTCCATTGAGGGTCAGAGACCATGCCCTCTGTTCTTGGCAGAGGTGTCGAAAAACTCCTTATTGAAGGCCACCGTTTTGCCTTATTATCTCGTTCGTGATCGGTTTGAGTTCTGGCGGCTGCATCCAACGGGGCAGAGTTGAGTGAACACCGCAAGTCAGGGGTGGCGCCGCCCCCAGGGCGAACCTCCGAGCCGAAGGATTGCAGCTCATTCGGGATATCCACGCCAACATCGCACGGTGAGGATGCATATGCGGCAGCATGTTGTAGCGATGCTTCTGTGTTGCTGTCTCGCCTCATCGGGATACAGTCAATCCAAACTCACGCCCGAGGACGTGATTGCGCGGCATCTAGAATCTATTGGCAATGCCAGCGCGCGTGCGGCCGCGAAGTCACGGTCCGTGGAAGGAACCGCGACGGTGATGATCGTGCGTGGCGGCCAGGGCGGTGATTCGGGTCTGTGGAAGATGACCACCAACGGCTCGAAGTTCAACCTCGCCATGCGCTTCCCAAATCAGGTCTATCCCGGCGAGAATATCTCCGCGGACCGAACTCACGTCAACATTGCCACCGTGGCTGCGACGACCCGCTCGCAGCTTGGCGAATTCCTCTACGTGTGCAGCGAAGTCTTGAAGGAAGGACTTTTCGGAGGGACATTATCGACGGCGTGGCCGCTGCTCGATCTGAGCGCGCACCAGCCCGAGATGCGCTATGTCGGATTGAAAAAAATCGATGGCCGTGAACTGCAGGATATACGCTACAAGCCGCGGAAGGGGGAGAGCGACCTTCAGATCGACCTCTACTTTGAACCCGAAAGTTCCCGACACGTCATGACGATCTATTCGTTTCACGTGGTACCCAATATGGCGCGAACCACCCATCCTTTCGGACAGATCGAAGGCGAATACAGATTGCAGGAAACGTTTGCGCAATTCCGGCCGGAGGACGGGCTCTCCTTGCCAACGCAGTGGAGCATCGAAATGAGCTGGGAGGGCGCTGGCGGATGGCTCCAGAAGTGGACGTTCGCGGCCGAGCGCTTCACTGCCATGCCCGCCGTCTCCGCCACCAAAAGCCCAGGCACAAGTCCGGCTAGCGACAAGACGGTCAAGTGACCGAAGGAACATGCGGCACAACCTCCTCGAAAGGGAACGGGGAAGTGAGCTGCAGCATCATTTTGAGTTATGATTGCTTTCACGGGCCGGAGAGACGGCGCAACGTAAGTGCAGGAAGCACCGGCAGGTATTCGTAAGTATCATCACCTGGTGGGTGAGCCTTGCGCCGGCTTCTCCCGATGCAGCGCCCCAAAAGCTACGGGCGGCGCAGCTCACTGCGGCTTCTTGCTCATAGGAATACACGCAATCTCGATGCCCTCAACCAGTTTTGTGGTGGGAGCCTCCGGCTTCCATCCATGTGCGCGGTAGAAGGTAGCGGCCACTTTGCACCAGCGCACGTTTCCCAGATCGGCACTACGCGGGAGTGACCTAAGTACGAGCCTAACGAACTTGGAGGAGGAGGGCGTGCGGACGCTCCGACCCGGACCTCGATCGAATAGGGGCTTGTCGCTCCTACCGCGGCCGGCGGCCGTAACCAAGGTTGTTCCCTACGATCTGGCGCCGGCCGCGCCGCATGTCTCGTGGTTACGGTTTTGGTCGCGGCCATGGCTCCACCCACAAATATATCGCACGCCCTGCTCTTCGTAGTAGCTTGTGTCATCGTGGACGCTTGATATAGATTGTACTATGTATTCTGCCTTCAGGATTGATTCCTCCCCGCTGCGGAAATCGGAGCAGCCTGGGAGTAAAGTAGACATAACATCCAACCTCGGAGTGTGCCGGCCCTCACAGCGGAGCGCCAGCCATGAAGACGCTTTATTTAGGCTTTCGCGCGGCCGCTATTGGCCAATTCATTGAATCAAGAGGATCAACCCAATGCCCTGGAAAGAGAAAAGAGTCAGTCGCCGTGAGGTTTTGCAGGGCGCCGCGGTGGTCGGCGCCGGTGTGGCAACGATCAGTGCGCTTGGATCACTAACGTCTGCATCCGCTTCAGACGCGGCAGTCCCGGCCAAGTGGGACAAAGCTGCAGATGTCGTCGTTATCGGCGCGGGAGCCACGGGGCTCCCTGCAGCCATTGAAGCAATCCAAAACAAAGCATCGGTAATTCTAATCGAAGCGAACAGTGATGTTGGCGGGCACGCCATCGTAAGCGGTGGAAACATACCGCTTGGCGGCGGGACGAGTGCGCAGAAGAGAAACAACATAGCGGATTCACCGGATCTCCTCTTTGCGGACCTGACAGACTGGTCGGTGGTAGAAACCAACGGGTTCCCTGATTACAGATACAACGACAGGGAGGTCATTCGCGCCTTTGCCGATAACAGCGCTCCGGCTTTTGAGTGGCTCGCATCCAATGGAGTGGTGTTTGTCGACAGGGCGCCGGACACACGCGGCGGAACCTCGGTCGGGAACTCGGTCCCCAGAGAAATGCATGCGGCGGCAATGGCATGGCCGCAAATGAATACCGGAGTGCCGGTGAACCCCGCGGTTCAAGCAACTACCTCTTCCGGTGTCGGGCTCATCAGGCCGCTGGAAGCCACGGCGAGAAAGTTAGGCGTCGAGTTTCTGCTGGAGCACAAGATGACCGGCATTATTCGCGATAACGTCGCGCCAGGCAGAGTTCTTGGAATTTCGGCAGAGAACAAGGGGAAGAAGCTGAACATCCGTGCAAAGAAGGGCGTCATCATCGCCACGGGAGGCTCCACAGGCAACGTGAACTTCCGGAGGATATTCGACCCGAGGCTCACCGAGGAATATTGTGGCGTGGCCGGGGAACCTTACTCCGTCCAGGACGCCAGTGGAGAGCTCGCCGCAATGGCCGTAGGAGCCTCGCCCTGGGGTGCGTTTAACCAATCGGGAGAATTCGGTTCCGCTATTACAAAAGCGGGCAGAATCGGGTGTCAGTATGGATATGCAAACCTGGTTTGGCATCCCGCCAGCAAATACTTCTCCCTCGCGCGCGCCTCAGGCCTTACGGTGATGGATTACCAGGACGTCATCCTCGTAAACCAGCTGGGCCTGAGATTCTACGATGAGACCCAACCCCAGTACTCCGCCAATAACTATAACTCCATTAACCCCTATAGGCCCGGAAGCTATCTCAATGCCGCCAACATCAAATATGCCCCTGCTAATTTCATCAATGCTGCCCTGGCTGGAATTGGAGACGGCGCCAATGGTGGCGGGCCGATTTGGGCCATCTTCGACGCCGACGCCGTGACTCGAGAGAAGTGGAATCCGCAACCTCCCGATGTGGATATGGACGCGGGGTTTTTCTTCAGCGCAAGCACGATCGCGGAGTTGGCGAACAAGATTGTGAATAAGTACCAGAAAAAGCCGATGTCGCCTCCCACTCTGGAGGACACGGTGACCAAGTACAACTCGTATGTGAATGCGGGTAAGGATCCAGACTTCGGCAAGCCCGCCCCGAAATACAAGATCCAAACGGCCCCATTCTATGCGGCTTGGGCTACGCCCGTCATCCACGACACCCGAGCCGGGCTCAGGATAAACGCCAGATGCCAGGTGGTAGACCTCTATGGCCATGTCATCCCCGGTCTCTACTGCGGGGGTGAGTCCGCGGGAGGATTTAGCCAGCACGGCCTCGCCCGATGCATCGTCCAGGGTCGCATCGCCGGCAGGAACGCTACCGCAGAAACAGCAAAGTCATGAACTGTTCGATCGCACAACTACCCCGTGTGGTGAAAAAGGTCAGCCGTGCCACAAATGACAGTGACGATTTTGAATTGAGAGTCCTCCATATCCCATCCCTTTCCAGACATATTTCAAAGGACCCATACATGAAAATATTTCTCCGTGCTGTTCTCCTTTTCGCTAGCGCCCTTTCCACATTCTCCTGTTCCCAACGCCAGGAGCCGTCTCCGCTCCGGGAATACTTTACACAGGATCAGGGGGAAGTCCAGACAGGTGGCATCAAGATGGTGCCGATTCAAACGCCGAAAGGAAGTTTCCACGTCTGGACCAAGCGGTTTGGTAACAATCCCAGAATCAAGGTCCTGCTCCTCCACGGCGGACCTGCAGCGACGCACGAATACTTCGAGTGCATGGAGGGTTTTCTTCCGGCCGAAGGAATTGAATTCATATATTACGATCAGCTCGGCTCCGCATATTCTGATCAGCCGAAAGACAAAGATCTGTGGACCACGGAACGATTTGTCCAAGAAGTCGAGCAAGTGAGACAGGCACTCGGTCTCAACCAGGACAACTTCTACTTGCTTGGTCATTCCTGGGGTGGTCTTCTTGCGATGGAATATGCTCTGAAATACCAGCAGCACATCAAGGGCTTGATCATCTCCAACATGATGGCGAGTGCATCCGACTACAAGGCGTATGCCGATAATGTTCTCGCAAAACAAATGAATCCCGCAGTTTTGAAGGAGATCAGAGCCATCGAAGCCAAAGGAGATTTCAAGAACCCTCGATACATGGAATTGCTCACCCCGAATTACTACATGGAACACATCTGCCGACTCAAGGAATGGCCCGATCCGGTGAACCGCACATTCGCCCGGTTGAACGAAGAAATCTATGTCCTGATGCAGGGCCCGAGTGAGTTCGGTCTTTCGGGGAGATTGGAAAAGTGGGACCGGAAAGCGGACCTAAAGAACATTAGCGTACCCACACTTATTGTTGGGGCAAAGTACGACACCATGGATCCGGCTCACATGAAATGGATGTCCACACAGGTTCAGAACGGAAGTTATCTCTTCTGCCCCAACGGAAGCCACATGGATATGTGGGACGACCAGCAGGTGTATATGACCGGGCTGATCAAATTCCTGAAGGGAGTGGATGCAGGAAAGAAGAGCATGGTGTTCTGACCGAGGTCCTACGGAGTGCCCGGTCCAGAGCCTTCAGCACCGCTTCCTTGCCCGCTGCCTGCTCCTGCGCTTCCGCCAGCACGTCCCCCGTGTTACAGTTCACTGCCTTCAGGCCAATCACGTACTGGCTGCCCAGCCCCGCAATCGAGCCGGTCAGCATCACCGTGCTGTTACTGCGCCGGCAGACCTCGCGCGTGACGTTCGCCGTCAGGCGATCATCGGGTGAACGTCCCATCAGCTTCAGTTCCTCATTTACCCTTTGGTCGGAAAGCAGGGCGAGAAAAGGCGATTGCTCAAGCTGCACCGAGAGTCCCTGCCTCAGCGTGTCATCGAATACCGCATCACCCGTCTTGTTGTCGAAATCGGAGAGGACGATCGTGTCTTTGTCGGTCAGGGCGGGCGCACGGGGAATGAAATACCAGAAGCCTGCGGTTGCGAGCATCGCGGCGGCCGCGCCCGCGGAAACGATCCATTTCCACCGCCTGGCCGCGGCTCCTCTGCCTGCGTCCTTGCCCGCAGCCGCAGCGGAGCGGCCCGAATCGGAATCGCGCTTCAGCCGCTGCAGATCGGCGCGAAAATCTGATGCGTTTTGGTATCGGAGATTCCGATCTTTTTCCAGCGCCTTGTTGATGATCCGCTCCAACTCACCGGGAAGCTCGGGATTTAAACGTACTGGCGAGGTGGGCGCTTTGTGGAGTATGGCATCAAAAATGACGGCCCAGGTATTGCCGGTAAATGCCTGTTGGCCCGTGGCCATCTCGTAGAGGACCACGCCGAAGGAGAACAGATCGGAGCGGGCGTCGAGTTCCTCGCCGCGCGCTTGTTCGGGAGACATGTACGCAACGGTGCCCAGCGCGCTGCCCGGGCGGGTGAGCGATTCCTCGGCGGTAGCGGTGGTTTCTGCCGCCTGTCGTCGCACAGTAGGGAGCTTGGCTAACCCGAAGTCGAGGATCTTGGCCTGCCCGCGGTCAGTCACGAAGATGTTGGCGGGTTTGATATCGCGATGAATGATGCCTTTTGCGTGCGCCGCATCCAAAGCATCGGCAACCTGAATGGCCACGTCGAGCAATTCGTCGGTCTTGACGGCACCGCGCGCGATGCGTTGCCTGAGCGTTTGGCCTTCGAGCAATTCCATGGCGATGAACGTCTGGCCTTCGGACTCGTCGATGTCGTGGATGGTGCAGATGTGGGGATGATTCAATGCAGAAGCCGCCTGTGCTTCGCGTCGGAAGCGCTCCAGAGGCTGTTTGTCCTTGGATAGCTCTTCGGGCAGGAACTTCAGGGCGACAGCGCGCTTAAGCTTGGTGTCCTCGGCCTTGTAGACAACACCCATGCCTCCGCCGCCCAGTTTTTCAGTGATCCGGTAGTGCGAGATGGTCTTGCCGATCATGGAGAATCCCACCACTGGCAATTTGCGCACTGCAATAACAAAGACTTGAATTTGCTGCCATTATAGTCGGCCCGCGTGTCCCAGGGTAGCTGAATCCACAACACTTGCACGAGTGAGTCGACGACCGGAAACAGGCACGCCCCCAGATACGTTCACGTCAATAGCGCACCTCAACCGCCTTTGCCACCCGGAACCACCAAGTCGAACTGGATGATGTGAGAAGGTTACTGACGCGAACGCTCTTCGGAGGAGTCAGTCCCAATCTGCAGTTGACTGTGTCGTGGCTTCGTTCTACATTATGGTCAGAATTATGACCAATCATCGAGGGTGAGAACAATGAAAACTGTGCCATTAGCGGAGGCCAAGGCAAAGCTCAGCCGATTGATTGATGAAATCGACAGTCGGGATGAGGAGGTGACGATTACGCGCAACGGCAAGGTCGTAGCAGTGATGATTAGTCCCGATCAGTTTGCCGGCTGGAAAGAGACTCTAGTGATTCAATCCGATCCTGCGTTCATGGCGGAAATCCGACGCGGCATAGCGCAACTTCGCCGAGCCAAGAAAAGTTACACTCTCCAGGAGTTGTTCGACAACAGAGAATAGCCATGCAGCCTCCTATGAAGATCAAGCTGCCTGTGGAAGTCGCAGGTGCGATACGGAGCCTTCATCCTCAGATCAAGCGGAAGATCCGGTCGGCGCTCGAGGAGATTCAAGCGGATCCGACGTCGGGGAAACAGCTTCGGGGTGACCTTGCGGGATATCGGAGCTTTCGGGTTGGAAAGATAAGAATCGTCTATCGAGAAAAGAATGGGATAATTGAGATTATCGCCATAGGACCCCGGGAAGTCATCTATTTTGAAACCGCCCTGTTATTGAAACAGCCGCCCCATGATGATTGAGCACTTCCGCAATTGGCTCTCCCATATCTTTGTCTCTTATATGTTCTCTGCGTTCTCTGAGGCGAAGACATGTCTGGTTAGTGATGAACTGATTGGTTAGTTTCTGTCGCAAAACTCGAGGTCCGGCTGATTCCAAGTGGGGGCGGGCTTCAGCCCGCCCAGATAAGGCAACCGCTATACGGCCGATTCCGCCACAGTCACTCATTTGTTTATAAAAGGATGTGCGCATAGGAACAGCATTCCGTCCTTTGAGTAACGCGTCCGGGCTGAAGCCCGGACCCACATGAGATCCATTGCGGACGGAGTATTGCGACAGAAACTAGTTAGTGCAGCTTCGAATATTCGGACTTGGCTTTTTTCAGGATCGGGATGTCGGGGTCGGCGTCTTTCCAGAGCGTGAGGAAATCCTGATAGGCGGCGCGGGCTTTGGCGGTGTCGCCCTGCAGGGCGTAAGCGCGAGCCAGTCCGAGGCGAGCTAGCGCGCCCCAGGGAAAGTTCACCACCACCCCTCGGTTGTCGATGAATTTCTGAAATTCCACAGCCGCTGCGTTGCCGTCGTGGAGCATGAGATAGGCTTCCCCGCGTAAATAAACCGGGCACAGGAATATAGTCAGGTTGGATGTAATTGAGCTGAGTTCGATCGTGCTCGCGTCCTTCAATTTTTCGATTGCCAGGTTCGGGTCTTTGCGTTCCAGGGCGAGGGCTGCCCCGATCGTGGGCAGCCAATACTTCAGGACCAGCGTATCCAGCGGGAAGGCCTTGTTGAGTTCGGTCGCCAGCTTCTCCGACCCTGCCGTATCGCCTGCCCGCGCCAAAACCAGCGCCGCTATGGCCCGCACATCGCGGTTCGTCGGGGCCAGCTTCACTGCCGCATTCGCCTCGGCACGTGCCGGCTCCCGGCTTCCCGATTCCACCTCGCGCAACGCTGCCTCTGCCTGATATCCTGCGGCCGTCTCTTCGGCATTGTTATGCTGGGCTGAATCCATCGCTCGCACGGTCAGATCGTGCGCCTTCTTCAGCTTGCCGTACCAACCTTCCGTGTCTGCTTGCATGGCCAGCAACAGGTCTTCCGAGCCCGGCTTGCCCATGGCGGCTGAGACCATCTGCTCCATCTGCACCACATTGCCCTTCAGAAAAGCCAACCAGTAGCGGCCCTGGAACAGAAACTCGGCCTCAAGCTTGCGCTCCTCCGCCTGCTTGTACACCGCTTCCGCTTCATCTAGCCGGTCGAAGGCTGCGTAGGCAAGGCCGAGGAGATAATAGTGGACCCCAACATTTGGGTCCAGGCGCATCGCCTCTTGCCATTGATCCAATGCCTTTTTCCAGTTTCCCATGGTGGCGGAAATAGATCCCAGGTCATTGTAAGACAAGGCGTCTCTCGGGTAGGTCTGCTGCCACAGTTCGTAGGTCTGCGCTGCCTTTTCCAGCTCTCCCGTCGCAAGCCAGTAGTAATCCCCCTCGATCGAGAACCGCTCCCGTTCGCTTATCTTCTCCCGCAGGTCGTAAGCCTTGCATATATATTCGGCCCCCCGCCCCCCTTCGTTGAGGGCGAAGTAAACCTCCGCCATGGCGTCGTAGGCCATGGCAAAACTCTGATCAAGGTCCAGCGCCCGTTGGAATAAGGGCCGTGCGGCTGTGATCCCTTTCGCATAGAGCGTCTTTACTCCCAGGCTGTAGGCTTTCAGCGCCTCCAGCGATGGCGTGGTCGCTTCCTCCACGGGCGTGGCGTATTTCTGCACCGAGCCGAGCGACTCGCCCAGCTTGCTGCGCAAACTGACTGCCGCCGCGTCCAGAGCCTTGAGCACGGCTTCCTTGCCTGCCGCCTGCTCCGGCGCTTCCGCCAGCACATCCCCCGTGTTGCAGTTCACTGCCTTCAGGCCAATTACGTACTGGCTGCCCAGCCCCGCAATCGACCCGTTCAGCATGGCCGTACTCCCCGTGCGCTGGCAGACCTCGCGTGTGACCTCCGGCGTCAACTGGTCACCGGCGGGACGGCCCATCAGCTTCAATGTCTCATTCACCCTTTGCTCGGAAAGCAGAGCGAGAAAGGGCGATTGCTCAAGCTGCACCGAGAGCCCCTGCCTCAGCGTGTCGTCAAATACGCTGTCACCGGTCTTGTTGTCGAAATCGGAGAGGACGATCGTGTCTTTGTCGGTCAGGACGGGCGCACGGGGAGTGAAATACCAGAAACCTGCGATTGCGAGCATCACGGCAGCCGCGCCCGCAGAAACGATCCATTTCCACCGCTTGGCTGCGGCTGCTTTGCCTGCGTCCTTGCCCGCAGCCGCGGCGGAGCGGCCCGAATCGGAATCGCGCTTCAGTCGCTGCAAATCAACAACCATCTCGGAAGCGTGTTGGTAGCGCAGCTTGCGATCCTTTTCCAGCGCCTTGTTGATGATTCGTTCCAGATCTTCCGGCAGGTCAGGATTGATCCGGACGGGCGCTGTCGGCGCTGAGTTCAGGATCGCATTGAAGATCGCTGCGGATGTGGATCCCCGGAAGGGGAGCATGCCGGTCGCCATTTCGTAAAGCACGACCCCGAGGGAGAAGAGGTCCGTGCGCTCATCAAGCTCCTGGCCAAGCGCCTGCTCGGGCGACATGTACGCCATGGTGCCGACGGCCGCGCCGGGACTGGTCAGCGGATCTTCGGCGGTCTCCGTGGTGGCCGTCGCGGGAGCGGCTTGTGCGCGTTCTGGCGCAAGCTTCGCCAGGCCGAAGTCGAGGATCTTGGCGTGGCCGAGCTTCGTAACGAAGATGTTGGCGGGCTTGATGTCGCGGTGAATGATCCCCTGCGAGTGAGCGGCATTGAGACCCTCTGCAATCTGGATTCCCAGGTCCAGGATCTCGTCCGTGCCAAGCGGCTTGCCGAGGATGCGCTCCTTCAGGATGCGCTCCTTCAGCGTCCTGCCCTCCAGATACTCCATGGCAATAAAGTCACGCCCCTTGTGCTGGTTGATCTCGTAAATGGTGCAGATGTTCGGGTGATTGAGAGCGGACGCAGCCTTGGCTTCCCGTTGAAATCGTTCCAGTGCATGCCGGTCTTTGGATACATCTTCAGGAAGGAATTTTAAGGCGACAAATCAGCCGAGTGTCGTGTCCTCCGCCTTGTAGACAACCCCCATTCCTCCGGCGCCAAGCTTTTCAATGATCCGGTAGTGCGAAATGGTCTTGCCGATCATGGAGAATCCCACCGCGGGCACTTCGCACACTGCAATCAGAAAGACACGAATTTGCCTTGATTATAGTTGACTCGGCTCGGTCCTGGATAGTTGAATTTGCGGCATTTGCGTGAGGGAGTAGGCTACCGGAAAATGGCGTGCCGTTATTAGCGCGCTTGCTACCAGATCACCAGATCGAATCTCCGATACTGCCGGATCAACTCGAAATCGTTCCCATTGGAGGTAATCAGTAGGGCGCCGTAGCTCCTTGCCGTAAGGGCGATTAACACATCGAAGTGCAGGTCGCGCAATTTGTCCGGTGAAAACCCCATGTCATGGCGGATCTTCGCGAGCAATCGCCCCGACTCCAGCCAGTTCTTTTCCGTCGGCGTCAGAATCGGGTAGTTCTTCTCCAGATTCTGGAGAAACGCGTGCTCCGCTGGTTTTGTCGCTCCACGCCAAAGTTCCGCCATTATCACGGACGACGATCTGACATGTCCGGCCAGGGAATCGATCCGCTCCTGGTGGCAACCGGTGCGCAAATGGTCGATGAATACCGACGTGTCGATGATGATCAGGTTACTCACCGTGGGCCTCAAAGCGAAGTTTGCCGCCATGCTTGGCCATCAACGCCTGGAATTTCTTCAGCGCCACGACTTCCCTCAGGGCCGCATGCACTGCCTCCGTCCTGCTTTTCACCCCGAGCACTTTCGCCGCCTCATCGGCCAACCGGATATCAAGCCTGATGGATGTCATGGTTGCCGCCATAATTGCCTCCTCCTGTGTATATATGCTCTGCACCAATTGTATATACGTTGAACCGATTATGCCAGCGAGATTTGACAAAAGGCTGTTGTCAAGAAAGAGTGCGAGCTTAGGGCGATTGTTATTTTACGAATTCGGGAGTTGCTTAGCCTGTACCCCGATCTCTTATTCGCCTGAGTTCCACGCGGGGCTCAAGTGCGAGTAGTTATCGCAGCTTCGAATACTCGGACTTGGCAGCGATCAGGATGGGAATGTCTGGGTCGGCGTCTTTCCAGAGTGTGAGGAAATCCTGGTAGGCGGCGCGGGCTTTCGCCGTATCGCCCTGCATGGCGTAAGCGCGCGCCAGTCCCAGCCGTGCCAGCGCGCCCCAGGGAAAGTTCACCACCACTCCTCGGTGGTCGATGAACTTCTGAAATTCCGCTTTCGCTTCGCTGCCGTCGCGCAGCATGAGATAGGCTTCTCCCCGCAAATAGACTGGGGTTAGGCCACCTTGGTCACCCAACTCTATCGCGCTCGTCAACTTCAATAGTTCGATTGCCCGGTTCGGGTCTTTGCGCTCCAGGGCGACCCCCGCCCGGATGGTGGGCAGCCGATACCTCTGCACCAGAGTGTCCAGCGGGAAGGCCTTGTCGAGTTCGACCGCCAGCCTCTCCGCCCCTGCCGTATCGCCTGCTCGCGCCAAGGCCAGCGCCGCCATGGCCCGCACGTTGCGGTTCGGGGCCAGCTTCAGTGCGGCATTGGCCTCGGCACGCGCCTGCTCCCGCTTTCCCGCTTCCACCTCGCGCAGCGCTGCCGCTGCCTGATAGGCTGCCGCACTCTCCTGGGCGTCGTTGTGCTGGGCTGAATCCATCGCCCGCCCGGTCAGCTCGTGTGCGTTCTTCAACTTGCCGTGCCAGCCTTCCGTGTCCGCTTGCGTGGCCAGCAACAGGTCTTCATAGCCCGGCTTGCCCATGGCGGCCGAGACCAACTGCGCCATCTGCGCCGCATCGCCCTTCAGAAAAGCCAACCCGTAGCGGTTCGCGAGCAGGCTCTCGCTCTCCAGCTTGCGCTCCTCCGCCTGCTTGAACACCGCCTCCGCTTCATCCAGCCGGTCGAGGGCGGTGTAGTCAAGGCCGAGGTTGACATAGTTGCCCGAATTATTTGGCTCCAGGCGCAGCGCCTCTCGAAATTCCTCCAATGCCTTTTCCCAGTTTCCCAGGAAGGTGGAAATATATCCCAGCACTCTGTAAGGCATGCCGTCTCTTGGGTAGGCCTGCTGCCACAGCTCGTAGGTCCGCGCCGCCTTCTCCAGGTCCCCCGTCGCAATCTGGTAGTAGCCCGACTCAATCCTGAACCGCTCCCGTTCGCTTACCTTCTCCTGGAGCGCGTAAGCCTTGCGTGCATTCTCGGCCGCCCGGCGCAATTCGTTTAGGTCGATGTAGGAAGACGACATCCAGTTGTAGGCCATGGCAAAACTTGGGTCAAGCTCCACCGCCCGTTTGAAGAAGGGCAGCGAGGCTGTTTCCCCTTTCGCACGGGCCGTCTTTACTCCCAGGCTGTAGGCTTTCAGCGCCTCCAACGATGGCGTGGTCGCCTCCTCCACCGGCGTGGCATATTTCTGCACCGAGTTGAGCGACTCGCCCAGCTTCCTCCGCACCTTGAGTGCCGCAGCATCCAGAGCCTTGAGCACCGCCTCCTTGCCTGCCGCCTGCTCCTGCTCTCTCGCCAGCTCATCGCCCGTGTTGCAGTTCACGGCCTTCAGGCCAATCACGTACTGGCTGCCCAGCGCCGCAATCGAGCCGGTCAGCATCGCCGTGCTCCCCGTGCGCTGGCAGACCTCGCGCGTGACCTCCGGCGTCAACCGGTCACCGGCGGGACGGCCCATCAGCTTCAATGTCTCATTCACCCTTTGCTCGGAAAGCAGAGCGAGAAAGGGCGATTGCTCGAGCTGCACCGAGAGTCCCTGCCTGAGCGTGTCGTCAAATACGCTGTCACCGGTCTTGTTGTCGAAATCGGAGAGAACGATCGTGTCTTTGTCGGTCAGGGCGGGCGCACGGGGAATGAAATACCAGAAGCCTGCGATTGCGAGCATCGCGACAACCGCGCCCGCAGAAACGATCCATTTCCACCGCTTGGCTGCGGCTCCTCTGCCTGCGTCCTTGCCTGCAGCCGCGGCGGAGCGGCCCGAATCGGAATCGCGCTTCAGCCGCCTCAGGTCGGCACGTATCTCCGAAGCCACCTGGTAACGCACCTCGCGGTCCTTCTCCAGCGCCTTGTTGATGATCCGCTCCAACTCCTCGGGCAGTTCGGGATTGATGCGAACCGGCGCGGTGGGCGCATTATGCAGGATGGCATCCAGAGTGGCGGTCGAGGATGCCCCCCGGAATGGCAGCACGCCGGTTGCCATTTCGTAGAGGACCACGCCAAAAGAAAACAGGTCGGTGCGCACATCCAGTTCCCGCACCAGGGCCTGTTCCGGCGACATATAAGCGACTGTGCCGACAGCAGCCCCTGGGCTGGTCAGCATCTCTGCCGTTGCTTCCGTAGTTGCCGCCGATTCGACTTTCTCCTTCCCCTCGCTGAGCTTGGCCAATCCGAAGTCGAGGATCTTGGCGCGCCCGCGATCGGTTACGAAGATATTAGCCGGCTTGATGTCCCGATGGATGATCCTTTTGGCATGAGCCGCATCGAGGCCGTCGGCGATCTCGATTGCCACGTCCAGGATCTCGTCTGTGCTGAGCGGCTTTCCCAGGATGCGTTGCCGCAGCGTCTTCCCCTCCAGGAACTCCATGGCAATGAAGTGCTGCCCCTCGTGCTGGTTGATCTCGTAGATGGTGCAAATGTTCGGATGATTGAGGGCCGAGGCAGCCTTGGCTTCCCGTTGAAATCGCTCCAGAGCATGCCGATCTCTGGATACAGCTTCAGGGAGGAATTTCAAGGCGACAAAGCGACCCAGGGAGGTGTCCTCGGCCTTATAGACAACACCCATGCCGCCTGCGCCGAGCTCTTCGATGATCCGGTAGTGCGAGATGGTCTTGCCAATCATGGAGAATCCCTCCACAGGCAATTTGCACACTGCAACTACGAGCAACTGAATTTGCTGCGATTATAGTCGACTCGATTAAGCCCTGGGTAACTGAATCCACAGCACGCGTCGCCATTCGGCACTGCTGCCAGTGCCGCGCGTCAGCCTGATGGTGAATAAGTTCCTGTCAAACGCCCTTCATGGCTTTCTCGAGGATTTCGTGAATGAGCGTCTGATACGGCTTACCTCGATTATGCGCGGCTTTCCGGAGCTTCGCGAGCAGTTCAGGATGGACGCGGACAGCAATCAGCTGTTTCGGATTGGCGCTTCTGGGTCGGCCGACACGACGGGCCCGCTTGAGTTCGTCATCGGTTGCTTCCGGGATGTCCGAGAAGTCAATGGCGCTGTCGGCCATAGGCGTTGCGCTCCTTGCGACTCGCCTGCCGCGCGCTGATGATGCGGATTTCTTGATTCCCATGGCTGGTTCTCCGGACCGTGTAGACCACAATCAGAACGCATCCGCCGCATGAACATCCCAGGCGCTTAAACCTGGTCTCGAAATGGGAATGTTCCAGATCTTCCCATTCAAGGGCGCTCGGATCGGCAAAGATCGTGGCTGCTTCATCAAAGGTCACCCCGTGCTTCTCAATGTTAAGGATATACTTTCGGGCATCCCAGGTAAACATATTTCCGTATATACGTTATCTCGGATACGAAACACGCGCATAGTAGATGTTTTGCAGGCCAGCAACTTATTTCAGGGAATGCTGCCGCGCTGGGATGACAACTTGGCGGAAGTCGTTGTCCATTCCCTAATGTTTTTGAGGGTATGTCAGGAGGTCTGCGCTTATTGCAACTTCGAATATTCGGACTTGGCAGCGATCAGGATGGGAATGTCGGGGTCGGCGTCTTTCCAGAGCGTGAGGAAAGCCTGGTAGGCGGCGTGAGCTTTGGCCGTGTCGCCCTGCATGGTGTAAGCGCGCGCCAGTCCGAGGCGGGCCAGTGCGCCCCAGGGAAAGTTCATCACCACTCCCCGGTGGTCGATGAACTTCTGGAATTCCGCTGCCGCTCGGTTGCCGTCGTGGAGCATGAGATAGGCTTCTCCCCGCAAATAAACTGGGCACAGGATTATCGCGAGGTTCGTTGGTTCGCCAAGTTCTATCGTGCTCGGCACCTTCAATAGTTCGATTGCCCCGTTCGGGTCTTTGCGCTGCAAGGCGACCCCCGCCCGGATGGTGGGCAGCCAATACCTCTGCACCAGCGTGTCCAGCGGGAATGCCTTGTCGAGTTCCGCCGCCAGCTTCTCCGCCCCCGCCGTATCGCCTGCCCGCGCCAGGGCCAGCGCCGCTTCCGCCCGCACATCGCGGTTCGGAGCCAGCTTCACCGCCGCATTGGCCTCGGCCCGTGCTTGCTCCCGGTTTCCCGCTTCCACCTGGCGCAGCGCTGCCGCTGCCTGATAGGTTGCCGCGCTCTCTTTGGCATCGTTGTGCTGGGCTGAGTCCATCGCCCGCCCGGTCAGCTCGCGCGCGTTCTTCAGCTTGCCGTACCAACCTTCCGTGTCCGCTTGCAAGGCCAGCAATAGGTCTTCCGAGGCGGGCTTGCCCATGGCGGCTGAGACCAATTGCGCCATCTGCGCCGCATCGCCCTTCAGGAATGCCAACCAATAGCGGCCCTGGAGCAGCCACTCGCCCTCTAGCTTGCGCTCCTCCGCCTGCTTGTACACCGGCTCCGCTTCATCCAGCCGGTTGAGGGCAGCGTAAGAGGTGCCAACGGCCATATAACCGCCCCCATTATTTGGCTCCAGGCGCACCGCCGCTCGCCATTCCTCCAATGCCTTTTCCCAGTTTCCCAGGGTTACGGAAATAAACCCCAACATAGCGTAAGTCGTGACGTCTCTTGGGTAGGTCTGCTGCCACAGTTCCTCGGTCTGCGCCGCCTTCTCCAGCTCTCCCGTCGCAGACATATAGTAATTGCCCTCGATGAAGAACCGCTCCCGTTCGCTTACCTTCTCCCGCAGCTCGTAAGCCTTGCGTGCAATTTCGGCCGCCCGCCCCACTTCGTTTAGGTCATGGTAGATGCTCGACATCCAGGCGTAGGCCATGGCAAAATTCGGGTCGAGTTCCACCGCCCGTTTGTAGAAGGGCAGAGCGGCTGTTTCCCCTTTCGCATAGCCCGTCTTTACTCCCAGGCTGTAAGCTTTTAGCGCCTCCAGCGATGGCGTGGTCGCTTCCTCCACCGGCGTGGCGTATTTCTGCACCGAGTTCAGCGACTCGCCCAGCTTGCTCCGCAAACTGACTGACGCAGCGTCCAGGGCCTTGAGCACCGCTTCCTTGCCTGCCGCCTGCTCCTGCGCTTCCGCCAGCATTTCGCCCGTGTTGCAGTTGACTGCCTTCAGGCCAATCACGTACTGGCTGCCCAGCCCCGCAATCGAG
>Ga0187882_1001568_pt1 | contig 22851 bp, 17 predicted proteins | sample June2016WEW_19_1_3_FD_132991 | JGI IMG/M metagenome (GOLD analysis project Ga0187882, IMG submission 132991) | Peatland microbial communities from SPRUCE experiment site at the Marcell Experimental Forest, Minnesota, USA - June2016WEW_19_150 | ecosystem: Environmental > Terrestrial > Soil >... | reverse complement strand
TTGTGCATCGCCGAGCCGACGAGATCTATTCCCATCGGAACAAGCGGATCCTGGTTGTAGTTGAACGGATCACGGAAGGGCGCGCTGAACAGGACCGAACCGGCCGGGCCGCTCTGATGCTGGTTGTACATGATTTGAGGAATCCACTCGGAATACATCTGCCGGTTGATGGCCTCGGTCTCCGATAGATTCACCATGAATGAGTCGCGGTTGTCGTCGTGTCCGGCATAATGGCTGTATAGGACAGGAAGGCCGCCGGTTGAGCGCTGCGTGGGCTCCGCTATGCGCATATACCAGTTCGATACAAGCTCCATGCCGTCCGGATTGACGGGAACCAGCAGGAGAATATCGTCATTGAGGATGCGCAGTGTTTCGGGATCCGACTTGCTCACCATGTCGTACGCAAAGGTGAACAAGTGCTGGGCCGGGACGCATTCGGTGGCGTGCAGCCCGCTGTCGATCCAGACAACGGCCTTACCTTCGATGGCCAGCTTGTGCGCCTGATCATCCGTCAGCCCTTCTGCCAACGCCAGCCGCCGTGAGATATCACGATAGTGCTCCAGGTTTTTATGATTGGCGGCGGAAGTAATGATGGCCATCATCATGGGACGCCCCTCGGAGGTCTTGCCGATTTCGACCAGTTTCATCCGATCAGATTCTTTTGCGAGCGTCGCCCAGTACTGCTGGAGCTGGGTGTAGTTGCCCAGAAAATAATCATCGCCGGCCGTGTATTGGCCGAATTTGGGCGGTGAAATGCTGCCCTGTGCGTAAAGGGCGGCGCCGAACGCCAACGGCATCATTGCCATTGCTAAAGTGAGCACAATCCCGAATTTTCTTGTGTGCATGATGGCTGACTCTCCTTCGTGAAAGCCTGATGCTGATTGTCGACTGCGCGCAATGCGGATGCGCGGATAGCTTTGATTTGCGTGAGGAGTATTTATCGCGGGCAGGACGGGAAACGCAAGCGAAAAGCTGGCAGCGCCAAAAAAGCCGCCACGGATTCCACTGATTTTGCAAAAGGATTTTACAAAATCAGTGAAATCCGTGGCGGTCTTTTAAGTCTTCCGGACTGATGGAGCCAGTCTACTTTTTCTTGTTGAGCTCTATAAAATAGTCGCCAAGTTTAGTGAGCTGTTCCTCAGTGACGCGAGGCGCAGTCTCTTTGAGCATCTGCTTGAACGCCTCGACCTCTTCCGGCGAGGCCGGACAACCGATGTTTGCATTCTTGGGTGGGGTCCGGTTTGAATCGGCGATCTTTTCGCCCCTGGCATTCAGGATCACGATATAAGGCAATCCCCCTGTGCCGCCCCAGTCTGCCATCAGTTTGTCGGCGCCCGGGTTTTCCAGCGGTTCCTTTTCGCCGCGTTCCTGGGTGTCCAGCTTTACCAGGACATAACTGTCATTGAACATGGACTTGTAGTCAGGATGATCTAAGACGGCTTCCAGCCGTCTGCACCACCCTCACCAGGAAGCGGAGAAATGGACGAACACCGTCTTATTCTCCGCCTTGGCTTTGGCGACCGCGGCATCGATTACTTTCTGCGCCGGGTCGGGCGCGCTTTCCTGCGCAAGCGTCAGTCCGGCCCCGAAAATCAGAACGGCCGCACTGAAAAGTGAGAAACGAACTGTTCTTGGCATGCACATCTCCTTGTGAAGACCTTCGAGCATTACTATGAGTGACATCCTCGCATCCTCGCAGGAGTTTTTCAAGTCAAGAGGATCGAGATCCTCGCTCTGCGGTGCCGGTTCAACATTGAAGTCCCCGATTTTCCCCAGTTGCGGGTAGCTCATCCTAAGAATCAAATCTTCCAGGCCTGACCCTATGCCGCTAACTTAAGCAAAAATTCAAGAAGATGCCACGAATTTCACAAATTCCACAAAATCTTCCATCTGTCGACCGGCTCTTCAGGGCCATTTTTGTGAAATTCGTGAAATTTGTGGCCGTCTGGTATCTGAAAGCGGAGGAAGGGGGTGGCCTATCTCTTTCGCTTGCAGCCTGATTCTTCTTGCATCAGAGAAAGAAATCATGGATAAACAAAAACCCAAGTGCCAATGTGGCGGCGCGGGAATAGAGTGACACAGATGGGTCTTTGGAGTGGTGAGTATCTGGTATGGACGACACAGGTTTGATCCCAAAGGAACTGACGATCTGGCGAGTGGAAGCGCACGTTCCGGCTGGTTTGGTCGCGCTCTTGTGCGCATTGCTGCTCGCGGGATGTGCCGCATCGAGTGAGAAGGGCGCGCCGAGGGGGGTGCCCGCGCCGACGGTGCTGGTGGTGGACGTGCACCCGACCGATGTGTCCATCATGGCGGACTTCGCGGCTCAGACGTATGCCCGGGACATGGTGGAAGTGCGGGGCCGGGTGGAAGGCTACATCGAGAAATGGCTGTTCCAGCCGGGTTCGGAGGTGCAAGCTGGTCAAGTGCTTTACGTGCTGGACCTGCAGCCGTACCAGGCGATAGTCGAACAGGCCCAGGGTAATCTCAACGAGAGCGAGGCCGACCTCGATTATGCCCGGCATCAGGTTTCACTGTTGCAGGCCCAGGCTAATCTTGCTTCCGCGGAAGCTAATCTGGTGAAGGCAAAGCAGGACTATGATCGCTTGATCCCGCTGGTCAAAGCGGACGCCGCCTCGCAACAAGATCTGGACGCTGCCGCGGCGGCCTTGAAGGCCAACGAGGCGAACGTAAACGTGAACAAGGCGAACGTGGATCAGACCACCCTCTCCACCCGCACGCAGATCGACGCCATGCAAGGGAAAATGGAATCGCTAAAGGCCGCACTGCACACGGCCCAACTGAACCTGCAATACGGCACGATTCGCGCGCCCATCAGCGGCCGTGTCGGCGACACACTGGTGCCGGTGGGCGGCCTGGTCACTCCGAACTCGGCCCAGGCGCTGACGACGATCGTCCCGCTGGACCCGATCTGGGTGCGCTTCAAAATCACTGAGTCCGAATACCTGGCCTGGATGAAAGGAGGGACGAAGGCACTGGGCGGCGGGATTCCGCTGACGCTCATTCTGGCGGATAATTCCGAATTTCCCTCGAAAGGCCACATCGAGGATTCGCTGAACCAGGTGGATTCGACCACCGGCACGCTCGAGATCCAGGCGCGTTTTCCGAACCCGCAGCATACGGTCCTGCCGGGGCAATTCGGCCGGGTGCAGGTCCAGATCGACGAGCGAAAGAACGCGATCGTCGTGCCGCAGAAGGCGGTACAGCAGCTTCAGAACATGCAAACGGTATACACGGTGGGGCCGGACAACAGGGTGCTGGTGCAAGCGGTCACCACGGGTTCCCGCGTCGGTTCGCTGTGGGTGATCGAACAGGGGCTGAAGCCGGGCAACCGCGTGATTGTGGAAGGGCAATTGAAGGTGCGGCCGGGAAGCCTGGTGGCGCCGCAACCCTACCGGGCGTCACCCGAGGTGCAGGGAGGAGCCGGGAAAACCGGAGACTGAGCCATGGCGCGATTCTTTATCGACCATCCCGTGTTCGCGATGGTGATCGCCATCGTAATCGTGTTGTTGGGGGCTGTGGCAATTCCGACCTTGCCGCTGGCCAACTATCCGGACGTCGTGCCGCCAGTTGTGCAGATCAGCACCAACTACCTGGGAGGCAACGCTCAGGATCTGGAAAAAACCGTGACCCAGCCGATCGAAGAACAGTTGATCGGGCTCGACGGCATGCTTTACTTTCTCTCCAGCAGCGGCAACGACGGATCCCTCAACATTCAGGTGACGTTCGCGCTGGGCACGAACCCCGATATCGCGACCGTGCAGACGCAGAATCGTGTCAGCATTGCCATGCCGCGCCTGCCGCCGGTAGTGCAGCAGCAGGGAGTAACGGTCAAGAAAGTCTCCAGCGCGTTTTTGACCAGCATCAGCCTGATCTCGCCCGACAACCGTTATGACGGTCTGTTTCTCACCAACTACGCGCAGATCAATCTGCTGAACCAGGTGGCCAATCTGGAGGGCGTCGGGGAGTGCCGGCTCGGAGCCAACCAGATTTACTCGATGCGCGTGTGGGTGAATCCGGACAAGATGGCGGCACTCGGAGTCACGGCCACCGACATCAGCAACGCCATCCAGGCACAGAACCGCCAGAACCCTGCGGGAGCCTTCGGCGCGCCGCCGGCGCCGGTCGGGACGGATTTTCAGTACTCGGTGAGCGCTCCGGGACGGCTGGTGAATCCGTCCCAGTTCGAGGACATCGTGCTGCGGGCGCGGCCGGACACTTCGCTGCTGCGCATTCGCGATATGGGCCGCGTGGATCTCGGAGCGCTCAGCTATAGCGGATTCAGCCGCGTGAATGGGTACACGTCGGGCAATCTGATCGTGTATCTGTCGCCCGGCGCCAACGCAGTGGCCACGGCGGATCGGGTGCGCCGGTTCATGGAGAAGGCCAAGACGAACTTTCCGGCCGGGATGGACTACACGATTCCGTACGATTCGACGGTCTTCGTCCGCGCGGCCATCAAAGAAGTGATGCTCACCCTGTTCGAAGCCACTGGCCTGGTGATCCTGGTGGTCTTCGTGTTTTTGCAGAACTGGCGGGCCACGATGATTCCGCTGTTGACGGTTCCGGTGGCGATCGTAGGCACGTTCGCGTTGTTCCCCCTGCTGGGATTCTCGATCAACCTTACCAGCATGTTCGGCCTTGTGCTGGCGATCGGCATCGTGGTGGACGACGCCATCGTGGTGGTGGAAGCCGCGCAGCGCCACATCGAGGAAGGGCTGGCGTCACGCCAGGCCGCGATCCGGGCCATGGAAGAGGTCTCGGCGCCGGTCGTGGCCATTGCCTGCATCCTGGCGGCGGTGTTTATTCCCGTATCGTTTCTGGGTGGCATCAGCGGCCAGATCTACAAACAGTTTGCGCTGACCATCGCCGCGTCGGTGTTGCTGTCGGCGTTCAACGCACTGTCGCTGAGTCCCGCGCTGAGCGCGTTGATCCTGCAGCCAAAGATGCAGGGCCGCGGTGTACTGGGCCGTTTTTTTTCCGGCTTCGACAGGATTTTCGGTCGGACCCGAAACCGTTACCTGGCAGGGGTCAATGTTTTGATCCGCAAGTCGGCGCTGGCCCTAGTTGGCCTAGTCTGTTTCTGGCTGGCCGCCGGCGTTTTGTTCCGGCACCTACCGACCAGTTTTTTGCCGGATGAAGATCAGGGCGCCATCTTCGTGGCCATTCGTCTTCCCGACGGCGCCTCGGTCGAACGCGCCGACGCGGCCACCCATAAGATCGAGAAGATCGTGTCCGGCATGCCCGGAGTGGAAGGAACGTTCACACTGGGTGGGCTCGATATCACGACCCGTACCACCGGCTCGAACGTGGCTTCCGTGATCGTGCGGCTGAAACCTTGGGACGAACGCAAGGCGAAGAATCTGCAGCTCCAGCCGATTATCGCAGACATGCAGGCGGCATTCGCCAAAGTGCCGGAGGCCTCCGTAGTGGCCTTTGGTCTGCCGCCGATTCTGGGACTCAGCACCACCGGAGGATTTCAATTCATGCTGGAGGACCGCCTGGGCGGCAGCGTGCAGGACCTGGCGGGAGTCGCCGATTCAGTGGTGCAGGCGGCCCGGCAGCGTCGCGACCTCGCTAACGTGGTCAGCACTTTTCACCCGAATGTTCCCAGCTATAGCGTGGATGTGGACGAGGCCAAAGTGCAGACGCTGGGCGTTCCCATCACAAGCACCTACGACACGTTGCAGACGTTTCTGGGCGGACTGTACGTAAACGACTTCAACGTGTTCGGGAGGACCTGGCAGGTGCTCGTGCAGGCCGAGCCGGAGTTCCGCAACCAGCCCGACAAGATCAATCGCTTCTATGTCCGGAACGGCAGCGGCCAGATGGTGCCGCTCGGCACGTTGGCTACCGTGCATGCCACCGCAGGGCCGGATGTGACCTACCGCTACAATCGCTATGGAGCCATCCAGATCCTGGGCGGACCGGCGCGCGGATACAGCAGCGGCGAGGCCAGCCAAGCCATGGAGGAAGTAGCAGCCTCGGCCCTGCCCTCCGGTTACAGTTACGAGTGGACCGGCACGACGTATCAGGAGAAGCTGGCGCAGGGACACGAAGGCGTGATCTTCGGTTTCGCGGCGGTGCTCGTGTTTCTGTGTCTGGCGGCGCTGTATGAAAGCTGGTCGATTCCATTCGCGGTGTTGATGGCGTTGCCGCTCGGTCTGTTCGGGGCGCTGTTCGCGGCCTGGCTGCGTTCCTATCCCTACGACATCTACATGCAGATCGGAATCGTCACGCTGATCGGACTGGCGGCGAAGAACGCGATTCTGATTGTGGAGTTCGCGCGCATGAGGCGCGAGAGCGGACTGTCGATCGTCGACGCTGGGATGGAAGCCGCGCGTCTTCGGCTGCGGCCCATCCTGATGACGTCGTTCGCATTCATTCTTGGTGTCACGCCGCTGTTGATCGCTACTGGTGCCGGCGGAGCTTCCAGGCGGTCTTTGGGCACCGCGGTGTTCGGCGGGATGAACGCCGCCACGTTGCTGGCCATCTTTATCGTGCCGGTGCTTTACGTCGTGATCCAGAGAGTAGCCGAGCGCGGAACGAAACCAGCGGCCGGAATCGAGCCCGCCACGGAGCAGCCCGAATGAAAATCCGACTGTCCTTTCTCTTGCCCGCGCTGCTGCTGGCGGGCTGCACGGTGGGGCCGAACTACAAGCGGCCCACGGTTCCGGTTCCGGATCAGTACCGCGGCGTTTCGCCGGCCGCCTCGGCGTCGTCGCTGGCGGACACGAAGTGGCCCGAGTTGTTCCAGGACGACGTGCTCAAGCAGCTCATCTCGACGGCCCTTCAGCACAACTTCGACCTGGGGATTGCCGCCGAGCGCGTCGAGGAGGCGCGTGCCCGGTTCCGCATCGCTCGTGCCGGCGAGCTTCCATCGGTGGGCGCCCAAGCGCAGTTCGTGGCCAACCGCCCGTCCTTGGTCGGGTCTCAGACCGCTATTCCGCCCGGCACTTCGCTCGATTCCAGCTACACGCAGGCGGGAGCGCTATTTTCGTGGGAGCTGGATTTGTGGGGACAGTTTCGCCGCCTAAGTGAATCGGCGCGGGCGCAGTATCTGGCGACCGAAGAGGGACGCCGCGGCGTTATTGTGTCGCTGATCGGGGATGTGGCCGGTGACTACTTCACCCTCCGCGAGCGCGACTTGGAACTCCAGATCGGAGAAAACACGCGCAAGATCGCGGAAGACAATCTCCGGTTGGTTAGCCTGCGTCACGACCGTGGCGCTGCCACGGGTCTGGACGTGCACCAGGCCGAGCAACTGCTGTACACTGCCACGGCACAAATCCCCGGCACGCAGAAAGAAATCGGACAGGCGGAAGACGCGCTGAGCCTGCTGCTAGGACAGCCTCCCGGCGACATTGTGCGAGGGAAGGAAATCAATGACCTCGCGCTGCCGGCCGAAATTCCTTCGGGATTGCCGTCGTCATTGCTGGAGCGGCGGCCCGATATCCGGCAGGCCGAGCAGACATTGATTTCCGCGAACGCGCAGATCGGCGTCGCCAAGGCGTATTATTATCCGCAGATTTCCCTCACCGGGTTCATACAGGGACAGAGCCGGGCGCTTTCCGATCTGTTTACCGGCCCAGCCCGCTTCTGGAACCTGACGACGGGCGCGCTGGCGCCGATCTTCACCGCCGGGGGATTGCGCGCCGGCGTGCGCCTCACCGAAGCGCAGAAGCAGGAGATGGTGATCACGTACCAGAAGACCATCTACAACGCGTTCCGCGAGGTCTCCGATGAGCTGATCGCCTACGACCGCACGCGGGAGCAGCTCAAGCAGGAAGAGCTCCTGGTAGATGCCTTGACGGAAACGGTTCATCTGTCGACGCTGCGTTACCAGGGCGGGCTCGACAGCTACCTGCAGGTGCTGGTAGCCGAGCGCAGCCTGTTCCAGGGCCAGATCACCCTCGCGCAGTTGCGATTGCAGGAGCTGCTGGCCTACGTGCAGGTATACCGGGCGCTGGGCGGCGGCTGGCAGTAGGATTCGGGGAATGCCGGCGCAGGTCAAAGAAGGAGGAAGCCAATGAACGACGACATAAAAGGTGAAATCAACAAGGCTGAAAAGAGCGCGCTAGTAGTCTGGGATGTGCAGAAAGCGCTGGTGGAGAGGATTTTCAACAAGGAGGAGTTTTTGGGTAACGTCAGCCGACTGATTGAGGCTGCCCGCAAACAGCGAATCCCGGTGTTCTTTTCCAGAATCGCGCCCCTGCCGGAGCGCTTTGAGTCCGCACCGCGGAGATTACTTTTCCGCAAACGAATGATGACCTTCACACCCGAGGGCTTGGAACTCGTGATCCCTCCAACCCAGGATGACGTCGTGGTCCCTAAGAACACCGCAAGCATTTTCATCGGCACGAATTTCGAGCTGATGGTCCGCAATGCCGGAATAACAACCTTGTTTTTCGCCGGGATTTCGACTGAATTTGGAATCGAATCCAGTGGCCGGGACGCGTTTAACCGGGGCTTCTTCACCGTCATCGCCAAGGATGCGGTCTCGTCCCCTAGCAAGGAAGGACATGAGCGCTCACTTCAAAACATGGAAAACCTTCTCATCCTGATGACGACCAGGGAAATTCTTGAGATGTGGAATGCATAAGACTTCACGCGGTTCTCAACCATCTTCCGGGCCAGGTCTTTATTTCGAGTAGGGGCGGTCAGGTACAAAGGACAGCCGAGTTTCGTGGCCATTGTTTTGGTGTGCTCATTAATCCTGGAGGGACTCTCGAGGAGAAAATCCTTCAAATTCCGGAGGGACATTCGGTTCTGTTTGAGAAACTAAGCCATGGCCCATCCGGGTTGAAGCGGCAGATAATTGCGAAAGAGCATCCGATCGAGACATCCCCGCGTGGAATTGATCTTTTTGTTCTGTGGGATGGCGGCACTATAATCGGGCGCAGGAGGAACCAAAGTTATGCTGACGCTGCGCTATCACGGACACGATTGCTGGGAATTTGATGACGGCAGCCACCGGGTGCTGATCGACCCGTTCTTGAGCGGCAACCCGCAGGCAGACGTAAAGGCCGATGCATTCAGGAAGCTGGATGCGATCCTCGTAACCCACGGGCACGGGGACCACATCGGTGACACAGTGGCTATCGCCAAGCAGAGCGGCGCCCTGGTCATTTCTAACTTTGAAATCGTCAACTATCTTAGCAACCAGGGCTGCAAGGGACATCCGCTGCACATCGGCGGCGGCCACCAATTCCCTTTCGGACACGTCAAACTGACCATCGCCCACCATGCCTCAACCGGCCCCAACGGCGAGGCGCTCGGCAACCCGGCCGGCATCGTGCTGACCATGGGAGGGAAGAAGGTCTATCACGCGGGCGATACCGGACTGTTTCTCGACATGCAGCTGATCGGGGACGCCTGGGGACCGCTCGATGTCGCCCTGCTTCCGATCGGGGATAACTTCACGATGGGAATCGACGATGCCGTGAGGGCAGCCGGCTTTCTCAAAGCCAAGGTTAACATCCCAATGCACTACGGCACATTCGACGTAATCCAGGCCAACCCCAACGAGTTCGTACGCAAGGTCGAGCTCGCCGGCGGCAAGGCGTTGGTCGTCAGCCCAGGAAGCGAATACAAGCTTGGATGAGAGGTTTCGCGCAACTCTTTCGTGGCTTCCCGACGCCGATTTTGCTACCGTAGTCTCGGGAGGAGACAGCAATGGATAGTCGCAAACTCGGTGCGCGCGCCGCGATCGTAGCCATCACGCTCATCGCTTTCGCCGTCGCATATTCTGGAGCACAGGACCGCCTCAAGGCTATGCCAGGGTATGACCAGTACACAAAAATGCAGCCGCTCATTTCCGGCGCGGTGGTCTCGGGTGCTTTAAGCATTTCCTGGGCGGAAGATGGCAAGTCTTTCACATACACGCACGATGGCAAGGCCTATGCGTTCGATGTCGCCACCTTGAAAGCAACGGAAACGGGCGAAGCTCCAGCTGCTGCTGCCGGAGGCCGCGGCGGGCGCGGGCGCGGAACGCCGCCTCCGGCCGCGGGCCGGGGACAGGGACAGCAGACCCAGGCTCCACCGGCGGCGCGCGGAAGGGGCGGTATGGAACAGGAGCAGGCAGAAATGCTCCTGACCCCGGTGGAAGGATGCCCGGCGGCTTCGGCCGCGCGCGGGCGCCAGATCGACTGCGTTGTCTCTCCTGATGGGAAGCTGAAAGCATTTTATCGCGGACGGAATCTCTGGGTCGCCAACTTTGATGGTACCGGTGAAAAAGGTGTCACCTCCGACGGCAGTGAAAAAACTCGAATCAAAAACGGGACAGGCAGCTGGGTATACGGCGAAGAGTTGTCACAGACCACGGCCATCTGGTGGGCGCCGGACAGCAAGAAAGTCGGCTTCTACCGGTTTGACGAGAGCCAGGTAATCGACTTCTACCTGCAGATGAACCAGGCGCAGGTACAGGACACGCTCGACGTCGAGGCCTATCCGAAGCCAGGAGCGCCCAATCCGATTGCGGATGTCCTGGTCTACGACACGTCGGCCGGCCAGGTAACCAGGATGGATGTGCGCGACGGCAAACCTTTCACAAATGATTCGATCGGGCACTACGTGTACAACGTGCGCTGGTCGCCCGACGGCATCGAGTTGTTCATGAACCGTACCAATCGGCGCCAGCAGATCATGGAGTTTACGGCGTGCAATCCATCGACGGGCAAGTGCCGCGTAATCGTGCGCGAAGAATGGCCAACCGGATGGACCGAAAACCGGCCTGCCATGCAGTATCTCAAGGACAACCGCCGCTTCATCTGGGAATCCGAAGGCAACGGCTGGCGTAACTTTTATCTCTATGATCTCAGCGGCAAACAGCTGGCGGCTCTTACCAACAATACCACCTTTGAGTCAGCAAACATCGTCAAGGTCGACGAGACCGCGGGCGTGATGTTTTACATGGCGCGCGACGGCGACAACTATATGAAGATGCAGCTCCACCGCGTCGGCCTGGACGGCAAAGGCGATGTACGCCTGACTGATCCCAAATATAACCACAGCGTCGGCAACTGTGGCGCAGGCGGCGGGGGCGGCCGCGGCGGCGGCGCCCCAGGCATGGGTGGCGGGGGCGGTGGCTGCGGAATCTCGCCGGACAACAAGTTCATCGTCGATGTCTATCAGACCCACGATCAACCTGCCTCGACACAAATCATCGATGGTTCGGGCAAGGTCCTGGCGCAGCTTGCAAAGGCCGATACCACCAAGTTCGACCAGCTCGGCCTCAAGAAGGTCGAGATGTACACATTCAAAGCAGCCGACGGCAAAACGACGCTCTATGGGACGATCGCCTTCCCGTCGAATTTCGATCCCGGGAAAAAGTATCCGACGCTCTTGTCAGTGTATGGCGGGCCGGCAGCCGGAAACAACGTCCCCACGGAGAATTTCACCATGCCCAGCGCAACCGCCGAGTACGGGTTTCTGATCGTCAGCCTCTCGTCGCGCGCGGTGCCGGGCATGGGGAAGCGGTTGCTGGATTCCATCTACCTCAAGCTGGGTGTCACCGAGATGGACGATATGGCCGAGGGCATCAAGGCGCTCTGGAACCGGCCCTATTTCGACAAGATGCGCGTCGGCATCTATGGCACGTCATACGGCGGCTACACGGCAGCATTGGAGATCTTGCGGCATCCGGAGGTATTCACCGCGGCATCGGCTTCCTCGCCGCCTACCGCCTGGTACAACTATGACTCGATCTATACCGAACGATACATGTGGATTCCGCAGGAAAACAAAGAAGGCTATGAAGCCGGCAGCGCCATGAATTACGCGAAGGACCTGAAAGGAAGGCTGCTTTTGTATTACGGAACAGCGGATAACAACGTGCACCCGAACAACTCCATGCAGCTCATCCGCGCTCTGCAACAGGCCGGCAAGAGCTTCGAATTGCAGGCCGGTCCCGATCAGGGACACAGCGGCGTAAACAACCAGCGCATGATGGAGTTTTTTGTCGAGAACTTCATCGTGCATCCCGATAGGCTGATGGCGCCCGACAAATAGTCAGACCCGAACGCAGCATAATCATGAGGTTGACAGGCGCTTGTTAAAACCACGCATTGGGAAGAAGCTGGGACGATTTTCTGTCGCCCCGCCGGGGCTTCTCGTGTGTCATTGGTTGACCGGGGGCGGCGCTTCGCTTGCCCCCGGCTACTGTCTTCTGACCCTTCGGGTCAGGTGCTAAGTAGGGGTTTGGCATCATGCGAGCGGGTCAGACGCTGAATCGAGGCTCGGCATCTTGCGGCCAGATCAGAACCTGAATCGAGGCTCGGCATCTTGCGAGGGAAAGACGCGCCGGAGGCGCGGAAGAGAGTAGCCCCGGGCAAGCGAAGCGCCGCCCGGGGTTTACGGGAAGAAGCAGGCCGATAGCCATGGAAGGACGGCAGATGAATCTCGCCCTATCTAGGCGCCGTTCTAAGCAGGCTCTTCCATCACGAAACACACGCAAAGAGGCCTCTTGCGTTGCGTGTGGTTCGCGATAAACGGAGCTCATTCTCCAAGGGGGCAAGAGTGAAGAGGATATGTCCGGTCTTGATGGCTGTGCTCGCCGTCGCGTTTGCAGGTGTGTTCGGACAGACTGTTTTGCCCTTCCGGCCGCCGGCGGTTCCCTTGATCGCGCATGACCCTTATTTCAGTGTGTGGTCTCCCTTCAACTCATTGACGGATGGTACAACCACACACTGGACGGGAACTGCTCAACCCCTGTCAGGCATGGTCCGCATCGATGGGACCTCTTTCCAGATCCTCGGTCCGACCGGCCGCGGCACTCCAGCTATGAACCAGACCGGCCTGGAGGTGCTCCCGACGCGCACCATCACTCAATTCGATGCTGCCGGCGTTCATCTCACCTTAACGTTTATGACTCCGGCTCTTCCCGACGATCTGGACGTTCTTTCACGCCCGGTCACCTACCTCGTTTGGGACGCACGGGCTACCGACGGCCGTGATCACAAGGTGTCCCTGTTCTTTTACGCCGCGGCACAACTGGCCGTGAACAGTACCGACCAGCAGGTGATAGCTTCCCGTGCAAAGGTCGGCAGCCTCGAAGCGTTGCGGGTCGGCTCGCGGGAACAATCTGTCCTCGCGAAGTCCGGAGACAATCTTCGTATCGACTGGGGCTATTTTTATGTCGCCGGCGCCCGCGGTGAGGTCAGCGCATCCGCGATCGCGAGCGATCGTGCCGCGCGCGCCGAATTCGTCAACAACGGCTCGCTCCCCGATTCCGACGACCTCGATTTCCCGCGTGCGGTAAACGATCGCACGCCGGCACTGGCGTTCACCTTTGATCTTGGAAGTGTCGGGAATGCCACTGTGTCACGGCACCTGATCCTCGCCTATGACGATTTCTTCTCGATCGAGTACTTCAATCGGAGGCTTCGCCCCTATTGGCGCAGAAACGGAATGGATGCCGCCACGCTGCTCCAGGCAGCCGAACGGGATTTCCGGGACCTGGCCACGCGTTGCCGGGGATTCGATGATCAACTCATGGCCGCCCTGCGCAAGGCAGGCGGAGAAGAATACGCACGGATCGCGGCACTGGCCTACCGGCAGACGGTGGCGGCGCACAAACTGGTTGCCGACATCGATGGCACGCCGTTGCTGTTCTCGAAGGAAAACTTCAGCAACGGCTGCATCGACACGGTAGACGTCACGTACCCCTCCTCGCCGTTTTTCCTGTGTTTCAACCCGAAGCTGCTCAAAGGGCAGCTCATCCCGATTCTCGAATATGCGAGCCTGCCGCGCTGGCAGTTTCTCTTCGCTCCGCACGATCTCGGAACATATCCGTTAGCCAATGGCCAGGTCTATGGAGGACGTGAGCAGACCGAAGAGAATCAAATGCCGGTCGAAGAGAGCGGCAACATGCTCCTCATGGTTGCCGGTGTCGCAAGAGAGGAGGGGAACGCAAGCTTTGCCCTGAGGTATTGGCCCGCGCTCACTAAGTGGGCCAACTATCTGCGTGAAAAAGGCCTCGACCCGGAGAACCAGCTGTGCACGGACGATTTCGCGGGTCACCTCGCACATAACACAAATCTATCGCTCAAGGCCATCCTCGCAATCGGCGGCTACGCCACGCTGTGCGATATGGCAGGGCGCAAGGACGATGCAGTTTTATTCCGCAAAACGGCCGAAGAAATGGCGCGTAAATGGCAGGAGATGGCAAACGACGGCGATCATTACCGGCTCACCTTCGACAAGCCGGAGAGCTGGAGCCAGAAGTACAATCTGGTCTGGGATCAGCTGTTGGGGCTCAAGCTCTTCCCACCCGAAGTCGCGCGCCGCGAAATCGCCTATTACAGGACCAAGCTGAACAAGTTCGGCCTGCCGCTCGATCTCCGCAAAGACTATACCAAGCTCGACTGGGAGTTTTGGACGGCAACGCTGGCCGATAATCCGCAGGATTTCGCAGCGCTGGTGGATCCGATTTATCGGTGGGCGATCGAATCACCCGATCGCGTCCCCCTCACTGACTGGTATTCGACTGTAGACGGCAAAAGGCAGGGGTTCCAGGCACGCTCGGTGGTGGGAGGCATCTTCATCAAGTTACTGGCCTCCCGAACAAATTGAAATTTGTCACTCGAGGTCCCTCGCACTCACTTCTTGATGGCGGAAACATTCGATTATGTGGTCGTTGACCATTCCCGTGGCCTGCATGTGTGCATACACGATCGTGGATCCGACAAACTTGAAGCCGCGTTTCTTCATGTCGGCGCTGATTGCATCCGATAGTTCCGTCCGAGCCGGCAATTCACTGAGTTTCTTGAACCGGTTGCGGATCGGTTTGCCGCCGACAAAACCCCAGATGTACCGGTCGAAGGTCTTGAATGCATTCTGCACCTCCAGGAACCGCTGGGCGTTGTTAATCGCAGCCATGATCTTCGCACGATTCCGGATGATTCCGGGATCCGCCATCAATCTTTGGATATCGGCCATGCCGTAGCGTGCGATTTTTGCCGGATCAAATTTGTGGAAAGCCTTGCGGAAGTTCTCACGTTTGTGCAAAATCGTGCGCCAGCTCAGTCCCGCCTGCATTCCCTCGAGGACCAGGAATTCAAAAAGCCTCCGGTCGTTGTGCAACGGCAAACCCCATTCGCGATCGTGATACTCCAACATCAGCTCGTCATCACCCAACCAGGCACATCGCCGCTTACCATCATCTTCCATGAAAAACCTCCATCACATGCTGATCCGGACCGAAAACGCCGAGGTCAGAGGCTGAGGTTTTATCTTCACGTGGAGCACGCCGGCGCGATCTCCGGCATCGTAGAACCATCCCTCCGACGAATCGTTAAACGCCTGCCTCGCCTTTTCACGAGCCGTTCTGTCCCCAGCCGGAATTTCGAACGCGGGAAGATCCCGATCCCCCAGCTTCACGCTTGCCGGCTTTGCAGGCACATGAACATCAACCATATAGGACCGGCTCGCCGGCATGCCCTTGTAGGTTCCATTGGCCGATCCCACCTTGACGGTGATCTGTGCTTTGGGAACATCGAGAGACTTCGGCGCCTCCACCTCGATCGGCGTCCTGGCAAATACGCCTTTGCGGTAAGCCTGCGTTGTGCCATCGTCCTCGTACAGGCTGAAGCTCGACTTTCCAAACGGGTAAACGTCAAACGTCACCGGGTCTTTGGGTTTTTCCCGGTCGTAGAGCATCTCCGGATACATCGGGATGATTGCCCCAGCCTTGACGAATACGGGCAACTTGTCCAGCGGCGCAGCATAGCTGTTCAAGACTATCGGACCGTTGAATACGGTGCCATCCCAGTAATCGATCCATTTGCCGGCGGGCAGATAGATGTCATCTCGAATATTCGCGTCCTGATAAACGGGTGCGACAAGGAGCCATTCGCCGCTCATGAATTGATATTGGGTCCGTTTCGACCAGGTGGCGGGATCGTCGGGGAACTCGAGAACCATCGCGCGCACGGTCGGCACCCCGGTGTCGTAAGCCTCGCGCGCATAGCTATAAAGGTAGGGCGTGAGCCGCATCTTGAGCTTCAGATATTTCCGGTTGTAGGTCGTGTAGGGCTCGCCGAAGATCCATGGCTGCTTCATATTATTGGTCTGCTTTGACCAGCCGCTGATGATCATCAGCACCGGAGTGAGGCATTTCCATTCCAGATCCCGCACCTGAGTCTGAGCACTGCCGCCGAAGATGCCGTCGACGTCGCCCGTGGCAGCATTGAACCCCGACAGGCCCGCTCCGAGCACGGTAGGGATATGGAACCGGATATACTCCCAGCTGCCCGATTGATCGCCGGACCAGATCGTGGCGTAGCGTTGCCCGCCCGACCACGCGCACGTCGTCCAGACAAAACCCCGCGCGTCGGCGTTCTTCTCGATACCTTCATAGGCGTCGCGCATGCCGTTAAGCGAGAACTGGTAGCCGCGTCCGACCCAGGCCACGTCGAGCTTCATCGCGCGCGTGCCGAAAACACTGACTTCCTGGGCGATGCGCTCCAGTCCCTTTTCCGTCCAGAGCCCCGTATAAAAGCCGCGTTTGTCCAGCTCCGCGACGGTATAGTCCAGATCCGTGTAGCCGCAGCCGTAACCGTCATTCGGCATAATCCAGCCGCCGGGCATGTCGTTCGCGCGATACACGTCCGCGACCTTCTTGATGACATCCGGCGTCTTCCCTGTTTTGTTGTAACAGTCGGAGTCGCCGAACTCGAGCCCCCAGCGTGGCGGGAAAAAGGGGCGCCCGGTGATCAGCGTGTAGCCATCGAGGATTTTCTTGAGCGAGGGTCCATAAAAATAATAGCAGTCGAAGCGCGGCTCGTCGTGGGACAGACTGAGAGGCGCGACAAAGTCATATCGTCCCGGCGCCATGGTGTTGCGGAAGGCGCCATATCCGGCGGTGCTCATGTAAAAGGGTGCTGGATTCGGCGTGGCGCCGTCATTCCAGTTACGAGTGTTGAGCCGGATGTTGACCGACGTGTCGCGATGTGAGAAGTAGCCGTTCTGCATCCCGCCGCCGTAGAAATTCTCACTTTCGCCCCGCCGCAGCGTCTGAACCGTCGACGGACCATAATTCAGCGGGCGCGTTTCCTGCCAGATCACGACCGCGTTGTCCTTGTCGAATAGTGCAAAACGCAGGGGCTTCTTGTAGACGCGGAGGACGCACTCCCTGCTTTCCAGCCGGTAGTATTCGCCGGCGTCACGCCACGGGACTGCAATGGCGGATCCTTTGTAGATGACAATCTGCGCGTCCTCCGGCGCGGGCTGCGCTTCGGTGAAGTTTCCATCCGGCCCAAGCCAGATTCGAAAAAGATCGTCACGATAAAAGATCACGCGGACCTGGTCCTGACCGGCCGCGATATTGAAGACGTCGTCCTTCACCTCGAAGCTCGTGAGGTCCCCTAGCGTAATACTCCTGCCCCGGGGTGGCGTCTGCCGCGCGCCCGCGTTCTGGGCGCCCTGGGGCGGCGCGACCTGCCCCTGTCCGGCCTGCTGAAACGAAGCGGCCCACGGAAGATAAACCCCGATAAAGATAAGGCCGATCGTCAAGCTTCTCCTGTGGTTCATCATTCGACAACTCCTTCTTCAGAATAAGGGCATTTGCGGCCTGTGGCGGCACACAACGACATCAAACGCCTGAGGCGCCTGGGCGGACTGAGTAGCCTATTTCTATCCTGCCAGAGCCCTGCACGCAAGGAGAAAACCGCCGTGCATGCTGTCCGCACAGTCCAGAATCAAAAGCGGATATGCTATCATGCCGTCTTTGCAAGGCGCCAAGCCCGCGCCGGCGGTCGCGAAACAGGAAGGGATTATCGGAATGACCGACAGCGATACCACAAACAGCATCGGTGAAAAGGAGTCTTCCCGGCAGTCCCTGGATTTTATCCGGACCATCATCGAAGGTGATCTTAAATCAGGGAAAAACAGCGGGCGCGTGGCGACCCGCTTTCCGCCGGAACCGAACGGATATCTGCACATCGGCCACGCCAAATCGATCTGCCTGAACTTCGGCATCGCTGCGCGGTATGGCGGCACGTGCAATCTCCGCTACGACGACACCAATCCCACCAAGGAAGAAGTCGAGTACGTCGAGTCGATCCAGGCAGACGTTCACTGGCTGGGCTTCGACTGGGGAGATCGGCGCTTTTACGCTTCGGACTATTTCGAAAAGCTGTACCAGTTCGCGATCGAACTCATCAAGAGCGGCAAGGCCTATGTGGACAGTTTGAGCGCCGACGAGATTCGCGAGTACCGCGGAACGCTGACGCAACCAGGCAGGAATAGCCCCTATCGGGACCGTTCCATCGAGGAGAACCTAGACATGTTCGCGCGCATGCGGGCCGGCGAATTTCCCGATGGCACCCACGTGCTGCGGGCCAGGATCGACATGTCCTCGCCAAATTTCAACATGAGGGATCCGACCATTTACAGAATCCGCCATGCGTCGCACCACCGCACAGGCGACCTGTGGTGCATCTATCCGATGTACGATTTTGCGCACGGGTTGTCGGATGCCATCGAGGGAATCACTCACTCGATCTGCACTTTGGAATTCGAAGATCATCGCCCGCTCTACGATTGGTTTCTCGACAATCTGGATGTCCCATGTCACCCGCGGCAGATTGAATTTGCACGCCTCAACCTAAATTACACTGTGATGAGCAAGCGCAAGCTATTGGAGTTGGTCGAGGGCCGCTACGTCAGCGGTTGGGACGATCCGCGCATGCCGACCATCTCGGGGATGCGGCGGCGCGGTTACACGCCGGAATCCATCCGCAGTTTTTGCGATCGCGTGGGCGTGGCCAAAAAAGAGAACGTGATCAACGTCGCGCTCCTGGAACACGCCGTGCGGGAGGATCTCAACCTTCGTGCTCCACGGATGATGTGCGTGCTGCAGCCGCTCCGCCTGAAGATCGATAACTACCCGGAAGAAAAAGTCGAAGAGATGAAGGCGATAAACAATCCCGAAAATCCGGCTGCGGGCTCACGCATGGTTCCATTTGCCAGGGAATTGTACATCGAGCGCGACGACTTCAGCGAGAACCCTCCTCCCAAGTTCTATCGCATGGCGCCGGGGCGCACCGTGCGCTTGCGCTATTCCTATCTCGTGACCTGCACGGGAGTCTCAAAAGACGCGGAGGGCAGAGTCGTGGAAGTGCACTGCACCTATCATCCGGAGTCCCTGGATCCAAGCGCCGCCGGCGTCCCGAAGGCGAGGGCGACGCTGCATTGGGTTTCGGGGCGGCACGCCATTCGGTTCGAAGCGCGTCTCTATGATCGGCTGTTTACCGTAGAGGACCCCACCGACGAAAGGGATGGAGGCGACTGGAAGTCCCATTTGAATCCTCACTCGCTGGAAGTGCTTACAGAGTGCCGAGGCGAGCCGGCTCTCGCGGCTGCGCAGGCTGGTGGCGAGTTTCAATTCGAGCGGCTCGGTTACTTCTGCGTAGATCCCGATTCTTCATCGGAATTGCTCGTTTTCAACCGCACGGTGACCTTGAGAGACACATGGGCGAAGATCCAAAGAGGCCAGCAGTCCGGCAGCGAACCGCGTTGAGTGCGAGGGCATTCTGCCCGACGGCTCGTGCGACACGAGCGCTGACATACGATTGCTTCCGCACGTGGACCTCGACCTGGACTTGGACGTAGACTTGGACAGTCTTACCCATCGTGCACTTCCTCTGGCGGGACGCTCTCGAAGATGTTTCGAGAACGAGAGGGTCCAAGTCCAGGTCTAAGTCCACGTCCACGTCCACGAGGAGGCGGTGGCTTAAGTTAGCACCTATGGGGGTGACGCCCTGGGCTGTAGCTGCTGGACCCCTTCGGGCTCAAAACAGCAACCACTGTAACTCTGCCGGCATTCCGGAACTTGTCGTCGGTTGCAGCGTCTGAATCGCGAAAAGCACACACGCAGCGCTTGCAAATGGGACGCGATTTCTTTAGCATTAGGGCTCGTTGGGAGATCGTTCAACGGTAGGACGGGTGGCTCTGGACCACTTAATCGGGGTTCGAATCCCTGTCTCCCAGCCAATTCTCTTTCTCCTCTTCCTACTTATACAGCTCTAGACCACAGTGCGGCGCCAGCCGTTCAAAGTCCTCATCGCCGGTGAACAATTGCGCTTTGACGGTAACCGCCATGGAGGCGATTAAGCAGTCCACTGTGGATGCTGCAATACCCGCTTGATGACATGCATTGGCGATTTTCGCAGCGCCCACATGATGCTCGTGAGTAGCAATCAGCAGTGGGAACCCCTCCATTAATTCCTGCAACCGCTCAAATTCGCTTGGTGTTCGCACCCCCGAAAGCAATTCCTGCAACACAATCCCAGGAATCGCAATCGGCTGGTCTTCTTCCACCAGGCGCCGGAAAGTCTGCACGAGGGGAGGCTCGGGACTTGTCTTGATTCTGCGCCGATAGGCCAATGACAGGACGGACGTGTCGATGAGGATCATCGCCGGCTCCGGAGCCTCTTATAGTCGTAACCCGGATCCATGGCGACGGTGCCCAACGCTTCCAAGGCTTTGAGCCTTTTTCGGCGTTGAATGAATTCCCGCAAGGCATCGTTGACCGTTTCACGTTTGGTCCGCTTACCCCCGATCTTGAGGGCTTCTTCGAGTAGTTTGTCATCAATCGCCAGATTCGTGGGCATGAGCACTCCTGTTTCTACACAGAATGCTACACAATCCGTCCTGCGGTCAAGCGGATCTCCTGCGCGTCTGAGATTCGCGGCTGTCAGCGGCAAGATTGCAGCGGCCTTCACCGAGCTTCCGGAATGGCGGCGGAGCGAAAAACAACTGCGCGAGCTGCGCAAAAAGGTTACTTCTGCAGTTTATGCCGAAGAGGATGACCTCACGAAAGTGACAGCCAGCGTTGACGGCTTCTTTGGTGTTTTACAACAAGGCCATGCCAAATAGATTTCGCAGTACGGACCAGAAGGATAGATTCAAGGCCCGTGTTTTGGAGTGGGCCGTAAAGCTCGATGTCAAGGTGACGTCTCTTGCTGTCCGTTCTATGAAGCGAAAATGGGCTTCCTGTTCATCACCCGGCTACCTGATCTTTAATGAGGAGCTGTTATCGTTTGCTCCTTCTGTCGCTGACTACGTCATCGTGCACGAGTTGCTAGATTTTTCGGTCCCCAACCACGGGAAATTGTGGAAGAGCTTAGTGCGAGATCACCTCGGCAATTATGACCACAGCGCACGTCGGCAAGCCCTGCTACTTGCGGCCTGAAAAAGCCGGATGCGGGAGATACGGAGTTCCTTCGGGCTGGACCAGGACTTTTCCCGAAAGGATGAAATCGAGTGCGACAGCCAACTGCCGCTTGCTGGTGGCGGCAACCACCAATCCACCGGCATTCTTGACAGAATCGAAGACTTCTGCGCCCACGTCAAATGCGATGAAGTAGAAAGCCGAGCGCAGGTCTGCAGGCTCCTGCGAGATGACCGTGTCCTTGCAGCAAGGGTGCGTAGCCCGATTTTTCACCCGCTTCAGCGGGGCTTCCGCCCGTGCGGATTGTCAGTGCTCAGGTCTCTTGAAGACCCTGAGCGGCGCCGGCGGGGGCGTTTTTAGGCTTTTCTCTCATTGGGCGATCAATCTTCCAGATATTCCTCGAGCGCCGCGCGGAGTCGTTCGATCGCGTAGCGCTTGCGTCCCATGAGCGTGTTGATGGACGTGCCGGTCGCTTTGGCCATGGCCTCGAAGGTTTCGCCGCGGAACACGTTCCGCTCGATGACCTCGCGCTCCGGCGCGGGAAGCTCCCCGAGCGCCGCGCGCCAGAGGGATTCGAGCGGCGAGAGCTCGCGCTCGTCCACCACCTCGTCGAGGAGTTTTTCGGACGGGGACGCGGTGATCCCCTTCCGCCGCTCCTTGTTGCGATACCAGTCCGTGATCCAATTCTTGAGCGCGGTGAAGAGCCACGCGGCCACGTTGTGAACGGGCTCCATGCTGTCAAGGGAGCGCAGCGCGTTGAAGAACACGTCGTGGAGGATGTCTTCGGCCTCTTCCCGATTCACGTGGCGCTCGGCGTAGCGGAGCATGTGTTCCCGCTCCGCCCGGTACGCCATCTCAACCTGTTTCCGCATCTTTCGTTACCCTTCGATATTAATGACGCGGTCGACGCGTTTTTCGTATGGGGAACGGGGCGTCAAAGAGACCGGCTTTGGTCAACGCTACGAGGTGGACGGCGAGCTGGTGGCCCTTGACGGACGGCGCCCGCGCCTGCGCACGGCGTGGTAAATGGATCATGGACAGGTTGCGCCCCGCCTAATTCCTGCGTATTCTCTGGAGATAGGCATATGATCAAAGAACACGATTGCGTGATCTTAACCCAGGATCTTCCGGACAACGGCCTGGTGGCCGGAGACATTGGCACCGTTGTCCACATTCATCAATCGGGCGATGGCTATGAAGTAGAGTTCATGACCCTCGCCGGAGAAACCTTGGCCGTGACAACTTTGCTGCCGTCGCGGCTCCGCCCAATCGCGCGCCATGACGTAGCCCACGTTCGTGAGCTGACCCCTGCCTGAAGAAATGGAAGACGGAAACTCGGGGGTCGCGTAGCCTGTCCCCCGAATTCTTCGCTGCTCATTCGTAATGGGTCCACATGCGGATGACTTTTACCGTCCTGACATCGTCCAAGACCTGGTAAACGAGGCGATGCTGGATATTGATTCGGCGGGAGCAGGCGCCTGCCAGGTCGCCTACCAATTTCTCGAAAGGCGGCGGAGACTTGTAGGGATCCTTTTTGAGAAGGGCGAGCAGGCGCTCGGCCTGGGGCTTGAGGCCGGAGCGAGCGATCTTCTTGCTGTCGCGTTGCGCCTGCCTGATAAATGCCAGCCTCCAGGTCACCACTTCAATTCCTCGGCGCACTG
>Ga0187882_1001560_pt1 | contig 22901 bp, 23 predicted proteins | sample June2016WEW_19_1_3_FD_132991 | JGI IMG/M metagenome (GOLD analysis project Ga0187882, IMG submission 132991) | Peatland microbial communities from SPRUCE experiment site at the Marcell Experimental Forest, Minnesota, USA - June2016WEW_19_150 | ecosystem: Environmental > Terrestrial > Soil >... | reverse complement strand
TCGCTATTTTGGGAAGCTGGAAGAAGTCACCGCAGCCGTCGAATCGGAGTTCGCAACCTGGGACAGGCGGAACGACACCCTCCGTCGTCTATGCGCAATTACTTAAGCCGTTGTGTTTAGAGACCTCTTCCCTCGACCGGGCGACGACGTGGCGGAGAACAGCCGCCTCTTCTATGTTGCTATGACTAGAGCCAAAAAGGAGCTTCACCTTTTTAGCGCACGGAGCCGCCCCGCGAGTATCACGTTCCACGACGCTTCGTACCAACTGCAGCGCTCTCCATTCATCGATGTGATTCCCGCTGAGCGGATCGAGGTCAAGCCGATCTATGCGAAGAAGACGAAGAAGAGCACGTAACCCCGGCATCGACGCCAACGCGCACAGCGGTTTTGGGTTCCGGCCCAAAATGCGGGCGGACCACCGCGTATAACCACATCACGAGCATTCCTTGCGCGAACGTCAACACAATCAGCGATGCCAGGTGCGTCGGGTCCGCGGAGGCGCTTCGATGCAGTGCCGCGTAAGCGCTCTTAGTCGCTTCCGCGAGGATTCCTCCGTGCAACGCGGCCTCGCCGACATTCATGACGAGCCCCGCCACCAGCCCGGCGATAACCAGGCGTCCGAGCCGGACCTGTTCCGCGCCATCGGCTTTCATTTTGTCCCCTCCTCGCGAACAACAGAGCCGGAATCGAAGTGCTTCTGAAGGGTCTTGAGCGTGTATGCGTTCCCGGCCTCGAAGAACTTCCACATGGCTATCGATTCCTCATCCGCTCCAAAGCCCATGCTCGCCACCCGAAGGTGCGTCCGGTTGTTCCCCAGGTCCGTAAGCGTGATGACCGTCCAGGTGTTCTTCCAAGCCTCCTTGAACGGGAATGACTTGGGCGGACGATCGATTCGAATCGCAATCATGCGCCGCGGCTCGTATGCGAGAATCCGGTTCTGGATCGTGCCTTCGTCGCCCAGGACGCCGGTTGGACTGTAGTGGGAACGGATCAGGCCCCCGATCCGAAAATCCACCTCTGCCTTGGCCACTCCCAGCGACCTGTAACCATCGCCAGAAGTCCACACATTCCATACCGCTGCCACGGGAGCGTTGATGATTCCCTCGTTGACGAACGACGGTGCGTCGTCGGGCGCCTGGGAGCCCACTGGCGCGGCGAGTAGTAACATCAAACCTACAACCGTAGACCTCATTTACTTGCCCCTCCCTTCTTCCTCGAAGACCTGCCACGTCGCAACAGCAGATTGAAATGCTCGCGCAGCACCGCTACAGCTTCGTCGAACGGCTGCAAGTCGTTTGCGGCACGCGACTGCATCAAGCCGCCTTCCATTACGGTCAGGACGAAACGTGCCAGCCGGGCGCGATCCACATCCGGCGGCAGCCGGTCGCCGGCTTCAACCAGCCAGCCCTCCACCCGGCTGGCCCAGTTCTCGAAGTTCCGGTGAATCAAACTCCGCGCCGCCGGATTACCATCGCTGACCTCCAGCGCCAGGTTCCCAATCGGACACCCCATCCGGCAGCCATGCAGCACCATGCCGTCCCGGTATCTGTCGAGCAGCGCGAAAACGCGCGCAATCGGATCGGGAGTCTGGGCTTCCACCGGCTGCATCACCGCCGGGCCAAGATAGCCGCAAGCGAACTCGAGCACCTTCAAGAGCAGTTCGTCCTTGCTCTCGAAGAAGTGATACAGGCTCCCCGGATTGACGCCCGCCTCCCGCACAATCGTGGCCACGCCGGTGGCATGGAAGCCCTGCTCGTGAAAGAGCTGGAAGGCGGTGCGCAGAATGCGTTCTTTGGTTTCGGGCCCCGGCGCCGACCCCTCTTGAGCGATCACTCAACCAGTATTGAACGATCGCTCAACCGAAGTCAAGCCCCCCCCAAGGAAGCCCCGCCGTTAACTCCTGCGTCCCCGAGCGCCCACCGTGCGTAGTTATCCTATGAAAGGTGATGCGGCTGGCCACGGAGATGGCGGAAGCGGCGGCGGTCGAGGTCGCGGATTTCGCTGCGGTCGTGCGCGAGCACCAGGCCATGGTGTTCAGCATCGCGTACCACTGTCTGCGCGACCGCGCGCTGGCCGAGGAGGTGGCGCAGGAGGTGTTCCTGCAACTCCACCAGCGGCTGGCGGGGTTCGAGTCGGCCGCGCATCTGACCTTTTGGCTGCGGCGGGTGACCAGCCACCGCTCGATCGATAGCGCGCGGAGGCGGAAACTGCGGCCGCAGGTGAGCCTTGACGACGTGCCGGAGCCGGCCACGATGCCGGCGGTCGGTGACCCGATGCTGTCGCGAACGCTCCAGCGGCTGGTGGCATCGCTTCCCGAGAAGCCGCGGATGGTGGTGATTCTGCGGTTCCAGGAGGACCTGGACCCGGGCGAGATTGCCGAAATGCTGGACATGCCGGTCCGAACGGTGAAGAGCCACTTGCAGCGGTCGCTCGCGCTGCTGCGGGAGAAGCTGGACCGCTCGGTGGGAGAAGAGAACCTATGAGCCGCTTGGACGATGCTCTGAGAGAAGCGCTGCGCAGGGAGGATCCGGGGCCGGGTTTCACGCGGGAAGTGCTGGCGCGAGCCGCGGCGGCACGGCCGAAGCAAAGCTGGTGGCGCGCGCTGGCGTCTGGGTTCCGCCCGCCGCTGGTGCGCTGGGCGACGGCCTGCGTTCTGGCGTGCGCGTTGCTGGCGACCGGCCTCGAGTACCGGCGCGAGCGGAATCTGCGGGCCGAGGGAGAGGCGGCGAAACAGCAGCTCGTACTGGCGCTACGCATCGCGGGCGTCAAGCTGCACGTGGCGCAAGAAAAGGTGTTCGAGAGAAGCGAGTAGACTGACAGCAATCAACGAGGAGAAAGTATGCGGATTCGAGCGATTCTATTGATGGCCGCCCTGCCGGTGTTCGCGCAGGAGATCAAGATGCCGGCGAGCGTGGAAAGGCTGGCTTCCAAAGCCGTGGAGAGCGTCGATGTGATGCTCGACGGGGCGCTGCTGCAACTGGCCGGGAGGTTTCTTTCCGGCCACAAGCCCGACGAGGCCAAGGTGAAGAACATGCTGGGCGGCCTCAAGGGGATCTATGTCCGGAGCTTCGAATTCAGCCAGGAAGGGGAATATACCGCCGAGGACGTGGAGGCCATCCGGAGCCAGCTCCGTGTGCCGGGCTGGTCGAAGATTGTGGGCGTGGTCAGCAAGAAGGACAAAGAGCACACCGAAATCTATCTCAAGATCGAGGGCGGCAGCATCGGAGGCCTGGTGATTCTGGCTGCCGAACCCAAGGAGCTGACGCTGGTCCACATCAACGGGTCCATCAGCCTGGAGAAGCTGAGCGAGCTGGGCGGTCATTTCGGCATCCCGAAGGTCGACGTGGAGAAGAAGCCGGCTAAGGACTGAGTGCAATGTAGCGTATAATGCGCTACGGGTGATGGACTCGGAATCCTGGATGGGGAAAGCGATCAAGTTGGCGCGGGAGAATGTGCGCGCGGGCCGGGGCGGACCGTTTGCGGCCCTCGTCGTCAGGGACGGCGGCATCGTTGCGAGCGGAACCAACCTGGTGGCTTCGACAAACGATCCCACGGCGCACGCCGAAATCGTGGCGATCCGGGAAGCCTGCCGCGCCCTGGGCAGCTTCCAGTTGGCGGGCTGCGAGATCTACACCACCTGCGAGCCCTGCCCGATGTGCATGGGAGCGATCTACTGGGCCCGCCCAGCCAGGCTGTATTACGCCGGCACGCGCGGCGACGCCGCGCGGGTCGGGTTCGACGACGCCTACATCTACGAGCAACTCGAAACGCCGGTCGGAGCGCGCGCGATTCCGATGACGCAACTGATGCGCGAGCAAGCGCTGGCTGCGTTCGCGGAATGGGAGCGGAAGCCGGACAAGGTCAGATACTGAGAGCTGCCGCGGGCGCCCGCAACCGAGGCACTGCCCAGGCCGTCCGCTGTGGGGACGGCTCAGGCTGTCCCCGGTTGCCCCTCGAGGTTCTTTTCCCGGCTTCTCAGCGCGGCGGCACGGCGGCACGCAGAGCTGCCACCGATTCCCTGGCGCGCTCGAACAGCAGCGTGTGCTCGTTGCCGGCCCCGACAAAGCGCAAGCCGCGCTCAACCCAGACCCGCGCGTGGGCCGTGTTCCGGCACTGGATTCCGGTGACAATGCCGCGAGGCTGGCAGGCCTCCTGGAGCCGGAGGACCGCTTCGACCAGGTCGGGGTGATCCAACTGGCCGGGACAGCCGAGCGAAATGGACAGGTCGGCGGGTCCGACTAGCGCCACGTCGATTCCCGGGACGTCCAGCAATTCCTCGCGGCACTCGATGGCCTTGCGCGTCTCGAATTGCACCACCGCCAGCGTGTTGGCATTCAGGTGTTCGGTGATCTCCGGGAACGAGCGCTGCTCGTAGTCGAGGAGCGGCGCCATCACGCCGAACCCGCGGCAGCCCAAGGGAGGAAAGCGCATCCATTGGAGGGCCTCGGCCAGCAAGCGAGGGTCTTCCATCCGGGGAAGGATGATCCCCTGCGCTCCCACGTCCAGGGCGCGCGCAACCAGAGAATAGAGCAGCTCCGCAACACGCACGATGGGCGTGATGCCGGCCTGTACGGAGGCGGCTACCAGGTCCTGGATGGTCTCCAGGTCGATGCCGGTGTGCTCGGCGTCGATGAAGATATAATCGAAGCCCGCGGCAGCCAGGGCGCGCGGGACCTCCGTCGAGCGGAGTTGCTGCAGCGCGCAGCCCAGAACGGTGGCGCCGCGGAGGAGCTTCTCCTTGGTGTGATTGGGACGCATCGGCGCCTCCAGTCTAGCATCAACGTCGCCAACCAGGCCCTCGAGTGTGCTAGCTTCTTAGCTGGAATGCGACTTTTCCCTGCCTTGAGAACCGGTGTCCTGATCGCCGCCATCTGCCTGTGTCTACAAGGGCAGAACACCCAGAGCAACGACGCGCAAATCGACACGAAGGGCCTGCCGCCTAGAGCGACTCCGGCCGATTACCAGGCCCAGGCTCAGGCAGGCACGGTGACGGTTGCGGCCGAGTTCAAGGGACACTCGATCCCCACGCTGCAAGGGACCCTCTCCACGGAAGATTATGTGGTGATCGAAACGGGGTTGTTCGGCTCGCCAGGCGCGCGGATCAAGCTTTCCGCCGACGACTTTTCGCTCCGCATCAACGGGAAGAAGACGCCCTCGCCCGCCCAGCCATACGGGTTAGTGGTCGCCTCCGTCAAAGATCCCGAGTGGGAGCCGCCTGAGCCAGCCGAATCGAAGTCGAAAACCCGCTTCGGCGGCGGCGGCAAGCAGGAGAAGGGTGAGGGCAACGAGCCGCCCGCACCGGTCAAGATCCCGATAGGGGTACAGCGCGCGATGGCACAGCGCGTTCAAAAGGCCTCGCTTCCGGAAGGCGACCGCACCCTTCCCCAGGCAGGACTGATTTTCTTCCTGTACCGGGGCAAGACCAAGAGCATCCAGTCGATCGAGCTGATTTACGCCGGTCCCGTCGGAAAAGCCACCCTGACGCTCCAGCCATAGTCGGCGCCAATATGAAACCATTGCAGCGCGTTCCAGTAGTGGCGGGTACCTTGTTTCTGGTGGGAAGCTTCGCGAGCGGCGGGCGCCCGGCTATGGCACAGTTTGCCCCTTTCCAGGAATGGAAAACGGCAGTGATGACCGGCGACAAAGCGGCGCTGGTCCGGCTCTATAGCACCGATCCTCCCGCCGTGGCGCAAGTGGGCGGGACCAAAGTCGGCAACCTGGATGAAGAGTGGCGGTTTTGGGCGGGTTTGAGATCCTCGGGCGTGACTGAGTTCCATCCCAAGGTGCTGGACATCGCGACGCTTCAGGGTAAGACGAGAGTGCTCTTGCGCATCGAGGCCGTTAAGTCGGACGGCTCCCAAGCTGGTGGCGGCCAGAACGTGGTCGCCTCAATGGTGCAATTCTGGGCGCAACAGGCGGATGGCTGGCACATCGTTGCTACGCGGCGTAGCGATTTCTCCCACGATGCCGGGCGGCGGCTGCCGCAGCCCGCGACGCCGAATCCCCGGTTGTATTCCGATCCGAGCGAGGCGCAGGCGGAGTTGAAGGCGGCATCGGGCCTGGCGGCGAGAGAGAACAAGCGCGTGCTCGTGGTGTTCGGCGCGAACTGGTGCTACGACTGCCACGTCCTGGACGCCACCTTCCACTCGAAGGAATTCGCGCCGCTGGTGGATGCGAACTATGTGGTCGTGCATATCAGCATCGGCGAGGAGGGAAAGGACAATGACGACCTGGCGGCCCGCCTGGGCGTGGCACTGGATCGAGGAGTTCCGAGCCTGGCGGTTCTGGAACCCGGCGGAAAAGTCGTGGTCGCCCAGAAAGCCGGCGAGTTCGAATCGACCGTGAAGATCGGTCCGGAGGACGTCCGCGCTTTCCTCGAAAAGTGGAAGCCCGCAAAGAGGTGAGCTGGCACCCGTGAGTTGACGCGGCGTTAGCTCTTAGCCGGCGGATCCGAGGCGCTCTTGCCGCTCGACGATTCCATCTTCGCCGCGGGCGCGGCGCTCTCTTCCTTCTTCTTCTTTCCGTTCTTTCCCTTCGAGCCTTTGGCGTAATCGGTGATGTAGAACCCGCTCCCCTTGAACCGGAACGCCGACGCCGAAAGCAGCCGTTCCACCGCCCCGCCGCAACCCTCGTGCACCGCGATTCGCTGGTCGGAGAACTTCTGCCGCACCTCAAACACCGCCCCGCACTGGCTGCACTTGTACTCGTATAGCGGCATCGGATGCCTTACCCCTTCGCCCCCTGCGTCACCACTTCGATCGCCTTCTTCAGTATGGGATCCTCGCCCGGTGGTGCCGGCGGCGCCGGAGTCTCCGGCGGACCCTCTTCCTCGATCTCCGCCACCGGTTCGGCCTCGTTCACCTGCACCGACGGGACCACGTGGTCGTCCTGAATCGCCTTGCCGCTCGGCGAGTAATACTTCGCCACCGACAGGATGATCGCGCCCCCTTCCTCGGTCGGAATCGGCCGCCGCACCGAGGCGTCTCCGTAAGTCCGCTCCCCGACCACCTGCGCCCGCTTGCTGTCCAGCAGCGCCGCTGCCGCCACTTCCGCCCCGCCCGCCGTACCCCGGTTGGTCAGCACCACCAGCGGCAGCTTGGTGATTGCTTTCGCGGGATCCGCCTCGAAGTCCTTCCGCGGCACGGTCTGGCCTTTCAGGTACGTGATGAGGCCCTTCTCCACGAACAGGTTCGCCAACTCGATGCCCTGATCCGGACTCCCCACGCTCGAATGGCGCAGGTCCAGGATCAGCCGTTTTGCCCCCTGCTTCTCCAGGCTCTTCACCGCCGCCGCCACATCCGCCGCCGTCGTTGGCCCCATCGCTTCCGCCGCGACGTACCCGACCTGCTCCGCCAGCAGCTTCTCGCTCACCTTCGGATACTGGACCTCCGCTCGCGTCAGCGTGATCTTCTTCGCCTCCTGGAACCGGAAGGCCAGCACCGAGATCTCGATCGTGCTGCCCGGCTTGCCCCCCAACAGGATGTTGGCGTAAGCCAGCGGCATGTCCCGCGTCGCGATCCCGCGGATGGTCTCCACCATGTCGCCCGTCGTCAATCCCGCCTTGTCCGCCGGCGACCCCGGAATCGCATCCACCACTCCCAGGTATCCGAACCGCTTGGAGAGAATCAGTCCCACTCCGCCTTTCGATGCATCCTTGTTCTTCAAGTATTCCTTGTACTGGTCCGCGTTCAGGTAGCTCGCGAACGGGTCGATGGCTTCCAGCAGGCCGTTCAGCGCACCCAGCGTCACGCTCTTCAGGTCCGGCTCCTCGACGTAGTCGCTCTTGATGTGCGCCAGCACCTCTTCGTACACCGCGATCTGCCGGTACGCCCCCTCGTCGGAGGGGTTGCGGTCCAGCAGGGCGCCCGTCAACAGCGCCGCCGCCAGGAGCGTCGACACCGTAACTACCAGGGTTCTTAAGCGGTTGCTCATGGAAAACTGACTCTCTGCTACGAGTATATCAGACCCCTACTGCCCCAGCCCCGCCTGCTGGATCACGCGCTCCACGTACTCCACCGTTTCCCGGTACGGTGGGACCCCCTGGTAGCGCTCCACCGCCCCCGGCCCGGCGTTGTACGCCGCCAGCGCCTTCCGCACTTGCCAGGGATCGTCCTTGTACTTCAGCAGAAGCTCGCTCAGGTATCGCGTCCCCGCTTCCACGTTCTGCCGTGGGTCCGCCGCGTCCGCGCCCAGCGCGCGCGCCGTGGCCGGCATTAATTGCATGATCCCGACCGCCCCTTTCGGCGACACCGCATCCGCGCGGAATCCCGACTCCGCTTTCGCTACGCTGCCCAAGAACGTCGCCGGCAGTCCGTACCGCCGCGCCGCCTCCCGCACCAGGTCCGCCGGCTTCGCCTCCGCCGTCGCCGTGGCCGGTTTCGGCTCGCCGGCCTCAAATCGCTCCACCGCCGACGCCGGCAGTTCCACGAACCCCTCGTTCAAGTACAACCTGACCTTCGCCCCCTCGGTCTCGTGCCGATCGATCCGCAGCGTGTACCCGGAGGCCAGCACCGCGCACTCCCCGCCGTACGCCTGCGCCGCCACCACCAACGCCCACACGAATCGTCTCACATTCCTTCTGACGCACCGCCCGCCTCGATCGTGCAAGGAAATCTGATTCTGCCAACGGACCGCTCCCTGGCGCTCGCGGCTCAGTTACCGAGCCGCGCGCGCCAGCAAGCGGTCAGAAGAAGAACTTCACCGCAAACTGCACGATGCGGTGCCCGAACTTGTTGGTCATCACCCCGGCCGTCGCCGCGTTCACTGGCGCTGCGCCGAAGTCCTTGATCTGCAATTGCAGCGCCGGGTCGTTGCTCGCGAATCCCCACAGCGCGTGATTCAGGAAGTTGAAAGCCTCCGCGCGAACCTGCAATTTCCGCGACTCGCCCATCGGGAAGTTCTTGAACAGCGACAGGTCGTTGTTGTTGTACCAGGGACCGTGAATGTACGGCGGGCGATAGGTGCCGTTGTTCCCGTGCGTCGGCGCCTGGAAACAGGCTGCGTTGAAGATCTGGTGCGGGCCCAGGTTCGAGCCCGGATCGCAGATCACCAGCGGCACGGGGGATTCGTCGGGCGTCCCGTCGATATAGCGCCCCGTGAACCTCCACGCCGCGGTCCCGGTCTGCGTGTCCGCCATGTTGATGGTATAGCCGCCCGGAAAGCCCGACAGCACCGACATCGGAGCGCCGCTGTCGAACTCGCTGATGCCGCTCACCTGCCACCCATCCAGCACGCCGTTCAGAACGGGATGGTCGCCCAGGTGTTTCTTGCTGACGGCCGGCAGGTTGATGTTGTAGGAGAACTTCAGGGCCTGGGTGCGGTCCCAGGGCAGCGGCCCGTACCCGCGCGAAAGGTCGAAAGAGTCCGCTACGTTGTGGCCCAGCGCCTTGCCGAAGGTGTAGGCCACCCAGTAGTTGACCGGACCCGTGGTGCGGGATGCGGTCACTTGCAGGGAGTTGTAGTTGGACCTCAGCACGTGCGCCGCCGGATAGATGCCGGCGATGTTCTGGTACTTGCGGTAAGTCGGGTCATCGCTCTGGCTGGGCCAACCCCAGCAGCAGTCCAGTTCCGCGCCTTCGGGCACCGGATTGGTATCGGGCCAGCCGACCAGGTACCTGGTAAAGTTGCCCACGTAAGAGAATTGAAGCGTCGTCGAGGCCGCGAGCCGGCGCGCCACACTGAAGCTGTACGAGTAAGTTCGCGGCATCTTGCTCTCGTCGGCCACGGCCACCGAGGGCCAGGGAAGGGCGGGCGCCGAGGCTGCCAACGACGGCAGATCCTTAAGGTACAGGCCGCCGCCAGGATAGTAGTAATTCATCACCAGGAACGGCGGATTCAGCACCAGGCTGAAGGCCGCCGTGTTGCCCTCGTCGCGGAAGTAGTTCACGCCGAATCCGCCACGAACGACGGTCTTGCCCGAGCCGGTAACATCCCATGCGAACCCGACCGAGGGTGCGAACTGAAAGCTCACGGGCTTGTACCCCGACAGCGGCACGCTCGGGTCGTTGGCGTGAGTCTGGATGCCGGTGTACGCCGAGATCGGAGCACTCGCGTTGTATTTCGTGGGATCGAAAACGGCGATGCGCCCCTCCTGGTTGTACCACCAGCCCATGTGGTTGAGACGGGCGCCGTAGTTCAGAGTCAGCCGCCGTCCGATCTTCCAGGTGTCCAGCGCGAAGAAGTCGTACTCGTTCGCCGCATAGTCCGTCTGAACGTTCTTCGTTCCCTGATCGAACCCGGAGATGTGGCCCAGCAGCAGGTCGGCATAGCCGTTGCCGGTCAGGGTGGCCCAGTTCGCCAGCGTGATGCTGCCCTGGTCGACATAAGTTTTCCCGCCCGTCCGCTGTTGGGTGGTGATCCGGCTCCAGTAGAACCCGCCCTTCAGCAGGTGCGTTCCGATCACCTTGGAGATGCTTTCCGAGAGCGTCGCCGTCCACTTCGGGGCGTTCTGGTTCGGAACCACGCCCCCTTCGTCGTAGATGTCGCCGATTCCGTTGCCGCCTCCCACGTTGGGGATCAGATCGAGCCCGTTATTGAAGACCCCGTAGTACGGGTATCCCAGTTTCGAGGCCGAAACCTTCCCCGGCGTGCTGAGCCCGTTGCCATAGAACAGGTGATTGAGCGTGACCGTCAGTTGGTTGGTGAGAGAGGGGGAGAGAATGTTCGTCAGATTCAGAGCCAGCGATTGCGACGTATCCGCGCCGAGCACGCCGCCCGGATACGCAATCTGCGGCCAGAACTGCCACAGACCGTAAGGGTACGGGATCGTCTCCGCTTCGTGATTGTAGCGGGCGGAGAAATGCGTGCTATCCGTCGCGGCGTAGTCGATTTTCACCAATTGCTGAACGCGCGGCTGCGGGTTGATGATGTCGCTGAAGTAGTTGAAGCCGCCGCTCGACAGCGGATCCGCATTCGGCTGAGGATACAGGTTCATCAGAACCTGTCCTCCGGGGTCGATCGCCGACGGCGCCAGCTTTCCCGCGCTCGCGCAATAGCTGGCCAGCTTGCCCGAGGAGTCCGGCTGGCACACCGCGGTATTCACGAAATTCGAGATCGGCGTGCCGCTGGCGTCACGAGCCTGCAAACCCGCAACATTGCTGAAGTCGCCGGTCCGCATCGCCGCGGTCGGCACAATGGCGCGGTGCACCCCCAGATCCACGGCCTGGCGCATCCATTCGAAGCCCGCAAAGAAGAACAGCTTCTCGCGTTGCTTGTTGAAGCTCGTGCCAGGCAGCAGCACCGGCCCGCCCAGGTTGAACCCGGGGTTCTGGAACCGGCTCCCGGGCTTCCCCAGCGCGTAGCGGTTGTTCTGCCAGTCGTTCGCGTTCATGCTGCTGTCGCGAATACTGTAGTAGCCCTCCCCGTGGAAGTCTTTGCCGCCGGACTTCGTCACCGTCTCCATCACCACCGGGCCATTCGGATTCTCGGCCGAGTAGTTCGAGGTTTGAACCTTCACCTCCTGGATCATGTCCACGTTTGGCGTCACCATCGAGCCGCCATTGAAGCCGTGGTCGGTGACGTTGCCGCCGTCGCTCACCACCGCCAGCATGTTGAAACGGTTTCCGTTCACCGTGTACGCGCCCGCACCCAGGTTGAAGGCGCTGACCTCGCCGCTGTATTGGCCGTTCCAGCCCCCGCTGTTCTGGGCGCCGGGCAGCATCTTCACCAGTTCGATGACGTTGCGGCCGACTATGGCGAGGTTTTGCACCTGATCGCTGGTGATCGTGTAGGACACCTCGCCGGAACTGACCGGAACGACCTCGGCCGGCGCCCCGGAAACCTCGACCGCGGCGGCAACCGCTCCCACTTTGAGGACAATGCTCTTCAGATCAACCTGGTCGTTGATGTGAAGCACGATCCCCTTCTGTGCGAAACCAGCGAAACCTTGAGCCTCCACCCTTAGGTCGTAGGTCCCCGGAGGAATCCCGACCACCGAGAAGAATCCGCTGGTATCCGCCGTGGTTTCCCGGGCGGTGCCGGTGGTCTGCAAGATCAGTCGCACCTTGGCCTCCGGGATCAAAGCGCCCGATTCATCGTAGACCGTCCCCGTGACCGTGCATGTCCCGGAGCCCTGCGCGAACCCCCGGGGGACACACACCACCAACGCCAGGACAACCAGCCACACTGCGGCTCGTCTCATCATTGATACCTGCATGACCGTCCCTCCCTGTTCTTCGGCCCGTTCAGAATCAATTGGTTACATGACCCAGCCGGAGCCTTCGGAGGCGGCAACACATCCCTCTTTCGCCTCGTTAGCCCCGGTCTGGACAACTACCACCAGGGAACATTCTACGCGTTGATCACCCGGAAGGAATCCGACTAAAGTAGGATAGCCCGCGGCTTTGTCTTCGTGGGGCGGATCTCCGGTCCGCGGGCCGACGTCCGCGTCGGCCAAAGGTTCGTGCCACCGCCAGCCTTCGCGGTACGGGACTGAGAAAAAACCCGGGGATACTCGGGCGGGGGGGGCAGGCGGTTTCGCCTGCCACCGCGCTGCATCACTCGACGGCCAGCCCAAACTCGCGCAGCAGCGGGCCCGGCGAACGCGGCTCGTACAGCCGGACCCAATACCTGCCGGCCGCCAGGCGCGTGGTCACCTGGGCCGAGATCTCCCCGGCGTCCCGCCGCGCCTCGGCCTCAAACACGCCCGTGCCGCGCGTATCGACAATCTCCAGGCGGTAGGACCCCAAAGCCGGCAAACCGGCTGGGTCCAGGCGGAGCCGTAACCGCGTGTCTACGGGCGCGTGCGCGCTCGGTAGTCCTTCGCCGCCGCGAACCGCCTGAAGATACACGGAAACCACCGGTTCCCTCCGCGGCCCTGTCCGCCACACTACCACCGCGCCTGCCAGCAATATCGCCACGCCCGTGGCCATCGCCAACCGCGCCGGGCGCGCCAGCCACTGCCACAGCGCGCGCCAATTCCCTTCCAGATTCGCCTGCGGCTCCATCTGCAACCTCGCCGCGGCCTGGCGCGCCGCTTCCACGAACGCGTCCACTTCGGCGAGCCGGTCCTGGCACTGCGGGCAAACCAGCAGATGCTCTTCGAGACACTCGGCTTCCGCCTCGGGAAGCCTCCCCCGGGAGTACTCTTCCAGCATCTCCTCCGGGGCATGACCGTTGAGTTCCATGTCGAACCCAGTCCTTCCCAGTATCTACCAAACCTGCCCAGTCAACCTATTAGTGTCTCAAGGCCGAAATCGCTCTCGGAAAAACCGCCGGCAGACTCCGTTGTTGCAGTCTCCGCTTCCCCAACTCCCCAAACCGGGCTTTGGCACGCGACTTCAGCAGCCGGAATTGCGTTCCCGTCAGATTCATCTCGCTGCAAATCCGCTCCTGGCTCTCCCCGCGCAGGTAGAAGCGGGTCAGGATCTCCCGGTCGCGCCGCGACAGGTTTCGCAGCACGCGGGTCATGATCTCCAGACGCTGCTGGACGATGGCGTCCTCCTCGGGGTTGCTCCGGGTATCGGAGATGCTATACCCGGATTGCAGCCCCGCCTGCTCCTTCCGATTCTGCACGGCATTGTCGATGTGCGCGGCCACCTGCCGGCGCACCACGGTCCGCACGAACCCCATCAGCCGCTCCGGATCGCGCAGTTCTCCCCTTCGGATCGCCTGCACGACGATCAGGAAGGTGTCGTGGACTTTGTCCTCGAGTTCTTGCGGCCCCAACTGCCTGCACAGATAGAATCGGATCCCGCGCGAGAACAAGCGATACAATTCCTCCATTCCCGCGGCATCGCCCTTCCGAATCTTCTCGACCAGGTCGGGCCAGTCCGGTCTGGGTCCCGGCTGCGACCCGTTCGACACCCCCGCGCTGGGCTTGCGGCGCTCGTCCGGCGCGTCGCCCTTGGATTCCTCCCACCGCTTGGACACTGCCTCGTGCGCCGTCAGCATAAGAGTCTCCTAATCCTTCCCCAACACAAAGTACCCAGCCCAGTATTTCGGCTGAGACCGCCAGGTCCCGGAGCGCAACATGTCGATTTGTGCGTGCCCCAGCGCCACGGCCGCCTTCGAGTACCTGGCCCCAGGCTCCCGCTTCCCCGGGGTCCCGCCCTCCCGCAGATGCCGATAGAACGACAGGAACAGCTCCCCCGTGTCGTCCGGCGCAGGCCACAGGCTGGCGGTCACCGCGTCCGCGCCCGCCGCCAGCCACGCCCGCGTCAGCCCCATCAGGCCCGTGCCGGGAAGAGCCTCGCCAAGACCCGAGCTGCAACCGCTGAGTACCACCAGCCCGACCTTCACCCGCCAGGTGGCGATATCGGTCGGGCTCAAGAACTCCGGTTCACCGCCCGGCAGCAGGCTCAGCGCCAGCATCCCTTCGGCCGGGCCATGCCGGCGCGACACCACGTGGGTCGCCAGGTGCAGCACGGCTGGCGCGGCCTCCAGCGCCTTGGAGAGCGCCGCACGCGTCGCGCCCAGACCTTCCAGCAACACCGGCTGCGCGCCCGGATCCCACGCCTTGGCGCACGAGCGGATCTCCTGGCCGCTCCCGGCCAGCCGCGGAAGTTGCAGAGCGGAATCCCGATCCGCCTGGCCCAAGCTGTGCTTCCAGCGTGGATCGGCGGTGTTGTACACGGGATCCCCCACTCCCACGAATGCCCCGCGCCGGCTGGCGCGATCCGGCGCGCAAGCCGCCCCCAGCCGCTCCGCGATCAGGTGCGCGCTGGGGACCAGCCGCACGGAATGCCGCTCCGCCAGGTACACCGGCCGGTCTGGCCCGCGCTCGACCACCATTGCCGCAATGGGCGCCTGAAACAGCACGTCATCCAGCGCCAGCGACCAGTGCGGCTTGCTTCTTGTCCCCTCCCCCAGCGCTCCGAACAGCGCGTCGTATAGCGCCTTGCCCAACTCAGCGGCCCCTGCGGACCCGCTCTTCACGGCCTCCCGAAACTGCTGCGCATGCACGGCGATGCGGCTCCGGCCGCTCAACCGGTGCAACTCCATCCCCTCGCGCGTCACTGCCCAGACCCAGGAGTCCGGCTCGCCCAGATGAAAACTGATCAGAACCTCGGCCGGGTCCAGCGCCTGAACCGTCCGCTCCAGCAGGCGCGAATTGTCCCGGCCGCCTGGATCGTACCCGAAGTCCAGCCCCGCTTTGGCCTCCATCTGCATCAGCGCGTACCGCAACCGCTGCGCCTCGGTGCGCGCGGCCGGCGAATCCTCTCGCAGCAGCGACACCTCGACCCCCCGCAGCCGCGCCAGAACCTGGTCGTACTCCTCGGGCAGCCCGCGCCGCCAGTCGTCGCCCGCCGTCACCAGCGCTCGCAGGCTGGCCGCGCGGTTTTCTTCCGCCGCTTCAAAGCTTTCGCGAAGCAGCGAGGCCTGCCGCGTCGCCAGATAGAGCTGGTTGGCGGCCTGGATGAATCCGGCGTAGAGCTGCTGGAGCCCCACCTCCAGGCTCACCCGCACCGCGTCGGCGGGAATCACCTCCAGCCGCCAGCGCCGCGCCAGGTCCATGGCCGTGCGGAAGTCCGCCACCGCCCCGCCGAGATTCCCCTGGGCCATCCGCACCTGCCCACGGAAGTAGGATGCGTTCCAGCGCTGCACCGGCCCGGGCTTGGACGCCGCCAACGGCACGGCTTGATCCAGCAGCGTGCCCGCGGTCTTTAGGTCGCCCTGCGCCATCCGCAGCAAACCTACCGTTCTATAGGAGTGATCGAGGTCCCGGTCGCGGTTGACTTGGCGCAATCGGAATGCCTCCAGCAGCGGCGCCTCGGCCGCCTTCACCCGGCCGCTACGCAGAAGTTGGTAGCCCAGCAGTCCGCAGGCCTGGGCCTCCAGCGAGGGCTCGCCCTGCCGCTTGGCCTCGGCGATGGCTTGGCCGAACAGCGGGATGGCGCCGTCGATATCGCCCTGCCATGCCTTGACCTTGGCGGCCTGCATGAGGAGCTGGATCCTGTATTTCGAGCGCGGCAGCCTCTCGAGAGCGGCCAATCCCTCCCGGGCCGCCTCGCCAGCCCCACTGACTTCGCCCATCTGGAGGTACAGTGAGGAAATGTTCATGCAGAGTGCGCCGACCACCTCCCAGTCGCCGAGCTGCTGGGCCAGCTTCCGCGCTTCCAGGTACGCATCCATGGCCCGCCGGTGGCGCGAGAGTGCAAACCAGCAACTGCCCCCGTTGCCGAGAAACCGGAGCGCCTGGCGGGGATCGCTCCGCGCCGTGGCTTCGGCGTAGCCTTTGCGGTTGACCTCGGCGGCTTGGAGGTAATCGCCGGCGGAAACCAGGGATTTGGCCCGCTCGGATAGGGCCAGCAACTCAGGCGCCACAGGGCTCTCGCGGCGCCCGGAGCGTTCTTTCCCTAGGGAGATGGCGGCAGGCTTTCTGACCGTCCCGACACTGGGCAACAGCAGTACCAGACAAACCAACAGACCCTTGGTTTGCATGACTCAAAGCCTCAAAGAGCGACAGGGGCGGGGGATCGGTGGTGCTCTGGTCTCCCTGTTGGTACCCCGCTCAGGGGTACCACCAGGGAATGATACCAGAGATTTTGGTCTGTATGGAAGTTTTTTAATCTTCCTTCGTTGTGCAACTTGCGCCCGTTCGCGCAAGAGGGGAACACCTCAGATCCTCAGTTCTGAGGCTACGACCAGATGATGATCGGCTCGGGATCGGGAATTTTTCGGCTCCTTGAGACTCCCGTTCGGGGGTCTTTCAGGAATTCTACCAGAACCTCGGTCTGCGATCGAGATGTTTTTCTGCTTTCACCCACCGCTCCTGCACCGGACTGGCTGCACAAAACGCGAACATCTCGGAGACGTCTCTTCACAACTAAAGCCAAATGATGATCGGCTCGGGATCGGGCATTTCTCGGCTCCTGAAGACTCCCTGTAATCGGGTGTCTTTCGGTTCCCAGCATAAGGTGCGTTCCTGGAGTGCCCCTCGCTAGAAAACCGCGAAACACCGAGCCGAAACTGCTCAGAAAAATCCGGCGCCGCGGTGACCGTGGCTTTTTTCACCCGTCGTTTCCGCGCCACACGCTGCTGCGAGAATGTATCCCGCAACTCGTCCAAAACCGGCCCCAATCGCGATAGAATCGCTGTTTACGCCATGCATATCCGCCGACTTGCCGCCTTTCTGCTGGGAGCCTGGCTTGCTTGCAGCCTTTTTCTGGTTCTGGTCGCCGCGCGCAACCTGAGCGCGGCCGGCCGGCTCGTGGCCGCGCCCCTGACCTCCGCGGCCTCCAGCGTCGAGATCCTGGGCGAGACCGCCGCCCAGACCTTCCTGCGCATCCAGGCTTCGGAACTGAACCGCTTCTACTTCGAGACCTGGGAGTGGGCCCAGCTTGCCCTGGGAGTCGTTCTGCTGGTTACGCTCGTAGCGAGCGCCTCGGGGCGCCGCTCGGGGGTGTTACTCTGTATCTTCATGCTGCCGACCGTTGTGGTGATGCGCTTTGTGCTCACCCCGCAGGTGACCCGATTGGGACGAGTGGTCGACGTCCTCCCGCCCGATCAGCCGTCGCCCGACCGCCACCGGCTCTGGAGCTACAACACCGCCTATTCCGTGGCGGAGGGCATCAAGTACCTGTTCGGCCTGCTGCTCCTGTCGAGCCTGCTGCGGCGGCACGGGGCGCCGCCGGAGGAAGGGGGCCAGAGGAAGTGGGTACGAGTGCACTAGGGCGCACCGTAACCCGGCGCCAGCTCATCGGGGCCGTCGCCGCCGGCCTCGCCGCGCCGTTTGCCGGGGCTTCCGGCCCGGCGGCTCCCCGCCGGCCCAACATCGTCCTCATCGTGGCCGATGACATGGGGTTCTCCGACCTCGGCTGCTACGGTTCGGAAATCTCCACGCCGAATCTCGACGGCCTGGCGCACCGCGGCGTGCGCTTCACGCAGTTCTACAACACCGCGCGCTGCTGCCCCAGCCGCGCCTCCCTGCTCACGGGCCTGTATCCCCACCAGGCCGGCATCGGACACATGGTCGTGGACCGCGGCGTTCCCTCCTACCAGGGCTACCTGAACGACCGCTGCGTCACCATCGCCGAGGCGCTGCGCCAGGGCGGCTATCGCACTCTGATGTCCGGGAAGTGGCACGTCGGCGAGACCCGCCCGCATTGGCCCACTGACCGCGGGTTCGACCGGTACTTCGGCCTCATCAGCGGCGCCAGCAATTATTTCCGGCTGGACCCGGGCCGCCAGATGGCGATCGACGATCAGCCCTTCACTCCCCAGCCCGGCAGTTTCTACATGACCGACGCGATCACCAGCCGCGCCGTCGATTTCCTGGACCGCTACGGCCGCCAGGAGAAGCCGTTCTTTCTTTACGTTGCCTACACCGCGCCCCACTGGCCGCTGCATGCCCTGCCGGACGACATCGCCAGGTACCGCGGCAAGTACCTCAAGGGCTGGGATGCTCTGAGGAAGGAGCGGCACGCGCGGATGATCGAGATGGGAATCGTGGACAAGCGCTGGCCGCTTACGCCGCGCGACCCGGCGGCTCCTCCCTGGGATACCGTCTCCGACAGGCACGCGCGCGACCTCAAGATGGCTGTCTACGCCGCCCAGATCGATCGCCTGGACCAGGACCTGGGCAAGCTGCTCGCCAAGCTCAGGCAGATCGGCGCCGACCAGAACACGCTGGTGCTCTTCCTCTCCGATAACGGCGGTTGCGCCGAAGAGGTGGATCGCGGCAAGCCTGCCGTGCCGGCCGGCGATCCGGATTCCTTCCTGAGCTACGGCCTGCCCTGGGCCAACGCCAGCAACACGCCCTTCCGGCTCTACAAGCACTGGGTGCACGAGGGCGGCATCGCCACTCCGCTGATCGCGTCCTGGTCCGCGGGGATCCACCAGCACGGCGTCATCACCCGCGCTCCGGGCCATGTCATCGACCTCATGGCCACCTGCCTCGACGTCGCCGGCGTCGAGTATCCGGAAACGTATCAGGGCCGCCAGATCACGCCGCTCGAAGGCCGGAGCCTGGTTCCCATCTTCCGCGGCGGCCGCCGCCAGGATCACCCTGCCCTCTTCTGGGAGCACGAGGGCAATCGCGCCGTGCGCCAGGGGAATTGGAAGCTCGTCTCCCGCTACCCGAACACCTGGGAACTCTACGATATGGAAGCCGATCGGACTGAGATGATCGATCTTGCCGCCAAGTACCCGGAGAAAGCGCGCGAGTTGCTGGCCAGCTACGATGCCTGGGCCCGGCGCTGCGGCGTCGTCGAGCCGAAGGACCTCCCCAAGAGACTCAGCCATGGACGCACGAACCGCCACTCCTGACGACGCTCCCTCCATCGCACGCATCTACAATCAAGGCATCGAAGAGCGCATCGCCACCTTCGAAACCCGCCTCCGCACGGCCGCCGACGTGCGCGCCTGGTTCGACGGCCGGCATCCGATCATCGTTGTCGAGGAGGCGGGCGCGGTCGTTGCCTTCGCCGCGACGTTCTCCTATAGCCCGCGCCCATGCTACGCCGGCGTCGCCGAGGTCTCCCTCTACGTCGAGCGCTCGGCCCGCCGCCACGGCGCCGGCCGCCTCGCCATGACCGCCCTCTTGAAGGCCGCCGAACAGGCCGGCCTCTGGAAGCTCCTCTCGCGGGTTTTCGTGGATAATGCCGCCAGTCTCGGCATGGTCCGCGCCCTCGGATTCCGCGAGGTCGGCGTGTACCAGAAGCACGGCCGCCTGGACGGCGTCTGGCGCGACGTCGTCATCGTCGAGCGGCTCATTCCGGAGAACCTCTGATACCGTGCTGGTAGGGCGGTCCCCCTGGACCGCGCCGGAACCCCTGGTCCGGCCCTAAACGCTCGGTTCCGCCGCGGAGAAGCCTCCTGAATTGGGAGCGCGAACCCGGCCGGCATAGATCTTCCTCTCGAGGAGCTGGTTGGATCGGTAGCTCAGGTTGGTGACCAGCATGGCAAGGAACTTCCTGGGACTGTGCGTGTTCCTGGCAACCCGCAGCATCCGTCGAAGGATCTGCGGATACGCGTAAAACCGATCGTGGAACCCGTTTACTTCCTCCACCAGTTCCGCCCACGTAAAGTTCCTGTAGTCGGCGACGGGATAAGTCAGAGTGTAGTACGTCCAATCCCCTGGGTAATTGTTCGACCGGATCCTGCCCTCGCGCTCCATCTGAGCGTATAGAGTCGTTCCGGGGAGCGGGGTAAGGATCAGAAGGTTTGCAGCGTCGACGCCGTATTCCGCGGCGGCGCGAGCGATGGTCTCGCCGATCCCCGGCTTGTCTGTGTCGATCCCCACGATGAACGAGCCCACGACGCACATGCCGTGTCGTTGGATACGGCGAACGGCTTGGCGGAAATCTCTGCCGATGTTGAACTTCTTGTGAACGGCTATGAGCCCTTCCACGGTTGGGGATTCGAACCCGATGAACACGCCTTGGCATCCCGCGCGCGCGGCGAGATCGAGCAGCTCTTCATCGTCCGCGAAGTTGATCGTGGCCTGGCAGATCCAAGGCCGGGTCAGCCTTTCGCGAATCATCGCCCGGAAGAGTTCTTTGGAGTAGGCGAGATGATCGCGGCGGGTACCGATGAGGTTGTCGTCGACGAACAGGATGACCTTTTCCTGGATCATCCGCAGTTCCGCAACGACATCGGCGACGGGCCGGTGGCGGAACGTGCCTCCATTAAAAACGGTCACGCTGCAAAAGCTGCAATTCAAGGGACAGCCGCGCGTGGTTTGCAGCGAGCCGAAGTAGTACCTTCCGCGCAGCAGGTCGTGGCGGGCGGGCGGAATTTCGGCCATCGAACTGATCCCGCCCCCATACACCCTCTGGAGCGCATGGGTCCTGGCGTCCTCCAGGACCTGCCTCCACACCGATTCCGCCTCTCCCGTGACCACCGCGTCCGCATATCGGAGTGCCTCATCGCAACAGAGGGTGGCATGAATGCCCCCCATCACGACCGGCACCCCCATCGCGCGGAACCTTCCGGCGACCTCATAAGCCCGTGTCGCCTGGGAGGTGAATGCCGTTATCCCCACGAGATCGGGTTTGGGCAGGCATCCGTAGTCGGGGTGGTGCAGGTTTTCGTCGATCAGTTCCACCTCCCACTCCGGCGGAGTCAGTCCGGCCACCACGAGAAGCCCGAGCGGCTTCCAGACCCGATAGCTGTTCAGGCGGTTCCAGTGGACCTTGCTCAGGCTGACGACCGGATTGTCCGGATTCACGAGACAGAGTCGCACTTCTTCCATTCTCGCCGATGAGCGGCGCAACTGGACGTTCGGCGTCCCTTCCGATCTATCTATCGAGGCTCGAGCGGATTCGCGAGCGCTCGGCGCCGAAACCTGCTATACTTAAGGTGCGTTTGATTGTCCCGCCAACCTGGCCGTAACGCCAGCCTGCCTCGTATAGCCCGCTCTCAAACGGCAAGGAGATCACGTGAAGAACATCTTTGTGGGCAACTTGGATGCGGGCACCAGTGTGGCCTCGATCCGCTCGCTCTTTCAACCACATGGAAATGTCGAACATGTCAAGCTCATGACCGACAGGGGAACGGGCCTCTCGCGGGGATTCGCTTTCGTCGAAATGCTGGATGCTGAAGCTGACCTGGCGATCGCCGCTTTGAACGGCAGCATCGTAGATGGCCGGACGGTCGACGTGCACGAGGGGCGGCCGAAGCTGCACTGCGACGGCGCGCCACGCGAGCGCCGCGTACCCCGCCCGTAAACCGCTCCCATTCGCGACGGCCGTCTGCAGCCAGCCGGTCGCCAAGAGGTCCGAAGCGGGCACGTAAGCTTCGTGATCGCACACCAACTGCACTTTTGCGGGTTTGGCGCCGGACCCGCGTCGGCGGAACAAGGAGTTCTCCGTGCTCACGAAAAGGGTGAAGCTGGTTTCGATCACCGGTCGCACACCAGGAAGTGAATCGCTGTGATCCTGCCATGGCTGTGGGCGCGCCCGTTTGCGGAAACGTGGGACTTGAGCCCACGGGGGATTGCACGGGGGGAGACGATCCGGCGAGCGGTGGGCCGGTTCGTTGCATTCTTCGCGCCAAGCGGGCTGGTCGAAGCGCTTCGAGCGGCAGAGTTGCGGAGCACAGGCAGCTTTCGGAAGCCCGCTGCCGCCGGTTTCCCCTCAGGAGGGTTTCATCAATGATCGGAAAAATCAAGAGCTTGAGCACGATGCGTCGGTCGGGTTTCATCAGGTCGGATAGCGGTCTGAACTTGTATTTCGAATCGTCCGCGGTACGGCCGCGCGGCGCCACTGGACTGGTTGCGGGGCAGTTGGTTACTTTTGATCTGGACGGAAACAAGTGGCCCGCGGCGCTCAATGTCCGCGTAGCGGCTCAATCCCAAGCCGCTCCCAGCGCGCCGCAAAGGAGTTCGGCGGGCGCCGGTCTTCAATACATGGGTTTCGAGCAGAACGGGAGTATTCGGGCCTATCGGTTCAAGCGAGTTTTGCGGGGCGAGGAAACACGGGAGTACATCGTGAATGCCGACATGGCGCTGTTCGTCAAACACCATGTCGGGATCCAGGAGGGGCCGGCCTTGTCTTTGCGCCTGCTGTCGGCAGGCCCGAACTGCTTCGCCCCGGCGGCGTGGCCGCCATCGAAGTCGCTCTCCGATGGGGATATGCTGGCTCACTTGGCCCGCCGGGCCGCTGCGGGAACGATGCGCGGCCGCAAGCGATACCTGGATATTCCGGTCCCCTTGCCAGGCCACCGCGTCAAGAGTGCTCCGGGATGGAACACCGAGTAGTCACCTTCGTTCTCGCCGGCGGGAGGGGAAATCGCCTCTACCCTCTCACCAAAGAGCGTGCCAAGCCCGCGATGCCGTTCGGAGGCAAATACCGAATCGTCGATTTCGTCCTCAGCAATCTCATCAACTCGGGCGTCTTCTCGATCTATGTATTGGTTCAGTTCAAGAGCCAGTCCCTGTTACGGCATCTTCGCGATGGTTGGCAGTTCGGCGCGTTGTTGCAGGATCATTTCATCATTCCGGTTTCGGCACAGATGCGCTC
>Ga0187882_1001557_pt1 | contig 22908 bp, 18 predicted proteins | sample June2016WEW_19_1_3_FD_132991 | JGI IMG/M metagenome (GOLD analysis project Ga0187882, IMG submission 132991) | Peatland microbial communities from SPRUCE experiment site at the Marcell Experimental Forest, Minnesota, USA - June2016WEW_19_150 | ecosystem: Environmental > Terrestrial > Soil >... | reverse complement strand
CCCGCCGCAATCATGACGTAAAAGTGCGTGAGGTATCGCGGATCGGGCTTCAGCCGCGCCAGCTCGCCGTGGCACACCATGCAGCAGGTAAAGAGGCCCATTGTAAACAGCGGCACCATCACCCGGATGGGAACGCTGCCGGTGGAGTCCACGCTCAGCGCGTATGCCATGGACCCCAGCGCCACCGCCAGAAGCTGAAGATACGGATTGCGCCGGTACCAGCCGCTGCCTTCAAAGCACAGGATGAACGTCAGCAGGTAGATGCTCAGCGGCAGCACCCACAGGAACGGAATGGCCGCCACGTTTTGCGAAAGATGATTGGTGATTGCCAGCAGCAGCAACGAGGCTACCGCCGGCAGCAACAGCCAGATCAAATACTTCTTCGCCGATGGCGGCACTGCGTGCGCACCCGGCGAGGCGCCGCTGGCCCCCGGCCCCTGGCCCCTGGCCCCCGGCCCCGAGCCTATGGCCGTCACCCCGCACAGCACCACAAACACGCCATACGCCGCCGACCACATCCAGGCCTGCTGGTGCGTCGTGAACACCGGCTCGAACAGCACCGGGTAGCTCAGCAGCGCGAACATCGAGCCGGCATTCGAAAGCGCGTACAACCGGTAGGGCATGGCGCCCTGGAACCGCCGGGCGTACCACGCCTGCAGCAGGGGCCCGGTGGTGGACAGCAGGAAATACGGAAGCCCCACCGTCACCGCCAGCAATCCCAGAATCCGCAGCGTGGGATCTTCCCCGCCCAGCGGTTTCCACGCAGTGCTGGGGTACACCGGAAGCGCCAGCGCGCTCAGCAGCAGCAGCCCAGCGTGAACCAGCATTTGCGTTCGCGGCCTGAGATAGCGCACCAGCGCATGCGCATAGAGGTACCCCAGCAGCAGCGCCATCTGAAAAAACAGCAGGCACACGGTCCACACGGCAGCCGAGCCGCCGAACCACGGCAAAATGATCTTGGCGATGACCGGCTGAACCTGAAACAACAGGAAGGCGCTCACCACGATTGTCAGTGCGTAAAGAATCATGATCGGTCCACGGTCCCTACTCCGTCTGCCGCACCAGCAACTCCTCTTTGCTGAACAGGGAATCGACGCAGAAATAGTCCACGCCTCGAAACGCCATTTTCGTAATCTTCTATTTGAACACACGTAGCGCCGGCGGCGGCACGCCCGATGCGGGTCTGGGCCGCCGGTGAGACCCGACTCACATCACGGATACAGGCCGCGAAGTTTGACCGCTTCCGCTACCCGTCCGACCCCCAGCATGTTGGCCGCGAGCCGCATGTTCAGCTTGCGATCGGTGTGAATCTTGAACACCTCGATGAACGAGGTCTTCATCACACGTTCCAGCCGGTTGTAGACATCCTGCGCGTCCCAGAACAGGTGCTGCTCGTCCTGCACCCACTCGAAGTACGACACGGTCACGCCACCCGCGTTGCACAGAATGTCGGGAATCAGGAACACGCCCTTCTGGTCCAGAATGCGGTCGGCCTCCGGCGTCACGGGCCCGTTGGCCGCTTCCGCCACGATGCGCGTGCGGATGGTGTGCGCGTTCGCCTCGGTGATGGTGTTCTCGAGCGCCGCCGGGATGAGGATTTCGCACTCCAGGCTCAGCAGTTCCTCGGGCGTGATTTCCTCCGCGGCGGGGAAGCCTTTCAAACTGCCCGTACGCTCCTTGTGCATGATCAGCTTGGGGATGTCCAACCCGTGCCGGTTGTAAATGGCGATCCGCGAATCGCTCGCGCCGACGACCACGGCCTGCGCGCTGTCCAACAGATGCGCGGCGATCGACCCGGCGTTGCCGAATCCCTGCACCACCACGCGCGCACCCTTAATCGGAATACCGAGTTCCTCGCTGCTGCTGAGCACGGTGTAGTACACGCCGCGGCCGGTGGCTTCGTTGCGGCCCAGCGATCCGCCCAGGCAGATCGGCTTGCCCGTCACCACGCCCGGAACCGGATAGCCCTTGGTCATGCTGTAGGTGTCCATGATCCACGCCATGATTTGCGGCGTGGTATAGACATCCGGCGCCGGGATGTCCTGTTCCGGTCCGATCAGCGGCAGGATGGCGCTGGCATAGCGGCGGGTCAGCCGCTCGATCTCGCCAATGGACATCTCCTTGGGGTTGCAGGTGACGCCGCCCTTGCCGCCACCGAACGGAATATTCACTACCGCGCATTTCCACGTCATCCACGTGGCCAGCGCCTTCACTTCGTCCACGGTGACGTTGGGGTGGAACCGGATTCCGCCCTTGGCTGGACCGCGCGTGGTGCTGTGCTGCACGCGGTATCCCTCGAACCGGAAGATGTGTCCATTATCCAGCCGGACCGGCACGCTCACACAAAGTATGCGTTCCGGATATTTGATCATGGCTCGCACGTTTTCTTCGAGCTCCAGCGCGTTTGCCGCCAGGTCGAAGTTCTCGAGTGCGACTTCGTATGCGTTCTGCTCAGGCGTTGCGGTTGCCGACATGGCCGAACCTCTTTCAGAGTTTTCAAACTTGGAAAAGTCTCTACAGCCGGAATCATAATTCCTATCACGCACCACGTCAATGGGGTGCTGGCTGCGCCACGGCATCAGAAAATCTTGTGAGAATCTCCCGCTCCGCCCCACTATCTCCCTGACAGCGAAATGCGCGGCGTAGTGTTTCTTGCGATTTGCGGGTTGGCGTTCGCCCAGGCGCCGGACCCTGCCTACGAGCCTCTCACCCGCGCTTACGAAGCGTTGCGCGCGCGCGACTACGACACCGCAATCGCGAGTTTCCTCGAGGGAATCGAAGCTGCCCCGCGCCGCGCCTCCATCCACAAAGACCTGGCCTACACCTACTTGAAGATCGGCGAGAACGAGCTGGCCCGCGACCAGTTCGGCGAAGCCATCGAGATCGACCCTAACGATACCCAGGTTGCCATGGAGTACGCCTTTCTGTGCTACGAAACCAAGGAGCAGCAGCAGGCGCGGCGCATCTTCGACCGCATCCGCAAGACAGGTGATGCTGCCGCCGAGCAGGCCTTCCGCAATATCGACGCGCCGCTGGCCGCGGGCATCGGGCGCTGGAAGAAGGCCATCGAAATGGGCGCCGCCGACTTCAGCGCGCATTTCGAGCTGGCCACTCTCGCCGAACAGCGCGACGATCTGGCCCTCGCCGCCGAGCACTACGAAAAGGCCTGGCGCCTGCTGCCCGACCGGCGTTCCGTGCTGGTGGACCTGGGCCGCGTCTGGAAGGCGCTCGACCGCGGCGATGACGCCACGGCCGCGCTGCTGGCCGCCTCGCGGGGCGGTGAGCCGCGCGCCGCCGAGATGGCTCGGGAGTTGCTGCCGCGCCGCTACCCCTACGTTCGCGAGTTCCGGCGCGCGCTGCAATTGGACCCCTCCAACGTCGAACTGCGCCGCGAGTTGGCGTACCTGCTGCTGCGCATGGATCTCCAGCCCGAGGCCGAGCAGGAATTCCGCGTGCTCACCGAGACCGCCCCGGACGATCTGCTCGCCGCCACGCAACTCGGTTTCCTGCTCTACGCCCGCGGTGAGCATATTGCCGCTGCGCCCCTGTTCGAGCGCGTGCTGGCGGGGAAGGACGAGGACCTCGCCAACCGGGTGCGCGCCGTGCTGCGGGTTCCCCAAGTGCTCAACGCGCGCGGCGATGCGCCTCCCGCATCCATCGACGCCAAGGTGATGGCCGAGCGCAGCATCAAAGCGGGCTATATGAAGGACGCGCTGAAGTACCTTCAAATCGCCCACGCAGGCGACCCCGGCGATTTTGAGGTCATGCTGAAACTCGGTTGGACCTACAACATTCTCCACCAGGATTTGCTGGCATTCCGCTGGTTCGATCTGGCGCGCAAGAGCCCCGACCCGCAAGTCGCCGCCGAAGCCGGGCGCGCCTGGCGCAACCTTCGCGCGGTCACCGAGCGGTTTCGCATCTCGGCCTGGCTTTACCCGATCTTTTCCACCCGCTGGCACGACTTTTTCTCCTACGCGCAGATCAAGACTGGAATCCGGACGAGTTTTCCGATCCAGCCGTATGTGAGCGTCCGGTTCGTGGGCGACACGCGCCTCACCATTGGGGTCGCGTCGCCGCAGTACCTTTCGGAGAGCTCGTTCATCCTCGCGGTGGGCGCGGCCACGGCGCCCTGGCACGGAATCACGGGATGGGCCGAGGCCGGCTCGGCCATCGGCTACATCAGCGGCCACATGCTGCCCGACTACCGCGGCGGCATCTCCCTGGCGCGCGGCATAGGGCATACCTTGCGCGGCGAATCGTCCGGATGGTTCGCCGACACTATGCTGGATGCCGTCTTTGTCAGCCGTTTCGGCAACGATTTCCTGGCCTACGATCAAACCCGTTTCGGATACGCCTTTGGCCCCAAGACGCTGCGCAGCCAGCTTTCCTGGAACGCCAACCTGACCTTCGACAGCCAGCGCCAATACTGGGCCAATTTCGGTGAAACGGGGCCGGGACTCCGAATTGCAAGTTCTTTGCTGCCGCAATCGACGTACGTGACGTTTAACCTGCTGCGAGGCGCCTACCTGATCGACACGGGCAATCCGCGGCGGCCGAATTTCAACGATCTTCGCGCGGGGTTCTGGTATGCGTTCACTCATTAGCCTGGCGCTTGTCCTGGCGGGGTGCCCCCTGGGCCCCGCGCATGCCGCCGATCTTCCGTACTTCAGCGTCCTCTCCGACGATGCCGGCGCGTGGCCGGAAATCCTTTCTTCCGTCGGCCTCCAGCGGCAGCCCGCTGGCCTCGCGCGCATTTTTGTGGCTCGCACCGGCGCACCCGCGTCCGTGGAATGGAACGGCCGCGTGGAAAAGGGCGCCATCCTGATTCTGGAAGGCGAATCCTCGCTGGCCGACATGTTCGGCTTCCGCCGTGGCAAGCAGAACGTGCGGGTCAACAGCCTGACCGACGTCCACCGTCCCAAGCTTTCCATCGTCTGGGAGAATGGCTTGGAACTGCCGGTCTTTGAACTGCCGGCGGGTGCGCAGGTGTTCGCGAGTGAACGCTGGACCGGCGCGCCCATGACCGCGGGGATGCGCCGCGGCGCCGGGGCTCTACTGTGGGTGGCGGTCCCCCCGGGCGAAAAAGGGTACGAGCGCTTTCCGTACCTGCTCGAGGCGCTCTGCGATCTCGGAATGGACCCGCCGTTCCGCTCGTCGCGGTTGTGGGCCTTTTTCGATTCGTCCTACCGCTCGCGCGTGGACTTGCCCTACTTCGCGGCGCGCTGGCGCAAAGCCGGAATCGCCGCCTTGCACGTGGCGGCGTGGCACTTCTACGAGCCTGACGCCGAGCGCGATGGGTATCTCGCAAAGCTGATCGAAGCCTGTCACCGCGAAGGCATCCTGACTTACGCGTGGTTCGAGCTGCCGCACGTGAGCGAGAAGTTCTGGGACGACCATCCCGAGTGGCGCGAGAAGACCGCGATGCTTCAGGACGCTCAGCTCGACTGGCGCAAGCTCATGAACCTGACCAACCGCGACTGTTTCCGCGCCGTCTCAGCCGGCGTGAAACAGTTGATCTCGCGGTTCGATTGGGACGGCGTCAACCTTGCCGAGTTGTACTTCGAGTCGCTCGAGGGCACGGGAAACGCCTCGCGGTTCACGCCGATGAACGACGATGCCCGCGCCCTGTTCCGAAAGCAGAGCGGCTTCGATCCAATCGAGATCTTCGGCGCGCGCAAAGACGAGGCTTCGCGAACGGCGTTTCTCGATTTCCGCGGCGAGCTGGCGCGACGCATGCAGGAAGAGTGGATCGCCGAGTTGGAAGCCGCGCGACAGCAGAAGCCGCATCTCGACCTGGTGCTGACGCACGTCGACGACCGCCTCGACACGGGCATGCGCGAAGCCATCGGCACAGACGCCGCCCGCGTGCTACCGTTGCTCGACACCCACACGTTCACCTTCCTCATCGAGGACCCCGCCACAGTGTGGCACCTCGGCCCGCAGCGCTATGAGAGCATCGCCGAGCGCTATCGCGCGCTGACCCCGCATCGCGACAAACTGGGTATCGACATTAACATCGTCGATCGCTACCAGAATGTTTACCCCACTAAGCAGCAAACCGGGACAGAACTTTTCCAGCTTCTGCACCATGCCGCCGGCAGTTTCCAGCGGGTGGCGCTGTATTTCGAGAACTCTTTGCTGCCGCCGGACTTGGAACTGCTGCCTTCAGCCTCCGCGACCGTCACCCGCATCGAGAAGATGGGTCCGAAGACCATAGTGGATTCGGCCTCCGGCGTCGGCCTTCCCTGGAAAGGCCCCGCCATGGTCGATGGCCAATTGTGGCCCGCCGCCGACGAGGACACCGTCTGGCTCCCCGCCGGACCGCACAGCGTCGAACCCACCGATCGGCCACGCGGGACACGTCTGCTCCGCCTGAATGCCGACTTAAGAGCCGCGCGCGCCGTGAACGCTACGACCATCGAATTCTCCTATCAAACGGCCGCCCGCGCCATCGCCATCCTGGACCGCCCGCCGCGCCGCACCCAAATTGACGGCGCCGAGGAACCACTCCAGCGAGCCGGACCGAATACGATTTTTCTGCCGCGCGGCCAGCACGTCGTGACAATCACCACCGAGTGAGTTAGGATGTCGGATGGCCAATGACGGATGTCGCGTTGCAGTCCGGATCTCCGGAGATCCCGGATAAGCTGTACTTCAAGATCGGCGAGGTGAGCGTGCTCCTGGGAGTGGAGCCGTACGTCTTACGCTACTGGGAAACCGAGTTCCCGGCGCTGTCACCCAAGAAATCCGGCACGGGCCACCGGCTTTACCGGCGCAAAGACGTGGAGTTGCTGCTGCGCATCAAGCACCTGCTGTACGAGAAACGGTTCACGATCGAAGGCGCGCGGCAGTCGCTGCAGGCCGCGGCGCGCGCTCCCAAGCCGCGCGCGGCCGAACGGGTACAACAGGAGCTCTTCACCGAAGATCCGTTACCCGAAATACGCAGAGGGCTGGCCGATATCCTGCTGATTCTGAAGTAGTTTACTCTTCGCCTACAATGGCTGCATAAATACGGTCCAGGTCTTCGGTCGAGTAATAGTCGATTTCGATGCGGCCCTTCCGGTTGGCCTTCTCGACGATCCGCACCTTGGTTCCCAGCACGCGTTCCATCTCCTGAATGGCCGCCTTGACGTTGGGGTCGGTACCAACCTCGTCCACACGCTTGGGTTTGCGGCCCTCCATCATCCGCTGCGTGGTGCGCTCCATCTGCCGCACCGACCAGCCTTGCGCCACGGACTTCTCGGCGACTTCGCGCTGCAAATCGACAGAAGGCAACCCCAGCAGACACCGTGCGTGCCCGGCGGAAAGGCGGCGCTCGGCAACCAGTTGCTGGAGGTCGGCCGGAAGCTGGAGCAAACGGAGGAGGTTGGTGATGGTGGTGCGGTCTTTGCCGGTTCGAAGCCCGATCTGCTCCGGACTCAGCAGCAGCTCAGTGCCCAGGCGCGCGAAGGCGTGGGCAGCTTCGATAGGATTGAGGTCCTCACGCTGGATGTTCTCAACCAGGGTGATTTCCAGCAGGCGGTCATCGGGGATGTCCCGAACCACAACTGGAACCTGCTCAACCCGGGCCAGTTTCGCCGCACGCCACCGGCGCTCGCCGACGACCAACTGGTAGCGGTCTCCCACCTTGCGAACCACCAGCGGCTGAATGATGCCATTGGTGCGGATGGACTGGGCCAGTTCCGAAAGCCGTTCGCTGTTGAACACGCGCCGGGGCTGGAGCGGATTCGGATCAATGGAATCAATAGGAACTGTTTGAGAGGTCGCGTCGGGCATAGGTCCCAGAGGGCGCCCCGGCCCCGCCGCCGGACGAGTCGGCAGCAACGCGCTGAGCCCTCTACCAAGCGCCTTGCGCGGGTTGTCTGTTTTGTTCATGGTCCAGAATCTCTTTGGCCAGTTTGATATAGCTCTCCGCGCCCCGTGACCGCGGGTCATAGCCTAGAATCGGCTTACCAAAGCTGGGCGCCTCGGCCAGCCGGATGCTACGCGGGATGATGGTCCGGAACACCTGGTCGCCAAAAAACTCTCTCAGATCCGCCGCCACTTGACGGGTGAGATTGGTGCGGTCGTCATACAGGGTGAGAAGGATGCCTTCCACCTGGAGTGGATGTTGGAACGAATCACGTACGCGGTCGATGGTGTCCATGAGCTCCGAGACTCCCTCCAGGGCGAAGAACTCACATTGAATGGGCACCAGGACAGAGTCGGCCGCAATGAGCGCGTTGAGCGTGAGCAGATCCAAGGCTGGAGGGCAATCGATCAGGACGAAGCGGTAGTCCTCCCGGATGTCCGCGATGCGCTCACGCAGGCGGAATTCGCGATTGGGGATTCCTACCAATTCGAGGTTCGCGCCAACCAGGTTCTTATCGGCACAAATCAGGTGCAACCCTTCGAGTTCGGTCGCCTGGATCGCATCCCTTGCGGGCACGCCTTCCAGGAGAACCTGATACAGGCTTGGCCGATCCGGATCCTTGGCGACACCCAAGCCGGTGGTGGCATTGCCTTGCGGATCGGAGTCTATGACCAAAACTCGAAAGTCATTAGCGGCCAACGAAGCCGCCAGGTTAATGGCGGTTGTGGTCTTACCGACCCCGCCCTTCTGGTTGGCGATGGCGAGAACTCTGCTCAAGCGGCCATACTACCATGAACTGCCCCTTCACGTGAACTGGTGGTGTGTGGCTAACCAGGAGAGCAAGTACGCACTTGGCTGTGGGGCAGCCAATCCTGCCTGCAGCCGGCTTTCAGCCGGCGCCTGCGGGAAGTGAAAGACTCTCACGCGCCTCGAAAGAGCCGCCTGAAAGGCGGCTGCAGGCAAGATTGCCCGCCCCACTGCGCTGCTGTTTCACGTGAAACAGCCTCTTTCCCCGACCTCGTTTCACGTGAAACAAACCAATCCTGCTCCTAGGACCCGATCTGCTCCTGGTGGCCGGTCCGCAGGAAGCGCTGTCTGCTCCAGCGCACCGGGATCGGGGGCCGCCAAACAAAGCCAATTCCGTCGGGAGGCGCTTCGCCTCCAGTCAATAGATCGACATTTGGCGCGAGGTTCTTTAGGAACAAAGCCAAATCCGCGTAGCTGACTGCTCGGGAAATCACCCAGTCGAATTGCTCGTTCACGTCTTCAGCCCGCTTGGCAAGCACGCGAACATTCGGCAAGTTGCGGCTGGCTTCGCGCAGAAAAACGGCCTTCCGCTGGTGGGATTCGACCAGAGTGACAGAGCAATCGGGGCGGAGCACCGCCGCGGGGAAGCCGGGGAAACCGGCCCCGGACCCGATGTCGGCAATTCGCAGACAGCCCTGAGGCAAATGAGTTCCCAGAAAGAGCGATTCGCAGTAGTGCCGCTCCACTGCCTCTTCCATCCTCTTGATGGATGTCAGGTTCAGGGTACGATTCCACCGGAGCAGCAGTTGGTAGTGTGTCTCAAGCGCTGCCACCTGCCCGGGTGATAACTCCACGACTCCGGCGAGGCGCTGCCTGAGCAGATCAGCAAACATGGTCGACGCTCAGATAAACGTCCAGAACGGCAATGGCCGCCGGGGTGACGCCTGGGATGCGCGCGGCTTGGCCCAGTGTCGCCGGCCGCACCCGCTCCAGCTTATCTCGGATCTCGCGCGACAGACCGGGAATGCCGGCAAAGCCGAATTCCGGCGGAATGCGCCGCCGCTCGGCATGCTTCATGCGCTCCATCTGCCGCTCTTGCTGCGAGATGTACCCGCTGTACTTGGCTTCGGTCTCGACCGTGTTCAGGAGGCCGAGGGCGGGCTCCTCACCCAACGTTTCACGGATCCAGCCGGAGATCTCCGCTATGGAGGCGTCGGGGCGCTTCAGCCACTGGCCGTGACGGTGCTCTTCCAAAACCTTCGTCAAGCGCTCCTTTTGCCGCTGTTTGCGCGTGAAGACCTCCCACCGCCGATCAGTGACCAGGCCCGCACGGCGGCCCAGCGGTGTCAGCCTGGCATCCGCATTGTCGATGCGCAGGTGCAGCCGGAACTCGGCGCGCGAAGTGAACATGCGATACGGCTCGTCGGCGCCCTTGGTGATGAGATCGTCGATGAGAATTCCGGTATAGCCTTCGGTGCGGCCGATGACGACGGCATCTTTCCCGCTCAGACGGCACGCCACATTCATGCCCGCAACCAAGCCCTGGCAGCCGGCCTCTTCATAGCCCGAGGTGCCGTTGATCTGGCCGGCGAGATAGAGTCCGGCGATGGATTTGACCTCCAGCGTGCGATCCAGTTCCCGCGGATCGATCGCATCGTATTCTATGGCGTAGCCGGGACGGATCATCTCAGCGCGCTCGAGACCCCGGATGGAAGCCACCACGGCGGTCTGCACATCGATGGGCATGCTGGTGGACATGCCGTTGACGTATACCTCGTTGGTGTCGAGACCTTCGGGTTCGAGAAAGATCTGGTGACGCGGCTTGTCCGGAAACTTGACGATCTTGTCCTCGATGGAAGGGCAATAGCGTGGGCCGATGCCTGCGATCTGGCCGCTGTAAAGTGGAGAACGCGGGATGGCCTCTCGCAGGATCCGCCGCGTTTCCTCCGTGGTATAGCCGATGTGGCATTGGATCTGCAGGCGATCGATCTTCCCGGTGAGGAACGAGAATGGCGTCGGCTCGGCATCGCCGGGCTGCGGCTCGAACTGGCTCCAGTCGATGGTGCGGCCATCGAGACGCGGCGGGGTTCCAGTCTTGAGCCGGGTCCAGTTGAGACCGAGGGTGCGCAGTTGATCGCCCAGCAACTGCGAGGGCGCTTCCCCATTTCGACCGCACGCGTACTGCATCTCGCCGACGTGGGCCAAGCCGTTCAGAAAAGTTCCGGTGGTGACGATCACGGCGCCGGCCTCGATGGCCCGGCCGTCACGCAACTGAACGCCGGCGACACGGCGGCTCTGAATGATGAGCGCCGCCACTTCGGCCTGCTTGACCCGAAGGTTGGGCTCCCGCTCGAGGACTTCGCGCATGCGGACGCGGTACATCTTCTTGTCCATCTGCGCGCGGGGGGACCAGACGGCCGGGCCGCGGCTGGTGTTGAGAAGGCGGAACTGGATGCCGACGGCGTCGGCGAGCTCACCCATGACGCCGCCGAGGGCGTCGATCTCGCGCACCAGGTGCCCCTTGGCGATGCCTCCGATGGCGGGGTTGCACGACATCTGCGCGACCAGGTCGAGATTCATCGTGACCATGGCGGTGCGGAGACCCATGCGCGCCGCGGCGCGGGCGGCTTCGCACCCGGCGTGACCACCGCCGACGACCACAACGTCGTACCTCTCGTGCATTGATATGATTGTAGCGAAATGAGAATCCTGATCCTGGGAAGCGGCGGGCGCGAGCATGCGCTGGCGTGGAAACTGGCGCAGTCGCCGGGGGTATCGGTATTCGCGGCGCCGGGGAATCCGGGGATTGCGAAGGTCGGGACGTGTGTCCCGGTTGCAGCGGGCGCCTCCTATCTGGAGATTGCGGAAGCCATCGGCGCGGACCTGACGGTGGTAGGACCGGAAGCGCCCCTGGTGGCGGGGGTGGTGGATGCGTTCCGGGCGCAAGGGCGGAAGATCGTGGGACCGGACCGGAAAGCGGCGCAGCTCGAAGGCAGTAAGGTTTTTGCAAAGAACTTTTTGATGCAAAGTAAGATGCCCACGGCGGAATTCGTGACTGTCGAAAACGAGACCGATGCGCGCCAGGCGCTCGACCGTTTCGGTTTTCCGGTGGTGCTGAAAGCCGACGGGTTGGCGGCGGGCAAGGGCGTCATCGTCGCGCACGACCGCAAGGAGGCCGAAACGGCGCTCGGCACGCTCAAAGGCCGGCTGGTAATCGAAGAGTTTCTACGCGGCGAAGAGGTGAGCTTCATCGCGCTGTGCGACGGGCGGGACGTGGTGCCGCTGGCGCCCACCGAGGATCACAAAGCTGTCTTCGATGGCGACACAGGTCCGAACACCGGCGGGATGGGAGCGTACTGCGACGGCGCGATTCTCACCGGGGCGCAGACGAGAGAGATTCTGGATGGCGTCATCTATCCGACGGTGGAAGCGATGCGCTTCACGGGTTTTCTTTATGCGGGCTTGATGATGACGGCGGCAGTACCAAAGGTGCTGGAGTTCAACGTGCGGCTGGGCGACCCGGAGACGCAGCCGCTGATGCACCGGATGGCGTCCGATTTTGTTCCGGCGCTGATGGCGGCGGCCAGCGGCGAGTTGGCGGGCGTGAAACTCGAGTGGCGCAGCGGCCCGAGTGTGTGCGTGGTGCTGGCGTCGGGCGGGTACCCGGGCGCGTATGAGACCGGCAAAGCGATTCACGGGATCGACGCGGCGGAAGCGACCGGCGCAACGGTATTTCACGCGGGAACACGGATGGGCGCGGCCGGCCTCGAGACCGCGGGCGGGCGCGTGCTCGGCGTGACGGCAGCGGGGCAGGGTTTGGCCGGCGCGATCGACGGGGCGTATGAGGCGGTCCGGCGGGTGGAGTTTGAGGGGATGCACTACCGGACGGACATCGGGCGGAAGGGGCTGGAACGGCCGGGATAAAGCGGTCACCGCCCTGCCTCACGCCGCCAACGGCCAATCGGCGTATAGCGCCGCCGCCTGCTCCATGATCCGCTCTATGAGGAAATCGAAGTGCTCGCGCCGCACCTGCCGCGCCCGCAACACACGCCGCACTGCCGCGCGCACTTCCGCCCGCACCGCATCCCGGTGCGGTTCGGTCCAATCCACCTTGAGGTTCCGTTTCACCGCCTGCACCACGTCATGAATCAGGCCCGTGAGAAACTGCTGGTCATAAATCGTTGCCAGGTTGTCCGCCACCGCATCATAGAAGGCCAGTTCTTCCGGCGCCAGGTTCAACTCGCTCGCCCGCTGCTGCTCCCGCAACTCCTCTTCGCGGATCTTCAGCATCACCCGGATCACGGCCGCCGCGTCAATCAGCCGGTTGTGATACCTCTGCAACGTCGCTTCCAGCATTTCGCGGAACGAGCGGTACTTGGCAAGGTTGTTCTTTTCCCGCTGCCTCAGTTCGTCCTGCAGTAACTGCTCCAGCAGCTTCAGCCGCAGATTCTCGTACGGACGGTCCTTGAACGTTTGCAGGAAACGGTCGTCCAGAATCGAGATGTCGGCCTTCTTCAGCCCCGCCACTTTGAAGATATCCACCACGCCGGCGGATTCCACACTATCGTCCACCAGGTCGCGAACCGCCTCCTCCAACTGGCGCACCTTCCGATTCCCCGGCGCCGCCTTGCCGATCTGCTTCCGCACCCGCTGGTAGAAGATAATTTCATCCGCGAACTCCCGGCAATCTTCCAGGTGCTTCACCAGCAGGAACACCGAGGATAGCCGCATCTCGGCCTGCAGAAACCGGTTGCGCCGCCCGTCATCATCCGCCAGGCTCCCGTACACCAGCGCGTACAAATCTTCCAGTTCAATCGCGGGCAGACCTCGCCAAGCCCCATAGTCGCGCCCCCCCGGCAGCAGCTCGCGGACTTCCGCCCGGCAGTCGTGGAACAACGGCCGCGCGGTTGCCGAAATGTCCGGCGCTGGTTCGGCCTGGTCGCCGGCCTTGGCGTACTTCGCCGTCGCATCGCGCAACTCATCGCCGATTCCGATGTAATCCACAATCAGCCCATGCGGCTTGTCATGGAAGACGCGATTGACGCGCGAGATCGCCTGTATCATGTTGTGCCCGCGCATCGGCTTGTCCACATACAGCGTGTGCAGGCACGGTATATCGGTGCCCGTCAGCCACATGTCGCAGACAATCACGATGCGCAGTGGGTCGTCCATATCGCGCAGCCGCTCTTTGATGGTTTCGCGCTGCGCCTTAGTCGTGAAGTGGCCCGCCTCGCTCCACGCCGGCGGGTCTTCCGCAAGATTCCCGGTCATCACCACCTTGATTTCGGGACATCCCGGAAGCGCCGTGAGCTCATCGTACAGCCGCACGCAATTCTCGCGCGTCATGCACACCGCCATCGCTTTGCCGCGCAGCGTGGAAGTGCGGTCCAGGAAATGCGCCAATAGGTCCGCCGCCAGTTCCTCGACGCGGTCCTTCGCTCCCGCGGCCGCAGCCAGCGCCGCCCACCGCGACTTCCGCCTTTCCACCTCGCCCGGCTGGAATTGCGCCGCAATCTCCGCCAGCGCCGCATCCACCTCCCGATTCCCCAGGTGCAGTCTGATTTGCCTCGGCGCGTAGAAGATCGGCACCGTCGCGTGATCTTCCTGCGCCTGCCCGATCGTATAAGTGTGGATGACGTTGCCGAAGACTTCTTCCGTATCCGCTCCCGAGAAGCTGATCGGCGTCCCCGTAAAGCCGAGCCGCCGCGCGTTCGGCAATGCCTCGGCAAGGTAGCGCGCGTAGCCCTTCAGAAAGCCGTACTGCGACCGGTGGGCCTCATCGGCAATGATGACGATGTTGTCGCGCAGCGACAGCACCGGGTGCGCCAGTTCTTCTTCCTTCAGGCGGAACTTTTCAATCGTGGTGAAAACCACTTCTCCGCCTTGCGTCTGCAGTAGCCGGCGCAGGTCCTCGACGCTTTCCGCCTGCTCCACCGGACCCACCAGCGGCCGTGCCGCCGCGAATTCGTCGTGCAACTGGTCGTCCAGATCGTTGCGGTCCACTTCGATTACGAAGGTCGGATTGCCCAGTTCCGGCCGCCGCCGCAGAATTCCCACGAGGAAAATCATCGAGAGCGACTTGCCGGACCCGGTGGTGTGCCAGATCACGCCCAGCCGGCGCTCGCGCCCCCCGGTCATGGCGGCGATGGTCTTGCGCGCCGCCAGCCGCACCGCGAAGAACTGGTGATACTTCGCGCCCTTCTTCGCGATGCGGTCGTTCACCACCTGAAAGACAATGAAGTCGCGGACGTAGGAGAGCAGCCGCTTGGGCGCAAACAGGCCCTCCAGCAGCGCTTTCATGGACGCGGTGGTGGCGGGCTCCACCGTCACGCCGTCGATGGATTTCCAGGGCGCGTACCACTCTTCGTCCGCCGTCCACATCCCGTGCAGCGTGGAGACGCCATCCGAGATCACAACAATGGCGTTGTAGTCGAACAGTTGCGGGATATCGTTGCGGTAGTGCTGGATCTGATTCCACGCGCCCTGTACGGTGGGTTCTTCGGAGTACGGATTCTTCAATTCGAAGACGGCCAGCGGCAGGCCATTGACGAAGAGAACGAGGTCGGGACGGCGGTCATTGCGCCCATGGATCGGAAACTGGTTCGCCACCAGGAATTCGTTCTTTTCCGGGTGTTCCCAATCGATGGCGTAGACCAGCCGGTGGGTGACGTGTCCGGGGCTGAGTTCGAGCCGCAGTTCGTAGCCCCGCACCAGCCGTTCGTGGAAGGCCATATTGCGGCGTAGCGTATCGACGCCTTCCGGACGAATGAAGTGGATGACGGCCAGTTCGATTGCAGCGTCCGGCAGGTCGCGATATTGACGGGCGAGGAAGTTGCGCAGGCGCCGTCTGAGGACCACCTCGTCGGGCGGCCGGTCGAGTTCGATTCCGGGGCTGTACTTGTAGCCGAGCTGCTCCAAGCGGGCGATGGTGGTGAGTTCGAATTCGGACTCGGTCCCCCGCCGGTCAGACATGGGCACCCACCAGTTTCTCGGCGTCGCGCACCCGCAGTTCGCCGGACATCAGTTTGGGCAGAAGGGTGTCGCGCAGGGCGGCGAGGGTGCGGGATTGCTCGTCGTTGCTCTTCATCTGCGCAAAAGCCGATGTAGCCAATAGACCAAACTTCTGAGCAATCGCCGCAGGCGGGTACACGATCGGAAAACCAGCCAAACTTGACGCCGGCACGCGCTGACGACCGGACGATCCGGTCATGTTGGTGATCGCGTGGGCGCGGAAGTCCTCTGATCGTGCCAGGAAATACGCGTACTCGGGTGGGATGGGCGCTCTGGACCGAAGCACAATGTACTCGGTTGAACCCCACGCGACCTGGTCATCATCGAGAAAGTCGACGTACGCAGTTTTCCCATGCTCCAGGCACGGAGTTATTCGGGCCAGGAGAACATCCCCGTTGCGGAACTTCATGCCGGATGAAAACGCGCGGAACTCCCAATCGGCCACACGGGCCTGCGTCTTCGGCAAATTTGCCATCTCGAGGTAAGGCGCCGTGTCACCCTTCCGGAGACTGCGAATCGGATTCAGTTCCAGAATCTCGTCTATTGATCGAACTGGCCAGCCTTGCGGAACCGGGCCGATCGCCGACTCCACAAACCGGTCCGGGAACAGCGTCGCTACCTCAGCCGACATGCCAAACGGCTGGCGGCCTTCCGCCTTGGCGACGACGGGGTCGAAGTCCACGAACCAGGATCGGAAGATGGTGCGTGCCATGGATTCCAGCGTCTGGTTCATGCGCCTGTTGAGTTCGATCTTGTCATCGAGCGCGCCAAGCGCCTCAGCCAAGGCGTCCTGAACCCGCTTCTCTGGGATGGGAATCCTCAAGCGATCCAGTGTGGCGACATTGATGTTGTCCTGCACCGTTCCACCTTCGCTTGCCTCGAACTGGATCTGGTTGCGGATGCCTCTAAAAAGGTATTCTACGAATCTTACATTACAGACGCTGGAATCGGCCACAAACCCCACGATGCTGTCTGGGAAACACGCTGGAAAGTCGAGGATGCCGGTCTCCGCGATGTTGGCCGCGATAGTGATGCACAGAGTCCCGGCTGGCCACAAACGGCTCTGAGCAAGGCCAGCCTCACTGTAAGTTTGCTGATAAGAGCTTATCCGCCCGCCAGACGCTTTTACGTCTCCGGTCTGAATGAAGGGGTAGGGTCCGCCATAAAGATGCGGCGCGTGGCGGGGGCGGTGACGGGATCGCCCTCGGTTGAGTTCGCCAAGTTCCGTAAGTTTCTTGAGTTGCCATCTCGGCGAACCGGAATCAATCGGCATGGATCAGATTCCCCAGGTTGCGGCGAATCGCCACTTCCAGCTTCCTCGCCTCCGCAAACTGCCTTTCCAGTTCCGCCACCAGACGCGGCATCTTCTCCTCGAACGGCTCCTCATCCTCGTCACTCTCCGGCGACCCCACGTAACGACCGGGCGTCAGCGCGTAGCCGTGCGTCCGCACCTCCTCCACCGTCGCCACACGGCAGAAGCCGGGCACCGCCTCCGGTATCCCCGTCCGCCTGAACGTCCGGTATACCGCGGCCATCCGCTCCACTTCCTCGCCCGTCAGCTCCTTCTGCTTGCGCGAGCCGGGAATCAGCGACCCCAGCTTGCGCCCGTCCAGAAACAGAATCTCGCCCTTGCGCCGCCGGAAGCCGCCTGTCCCGCCGCGGTTCTTCGCGAGGAACCAGAGCGCGCACGGGATCTGCGTATTGGCGAACAATTGCCCGGAGAGCTGCACAATGCAGTCCACGTAGTCCGCGTCCACCAGTGTCTCGCGCACTTCGCGCCGCGCCGTCTCCCCGTTCGAAAGTTCCCCGGTCGCCATCACGAACCCGGCCGTCCCGGTGCTCTTCAGGTGATAGAGGAAGTGCAGAATCCACATCGTGTTGGCGTTGCGCGGCGAAAGCGTCACCCGCCGCTCGCCCAATTGCACGCGCGGGTCCTTGGCCGGCACCCGCTCCGCGCCCCAGCCGTTCTCGCCCTTGCTGCCATCGTTGAACGGCGGATTGGCCAGCAGGTAGTCCGCCTTGACCTTGGCCAGCAGGTCGTTGAAATACGAATTGCCGAGTTCAATCTTGCCGTCGAGGCCGTGAATGAACAGGTTCATGCGGCACAGGCGGTAGGTGAAGTCCTTGCTCTCCTGTCCGATGAAACTGAGTTCGCGGTTGTGGCGGGTGAACTCGTCGGCCTGCACGAACATGCCGCCAGAGCCGCAGCAGGGGTCGAGAACCACGCCGCGCTCCGGCTCCAGCATCGCCACCAGCGTGCGGACGATGGACAGCGGCGTGAAGTACTCGCCGCCGCGCTTGCCTTCCGATGAGGCGAACTCGCCGATGAAGTACTCATAGACGCGTCCGATCAGGTCTTCGCCGCCGTGGTCCTGCTCGAAGATATCCTTGGAGAATAAGTTGATCAGCGCGGTGACGTTTTCGCGGTCCAGGTTCGAGCCCGCGTAGATGCGGGGGAGTAGGCCGCGGAGTTTGTCGGGGTAGGTGCGTTCCAGTTCGTCGAGTATGTCGTCGAGCCGGACCTTGATGTCGTCGGCCTGGGCCTGTTCGAGGATCTTAGACCAGCGCGCGTTTTCGGGAACGATGAAAGCGCCGGCGCGCCGGTATTCGTCGGCATCGGCGAGGATCTCCGCGGCGTCGCGCCGATTGCGGGTGTAGTACTCGCTCGCGGGGTCGGTAATGAGACGCTCCAGTTCGGCGCGGCGGCGCTCGTAGCGGAGCGAAAGGAAGCGCAGAAAGATGATTGGCAGCACGTAGCGCTTGTAGTCCGCGGGCTCGATGGATCCCCGCAGGTTGACCGCTGCCTGCCACAGTTGCGCGGTAAGCGCGGCGATGCCGTTCCCGTTCGATTGCGTCTTCGGTTCGGACTTCTTCACTTTTGCGGTTCTGGGCATGGGCAAGGTGGAGTGCAGATCCGCCTCGGGCGGCCTGGCCTGCGCGCCCGGAAGTCCGATTGTAGCTCCAAGGCCTCCCAACCTGCGGACCCGGGGGCCGCGAATCCGTTATTCTAGGAGAAGGGCGACATGCCCCGACCCGAAAGAGGAGAACTGTTGACGCCGGGCTTTCGGCCGATATACAATCGTCGTCAACTATAAAACACATTTTGTGGAATATGTTTTGAAAAGGCAGACCACGGTGCCGCCCCGTCCAAAACATCTGCCCGACTTCGACAACCCGCCGGTTGTCGAGACGGTTTTGTCTGTCCAGTTTGAGCCGTTGTCATCAGTCCAGACCGCGCACCTTGGACTCCTCTGGGAGGAGTACCGCACAACCTTCCCTAAGTCCGAGGATCGCCCACCGCTGGATCCGGTGGTCGAGCAGTTCCCGGAAAGTCCAGTCGCTCGGGTCGGCCTCAAATTCCAGGCGTTGGAGAACTTTCCTGCCCCTCGGATCTGGTTCACCAACGATCAGGGGAGCGAGATGATCCAGGTTCAGAACGACCGATTCATCAAGAACTGGCGCAAGGAAGGGGAAGGGGCCCGCTATCCCCACTACGACGAGACCATCCGCCCGAACTTCGATCGGGACTACACCATTTTTCTGGCTTTCCTGGAGAAGAACCAACTCGGCACCCCGCACGTCAATCAATGTGAAGTGACGTATGTGAATCATATCCTTGCCGGCCAGGGATGGGAGCACTATGGCGACCTGGAGAAGATCTTTACATTTTGGCGGTCCCCGGACCTCGTCCCTCCCGTGCCAGCGGAGGACCTGCGCCTGCACGCCCGGTTCGTCATTCCCGGGAAGGACGGAAAGCCCATCGGTCGCCTGCACGTCGACGTACAGCCCGCAGTCAGGACCTCCGATAATCGTCCGATGTATGTCTTGCACCTGACCGCCAGGGGGCAGGTTGGCGCCGGGGTTGATTTCTTTGACATCGGTCGGGAGTGGATCGTGACAACGTTCAAGGCGTTGACCACCAATTCAATGCACAACATTTGGAGGATCAAGAACGATGCCGGCTCTGGGAACCGCTGAACTCACAGTTCAGGAGCGCGGGATCCTGTCGACCAGCGCGTCTGCTGTCTACCTGGATGGTTTTTCCAGGGTGGACCGTCTTCTGGTCAGCGCGTTCCAGCAGCCGGTCCCGATGCTGCGGACACGCAAGTACTACTCTCGCGGCCAGGCGTACACCATCGAATGGCGGGATCACGGCCAGCCGCTTCCTGCGTGGTTTGACCCCCTTATGCAAGGCTTTGTCGATCTGCTGACACTCCCGCCCAATTGGGATAGCTACGGTGCGGGTGCGATTGATCCAAGGATTGTACATGACGCGATGAACCTCATCAACGGCCTCCTTGGACCAACAACCGCGGCTCCGCGTGTCGTGCCTTTATCGAGCGGCGGCATTCAACTTGAGTGGCGCCGGCAGGGTGTCGATCTTGAAATTGTGTTTGATCGGAACGAACAACCTTTCTTCTACTATCGAAACCGCGTGAGCGGAGACGAGTCTGAGCACGTGCTGCCTGAGAGCAGCGGTCTGCTCAGGACTATCATCGGCAATCTTGCATAACCGCTCGCGGGGATCGAATGCCAGGCCGCGTCTTTGAAGACGATCCAAGCATTCCGGGAGACGAACGGCTGCTCCGCCGCATCCCGCGCTCATGGATTGATTGGGACGAAGACGGAACCCCGGCCATATCCTCGGCTGCTTTCAAACACGAAGAACTATCGGTCAATCTGGAGTCCGTCATGGTACGAGACGGACGCCCACCGGCAGACGCTATCCGCAACTACGCGGGCCATGGCCTGGCTGCGATCACTGCCGCACACGCCCGCTCGCTGAACCAAGCGGTTGCTCGCGACCCGCAGCCCGAGGAACCGGCGCACGGCGTCGTCTACGGCCGGAAGAAGAGCGGCGGGGTTGGTGGCAAGCTCCGGGATGGCGCCACCTGGGTGGTGACGCCGCTCCAATCTGAGATCGGTTAGACATCATTCGCAACGGCTTCGCGCTGTGCGCTCCGCCTCACCCCCAATCTCATTCACAACAATACTTCATTGAAACCAAACGAGTTATCACATCCATCCAAACACCCCCGTTGTATCCTGTGAATGGGCGGCATGAGTTCACTCAGACAAATCCTTTCCTCGCGGGCCAACCGAGGCCGCTCCCTGTACGACGGCGACTTCCTGGAACAACGTAAATTACCAAACGGACCCACTCCCGTTTCCGAGCACCCCGCGGTCCCGGCCTCTGGCGAGTACTCCGATTGGCTTTGTTCCGCCGCCGCCGATCCCCTCCGCAACCCGGCCCTGCTTCAACCGCCGGCAAACGGATTGGCTTTGTTCCTCCTCGCAGCGGGTCCGCAGCCCCTGATTACAGGGCAGTTAACCACGAATTGGCTTCGTTTCGCAATTTCCGGTCGCCGCCGCAGTCCGACCGCATCCGCACTCCGACCCCGACCCGTCCTCATTCCCTCCACACCTCGCTCGCTCTGTTCGGGTCTGTTGATTCAATTGAAGTTAACTCGAAATTGGCTTCGTTCCGTCAACTCCTGGCTGCCCCCGCCCTTGGCCCCCGGCCCCTGCTGCCGCTACAATGAACTCAGTGGGGACGTAGCTCAGCCTGGATAGAGCGGTCGCCTCCTAAGCGACAGGTCGGCAGTTCGAGTCTGCCCGTCCCTACCACTCTCAATGGCGGATTCCCGGGTGTACGCCTTCGGGCCGTTCCACTACGACGCGGAACAGCGGCTGCTGTTCCGGCAGGACGAAGTGGTTCCGCTGGTGCCCAAGGCAATCGACACGTTGCACGTGCTGCTGGAACAGCGCGGGCGGGTGGTGGAAAAGGCTGAACTCATGAAGTTGGTGTGGCCGGACACCACCGTCGAGGAAGTCGGGCTGGCGCGCAACATTTCGCTGCTGCGCAAGGCGCTCGACGACGAATCGGGCCAGTACATCGAGACCATCCCGCGGCGCGGATACCGGTTTGTTGCGGAGGGGTCGGGCGGGGTACCCGCCGCTGGTGCGGGTCGGGGCCAGGGGCCAGGGAAACGCTGGCCAGGGAAACAGTGGCTGGTGTTGGCGGCCTGCATCGTGGCGCTGGGCGGAATCGTCTACTGGCAGTTCTACACGCCGTCGAGATACCTGCCGCAAGGGCCGGGGATCGCCAGCTTGGCGGTGGTCCCGTTTGAGTCGCTGACTTTCGAGTTAGATCGGTCCGCCTTCTCGCGGGGCCTCAGCGATCTGCTGGTGGCGGACCTGTCGAAGCTGGATCGGGTCCAGGTGATCTCGCCGAGCACGGTACGGCGCTACACATGGCTGGGAATCTCGACGGGACTGATGGGGCGCCTGCTGGGGCTGGAAGTCCTGGTGGAAGGGACCGTCCAGAAGGTTGGCGAGCGGATCGCAATCACGGCACGTCTGGTGGATGTGCATACGGGCAAGCTGATCTGGGCTGAGGTTTACGATTATCCGGCGGCAGACCTGGGACAGATCCAAACCGAGGTCGCACGGAAGGTGGCCACGCAAGTGGGAGCGCATCTGGCCATCCACGGGCGCTTCCCCCGGTCTGATCGTTGAGAAGCGTTCGCGAAGAGTTCGCGCAGGGATTCCGAAGGGATATCGAAGCTCTTTTCGCACCGCGCTGGGCCGATGCTGGTGTTGAAAGGAGTGTTCTTCCATGAAAGTTCCAGACCTGGCGGCGATCGGGCTGATCGCGGCGCTGGCGGTCGCGCAGGCCCCCGCGCAGACGGTCCGGGTGGGCACGTTTCACAAGGCGTCCATCGTGGTGGCCTTCTACCGGTCCCCGTTGTGGGCTGAAAGCCTGAAGGCGAAAATGGCGGAGATGGCGGTGGCGAAGGCGGCGAACGATACCAAGAAGGTCCAGGAACTGGATGCGTGGGGGAATGCTCACCAGGAGACGGCGCACCAGCAACTGGCGGGCGAGGCGCCGATCACCAACATCCTCGAGGCGTTGGCGCCGGGCTTGCCGGAGATTGCCAAGAAGGCGCGGGTGGCGATGATTGTGGCGGACTTGCCGTATGCCGATAGCTCGGTCGAGACGGTAGACGTCACGGATATGTTGCTCGACTGGCTGAAAGCCGACGAGCGGACACGCACGATTGTGCGGGGATTGCAATGAGCGCCGCGAGGCCGGCAGCGGTGATTGCCCGCTGGACGGCGCGGATTGCGGGCACGCTGATGGCCCTGTTCTTCCTGGCATTCTTCGTCGGAGAAGGATTCCCGAACATCTTCCGGCTGCCCTGGCGGGAGAGTCTTTCGGTCCTGGCCCTGAGCGCCGTCGTGGCGGGGTTGCTTCTCGCCTGGAAGTGGGAGGGGTTGGGGGGCGCGGTCGTGCT
>Ga0187882_1001552_pt1 | contig 22936 bp, 19 predicted proteins | sample June2016WEW_19_1_3_FD_132991 | JGI IMG/M metagenome (GOLD analysis project Ga0187882, IMG submission 132991) | Peatland microbial communities from SPRUCE experiment site at the Marcell Experimental Forest, Minnesota, USA - June2016WEW_19_150 | ecosystem: Environmental > Terrestrial > Soil >... | reverse complement strand
ATTTGCGCAGCCCACATTGAAGCGATACGTGCTGTGCTATTCGGGTGGGACCACGCTGAAGGCCAAGCCGATGTCTAGCCCACGTCGTTTATGGTAGCCTTTTGATGCGAAGTAGATGACGATCCCCACAACGTACATGACAGCTATGAGGCCGACTGACATCCCGTTTATTGGCCCACTTAGGGCTGGGCTTGTTGCTGCGAGATACGTTATGTAAGCAAAGATTGCGGCTTCAATGACTCCAAGTATCGTTATTATTGGCACTCCCGCGATTCTCTTCTTGACGATGGGCGGGGATTGGTCGAATATTGCGCGCGCTTTCTTGCTGTACGGGAAGACGGCTGCGGCGACTCCTACAAATATGAACGAGGAGACTGCGGCGAGAGTAATGTTGAACGCGACGCCTACTACGGTTGTGTAGAGTGCGAGTGCTGCCGACGCGGAGGCGATTACGGCTACGACTAGAATAGCTTTGATTGGGGCGTGGTATCTGTCGTTAATGTCAGCCATGAAAGTTGGAATTAGTCTATCGAAACTCCACGCAAATATCGACCTAGTTGTGATGACGTAGAATGCCGGTAACAGTATTAGGCTCCACACCAAGAAACTGAATCCTAAGAAGAATATGACCGCGGGATTGCCAGCCAATATGGCTGACAGGTACTGGATGTAGGGCCCGACTGGCAGCGGGTAGGTGGTGCACCCACAGTTACCGACGTACGCTATGGCTTTGCTAAACGTCTCCCCTACAACATTGTAAAAGAGCACGGCTGTGGCCCAAAGAATGACGCTTGAGACTGCGATAGCAACTACTGTACCGTATAGCATCGATCGCTGAGGTCTTCTCGCCTCACCGGCTGCAATGACTGGCCAGACCGTTGCAAGACTCAGAAGAATGAAAGGTAATGCGAGTAGGGTCTGCGACAAATCGAATCCCTGCGGAGCCCAACCAGAACTCTTTGCCTGACCGATTATGCCCTGGTACGAGGTCCCGTATGAAGAAGCGTACTGGTTGAAGGCTGTTTGAAAGCTCTGGTTGCTGTTGACCCCAAGCACTGCGAGCAGCAGCACTATTCCTGCCATCGCAATGACGAACATTATCAACTGAGCTTTAGCGTATGTCCTCATACCCATGACGTTAATCAGTGCACTAACCCAGATTGCGATTAATGCAATCACCAACGCGCCGTTAACGCTGGAAGCAGCCGAAGACCAAGATAACAGCGTGGCGTTGTTGTAAAAGTTGCCTAGCGTGGCGAAGAAGACCGCGAGAAAACTTCCTCCAATAGTTGCGGCGTAAAATCCTAATGCCGTAACGTTTACGAAAGTATAGATCCAGTTTGGAAGAAATCCCCAGAGTGGGTGTACGATTCTACTTCCATACACGTAGTCTCCGCCGGTCCTGGGCATTGAAATCGAGAGCAGCCAATAGACCGCGCCAAAGATCAAGGCTATTGGAATTGCGCCGAGGACGGCCAACGATATATTTGCGCCCGGATAAAGATATGCGATGTAAAGGTAGAACAAAGTCATGTTTACGCCGGGTGTAATTCCTACGATGCCCAAGATGAAAACATCGAACGGCGATAACGCTCTAACGAAACCCGTAGCTTCTCTTGCAAAAACTTTTGCGGAAAACATGGCAAACGGTTCGATTTTCGCCCCTTAAAGGCGTTGCGTTAATCCGGCATTGGTACCTTGTCGTCTGATGAATTGTTGTGTTACTTTTCGTCGGATGATTCGGGTCGAGATTTTGGTTAGACAGCTAGTGAAGCTGAGCTCTATTGTGATGTCTTCGGGTCGAATGCTCACGACGCGCCCTTCCCCCCACGTAACAAGACTCGCCAACGACAGAAGGCAAAACTGAAAAGAGATTCGCTGGGCAGATCGTCACTAGTGGAGGAATAATACGATGGTGGAGGGAGTCGAAATCTATCAGTGGACCGAACAAGGCTACCGGCCGCTGGTCTTTAGCGATGGCTGGATGGTCGCTCTGCTCAATTGGGAACCAATAATGGACTTGGAGAAAGCAGCAGAGGTTGAGCGCCACAAGGGGACGGATGAGGTGTTCATCTTGCTGAAAGGCCACGCCGTGCTGTACGTTACCACGGCAGAAGGTATGCGAGTCTTTGATATGCAGCCTGGTTTGATATACAATGTGACGAAAGGCACTTGGCACAATCTCCTTGCCACTCATGATGTTGCATTTCTGATTGTAGAGAATCGTGATACTCATCTACGTGATGTCGAGATTCGCAAGCTACGCTCTTCAGAACTGGACACGTTGAAGAACAATCTCCCGGATTGGATCAGCTAGTGGCACAGCTCAACACGGTATTCGGTTCGCGCCTTAGAACAATGGATGAGTTCGAATCCCACCCTAAAAACAACGGGACCCCCGCTGTAGTAGGGGGGCGGCGCAAGTGGGCGAACATCCCCTTAGTAACAACCCCCGGCCACGATGCCGATGGCCACCCTATAACCCGTGAACTGTCTGACTTCTCCCATGGAATCGCCTCCATGCTAGAAAAATAGGAACCACTTAGGCGCTATCAATTCAATCAGCTGGCAGAGATTCTATGAGCAGAGGAACGACCGCCATCATTGAATGACGGTGCAAGCTGGTCCGCAAAGGCCGGACATTGTGTTTTGGAGCAACTGCGGAATGGGCAATCCGACTGTGAACAAATACTGTTGCGGTTGCGGTAAGTCCCTTTTCAGCAGAACCTGCTCCTACTGTAGCACCGTCAACCCTCAGTATGCCCATTTCTGCGGGTCGTGTGGCCGAGCCCTAGCCCGTAAGAAGAGTTAAGCGCCTTGTTGGTTCGTATGGGGGGTGTCTCCTGTTTAGGAGCAAACTATGTTACCTCTGGTCCTGTTGAGATAAGTGGTAGCGGCGCTATGGGCTGGGAGCTGTTAACGCTCAGATCTGGTACAATGTCTCGAAAGACGTTCAACCTAAAGGCATTTTCACATCTATTTGGCCTATTCTGGGATCCGCGACCGCTTTGATGTCGCTTTCTTCGATAACTCCGATGGCCACAACTACTTTGATAGACGTTATTGCTCCTGGTGTGAGGTGCCCTCCCAACGTGACAACCTTGTCTTCAATCACTGTAGACACAGCAAAGTGGGCATGGACTTCTGGCTCACCATCCTGCTTTGTTGCAATCCAACCGGTCAGTGAAACTAGTTCCATTTGCTGACTCAGTTTCAGATAGACACGGTGCTTTTTTTCCACCTTCAGATCGGCAGGCATAGTTTTGATGTTTCGAAAGGTCGCTTCTCTCAGAGCTCCTACAACCGACAGAATTAAACCAGTTCTGATCCTTTCCTTCTTGATTATTTTTAGTATTGCACCCAAAAGGTCGGTGTTCATAGACACTTTTCCGATAACAATTCGGTCCAATCGGCCAGATGCAATTCCTTCTAATTCTTGAGCAACAGACATGACATATCCCTCTTCTTCCATGGAGCAGTCTGCAATTTCTCTCTTGCGTTCAGATGCAGTCGGTATTCGTTACGATAAGACCAGAGGAAGAAAGTCCGCTTCGATAAGAGCACGTACCCTCGCGTGATTGGGCGCATTCCAAAATGAACAGTTATCAATCCGTAACTGCTACTGACATAATGCAAATCCGTCGATTCTGATTTTGAGTTTTCTCAAGGCTGGAACCGTGCCGTCTACTCTATATGCCGGAAAATTGCCCTAATCGCGGTTTCACTCGTATGAGTAAATCATTATTCATGGAAACTGTTCGTCCTGTTAAGAAATTCCTTTCACAGAGAACAAAGTCCCAAGCACTTTACGATCGTGCACAGACCGTTATGCCGAGTGGAACGACTAGGAACACAGTTTTCTATAGACCATTTCCTGCTTTTGCTGACCATGCAATTGGGTCGCACATTTACTTTGTAGACGGAAACGAAAGCGTCGACTATTGCTTCAACCAATCATCGCTGATCCTTGGGCATAAGCACCCCAAGGTGATGCGCGCCATCGCAACGCAACTCGATCGAGGAACGGCTCTTGGCAGTCCAACCGAACCCGAAGTAGAACTTGCGGAGAAGATATGCGAGTGCTATCCGGCAGCTGAGAAAGTCAGATTCGCGGGAACAGGTACAGAAGCTATCATGAACGCTTTGAGAGTGGCAAGGGCATACAAGGGCAGGAACAAGATTGCCAAATTCGAAGGGCAATTTCACGGCACATATGACTCGGTCTATGTAAGCGTCAATCCACCTCTTGACAAAACGGGCCGAACGTCTGACTTAGTAGCTCTTCCAGAATGCGAGGGGATGCCCGTCAGCGTACCAAACGATGTGGTAGTGCTACCGTTTGAAGACATTGAAACCGCTGAACGGATAATTAGGAAGAATCGGGATGAGCTCGCAGTGCTCGTCGTCGAACCACTCGCAAAACCAAGAGGATATGCTCCAATGAAAACAGGCTTCCTGAAGAGGTTGAGAGAGATAACCACTGAGAATGACGTGCTTTTGATGTTCGACGAAGTCGTGACAGGATTCAGGCTCTCCGAAGGTGGTGCAGCTAGGGTTTTCCAAGTGGAACCTGACATGGCGGTCTTCGGTAAGAACATAGGAGGGGGCTTTCCTGTTGGAGCCTTTGGTGGGAGTGAGGAAATAATGCAACTGTTCGAAATTCCAGAAAACAGAAGACCTAGAATTAGCGCGTCCGGAACTTGGAACGCACACCCTGTAACCATGGCTGCCGGGCTAGCCACCTTAAGCGAACTAAGCAGTGCGACTTACGAGAGCATGGAATCAAGAGGCAATGAGTTGCGTGATGGAATGAACAAAGCGTTTGCTGACGCTGGCGTGATGGGCAAGGCGACGGGTTTTGGTTCACTATTCAATCTATATTTCACAAATAGCGAGATCATGGATTACAGGAGTGCCAGCCAATCGAACCGCTTCGTGAGATGGATCTTTGACTTGGAAATGCTGAATAGAGGCGCGTTCTTCACGCTCAATCAAGGATGGTTCAACATCTCAACCGCAACATCCGAGGAAGACATACGCTTCACCGTTGATCAAACTAAAGAAACCATCGAGGCCATCAGACCTCTAATCCAAGAAAAAGCCCCTGACCTTCTCAGACGTTGAAATACCAAAGTAGTGAAATAAAGAATCGATCAGAAACGTGAAACAAATGAAGATCGCTATGTTCGCGACTCCCGGAGGTAAGAGCAACCTGGGTTTGAGTGGCACACTGGAATCCTGCATTGAAGATGTTTCGCGCGCTGGCTTCGACGGAATCGAACTCAACATCCTTGAACCAGCGACAATTGATTATGCGAGGCTGCTAGAAAACGTCAGATCCCACAACCTCGAGATTTCGGCATTAACCACTGGCCTTACACACAGCACTCTAGGATGGAGCTTTACAGACGCCGATAGAACTATTCGTGAGAAGACTGTGACTCGAATGGAAGAATTCATCGAGCTAGCCGCTAAGCTCAACGTGAAAGTGGTTGTTGTAGGGAGAGTCCGCGGCAAGATCACGTCGACCGGTGACTCTGCGCAGCAGAGAGATTGGCTCCACGAATGTATGCAAAAATGCGCGAAAAGCGCCGAAGAGTATGGTGTTCGTCTGGCAATCGAATCAATGAGCAAGACAATAACGAACATCTTGAACACTGTCGGTGAAACGGTCAAATTCCTAGGACAATTAGGGTCGGCACAGGTTGGAATCCTCGCTGACACGTGGCATATGAACGGAGAGGAAGACAGCATAACAGCTGCTCTCCTTACAGCGAAGCCCTACCTTCTTCATGTGCACTTTGCAGACAATCAGAGGAAAGCTCCAGGAACTGGAAGCCTCCATTTCGGTGAAATAATCAACACATTGAAGAGCCTAGATTACGCAGATTATATCGCGGTGGAGTGTCTTCCGTTGCCCACCGCAGAATTCATGCTCCGTAAATCGTCGAGTTATCTCAGATCGCTGTTGATGTAAAATGAAAAAGAACAAGGTCAAGCGAGTTTTGGCTGAAGGTCAGACCGTCGTTGGAACTATGATAACTGAGATGAGAACTCCCGAAGTTGCCCGGCTGTTGGCAGCTTCAGGCTTCGATTTTATTTTTGTTGACATGGAGCATTCTGCTTACAGCCTTGAAAGTTTCACCGAGATCGTCAGGACTGGCAAAGCTGTAGGTCTTGCTTGTCTTGCTCGAATCGCGGATCCACAGTACCACTTGGTGGCCCGAACCCTCGATTCCGGAGCGCAGGGGCTCCTTATTCCACGCGTTGAAACCCGAGAGACTGTTGAGAACATCGTAAGGTTTGCAAAATATCCTCCCTTGGGAGAGAGAGGTTTCGGTATCCGGTCGGTAGTAGGCGATTATGAGAAGCTATCCATTAGGGACCGTATGGAAGAGCAGAACGAAGATACAATGCTAATCCCACAAATCGAAAAAGTGAAGGCAATCGAGAATATTGAAGACCTTGTGTCGGTCAAAGGTGTTGATGCTGCCTTAATCGGACCGCAGGACCTGTCAATATCGCTTGGGGTCCCAGGAGAACACAAGCATCCGAAGATTATCGATGCCATCGGAAAGGTTGTCAAAGCATGTGAGAAATATGGAGTGGCATCAGGCATTCACACACCCAATATGGAAGACTTGCTGTATTGGAAGGACAGAGGAATGACGATGCTGACCTATTCGACAGAAGCAACCTTAATGCAATCCGCTGCATTGCAGGCGGTAGCAGAGATCCGAAAGGTGACGCGAAAGTAGCTCTGATGGGCCGCTCGGAGATCAGCGAACAAACGGAAGCGTGCCGGTTTCAACCCTGCATCATGCGAACTTTGATTCGAAGGCCAGCGGTGGAAGGGCTAGCCTAGGATAGATAACTGTCTATCGAGTTTTGAAAGCACTTCATGCCCATGTTCAGTAACGACAACGGTATCTTCCACGTTAAAGGTGCCGAATCCATAGACGTAGTATGGTATCTCGATGTCGAGAACCATGCCCGCTCGCAAGGGCATATCGTTCTCAGGCGATATTCGGGGGGGCTCATGAGGGATGATGCCTGTTCCATGTCCGATCTGATGTCGCCAATATTGCGGAAAAGTTTTCCTCACGGTCTCCTGGCCTGTTCTAAAGACATCTAGAGCTCTTACGCCAGGCCGTATTACTTCTATCGACTTATCCAGGGCTTGGGAGATGGTTTCGTTGATTTCGCGCTGTCGGTCACTAGGTTCTCCTATTACAGCATCTCTAGATGTGTCGCAAGCGTAGCCTTCGTAGATAGATCCAACGTCGATGTGAAGAATTTCACCTTTCTTGATCGCATGCTTTGGGTTCGGGTAGGTGGGAACTCCCGCTGCTCCACCCATTTCGACCCAAGAACAATCCGCTTTCTCAACAGCAAGAGCAATCCTCAACTCGTTTGCAACGTCAAGTTCTGTCATCCCTTCCTGCACCTTGTCATATGTGCTCAGGAGCGCTCTTTCGGTAGCTCTCAACGAATTCGTGATATGTCTGATTTCTTCATCGCTCTTTACCATCCTCAACTCGTCGAAAATACCTGAGGCCCTTTCAAATTCGCACGCTGGCGCTTTAGCCCTGACTCTGTCGTAGAGAACAATATTCACACCCCTTTCATCAAGTCCCACTCGTTTCAGATCAAACTGCGCGAGTATGCTGGCCACACCCTCGGCAGCATCTTCGAAGTCTCCTGCAGTCTTAGGAACACCTTCTACGTAGTACTTACCGAAAAAGCGAGCCTTCCTTCTCCATTCCTCGTCGACGTAGTACTCATCCGTCTTCGACACTAAGAGAACGGGCTCATCATCGAGAGGGAAAATCACGCAAGCAAAGTCTTTGATGTCCAGTGTCTGATAGCCGCTAAAATAGTAGACGTTCTCGCGGGCGAACGCAACGAGTGCGTCTAATCGCTGACTGCTCAGCATTTTCTTAACTCGATCGGAACTTGCCATCACCCTAGCTCACTATTCACCATCGAACTACACCTGATTGGTATTTGTGTTATTTCGTCTTCGGAAGTTTTTTTCATGGTCTTCGCCACTGAATCCCGAAGGTGTTGGATATTTTTCGTTGAAAGTATAGTACTTAACCAAGGTTTTAATGAGCGACAACGCGGAGCCCCTTCTGTGGAAGGCACTATCCTCCGTTGATCTATGATGCATGAGCGAATGATGAAGCCGTTCGGTTCTTGGAAATCACCGATCACATCGGATTCCGCAGCTTCTCCTATGGAGCTTGCGGAAATAACACTTGACGGAGTTGACCTGTACTGGAGAGAGTTGCGGCCAGAGGAAGAAGGACGCTACACCATAATGTGCAAGGGAGCTGATGGACAGGTAACGGAAGTTATAGCGGCACCGTTCAATGCCAGAACGCTAGTGCATGAGTATGGTGGTGGCTCCTTTGTCGTTTGGGACGGCACTGTGTACTTTTCAAACTTCGCTGATCAGCGAATCTACCGGAAGGACCCTAGCCTTGTGCCGCTGCCCATTACTGCTGAGGCGCTCATGCGATATGCTGATGGGGGTGTTGATCGAGAGAGAGGTCGTCTGATCTGCGTTCGAGAGGATCACACGGTTACGTCGGACGAGCCTGTCAACACTATAGTTAGCATCGACATTGAGGGCCACAAGGGCGTCGATGTACTTGTTTCAGGAAACGATTTTTACTCGTCTCCTCGTGTGAGCCCCAATGGATCCAGCCTTGCTTGGTTAACGTGGAACCATCCCAATATGCCGTGGGACGGGACTGAACTATGGGTCGGTGAATTGAGAACCAATGGTTCACTTGGTCGAAGTGAGCGAGTTGCTGGAGGAGTTGAAGAATCTATTATGCAGCCTGAGTGGTCACCCGATGGTATCTTGCACTTCGTCTCTGACCGCAATGGATGGTGGAATATTTACCGATGGCACAAGAAGCGAATAGAATCTGTGTGTGAGAAGACTGCCGAATTTGCAAGACCTCATTGGACGTTCGGACTATCCTCATTCGCGTTCGAGTCGGCGCAGCGAATCGTTTGTGCTTACTCGTTGCAGGGATATTGGCAGTTGGCAGAACTGGACACTGCAAGTGGCGACCTTCGGCCGTTCGAGAAGTCTTACTCTGAAGTAAGTTACGTTCGGGCAGGACATGGTCGCGCGGTATTTGTGGCGGGTTCACAAACTATGGAACGATCCATTGTTCAACTCGACTTTGCGAGCGGAGAAATCAAACCTGTATATCCTCCCCGAGATTTCGTAGTTGATTCTGGATATTTGTCGACGCCGCGACCGATCGAGTTTTCAACGTCAAATGGCTTTGCGGCTCGCGGCTTCTTTTACGCCCCTAGGAATTGTGACTTTTACGCACAGCCAAACGAGTTACCACCTCTCATTGTTACAGCTCACGGCGGACCCACTAATTCTACTCAGGCAACGTTGGACCTAGCTGTTCAATACTGGACGAGTAGAGGCTTTGCGGTACTCGACGTGAACTACCGTGGCAGCACGGGTTACGGCCGGGCTTATCGAGAACAATTGTATGGACAATGGGGCCTAGCGGACGTTGATGACTGTGTGAACGGTGCCATGTATCTTGTGAGACATGGCGAGGTTGATGGCGATAGGCTGCTAATTCGCGGACGTAGCGCCGGAGGCTATACGACTCTATGTGCCCTCACGTTCAGGAGCGTCTTCAAAGCTGGTACTAGCTACTATGGGATAAGTGACCTGGAGGTGTTCGACAAAACGACTCACAAGTTCGAGTCGCAGTATAACAGGAAGCTCATAGGTCCTTACCCCGAGCAACGTGATCTATATCGGGAACGCTCACCAATCGATTGCACAGACTGCATCTCATCCCCGATCATGTTATTGCAGGGGCTTGAGGACAAGATTGTTCCACCAGAGCAAGCCGAGTTGATGGTGAAAGCGCTGCACAAGAAGCGATTGCCATTTGCGTACATCCCTTTTCATGAAGAACAACATGGTTTCCGCCGCAAAGAGAACATTAAGCGAGCTCTGGAGGCAGAGTTATACTTCTACTCAAGGATATTCGGACTCAACTTACCCGATTCAATACAATCAATCGAGATTGAGAACTTGAACTTCTCAAAACCTTCCAAGAGACTATTGGGGTCGTAATGAGTCTCGCCATAGAGATTTGCACAGGGTTCCACAGTTCTTAGAGATATTACGCAAAACAGCTTTCCGGAATTTTTAAGCAAGCGAAAGAAATGGGGAGGGCGTTTGAGTGAGTACTTACTCCTACGCCCTAAATCGACTAAATATCACCGCTAGCATCCAATAACCTAGGGTTGACAGAGCAGGTGCTGATCCTGACGCGACAATGTAGATTAGCCAGTATCTCACGTACGATGTGGTGTCAATAACGACACCCCCAACACTTGGTTTGGTAACCGCCACCGGAGACCACGTAAACAATGGAACCAAAGGGCAATCCTGAACACCAAGCATCTGTATCTGTGCGTACAATTGATCTCTAGTTGCAGGGTCAGTCGTGCTCCTGGCCTGGTCGGTGAGCTGGTTCATCTGAGTACTATTGTAATCTGTTTTAGACCAAGCGTTGGCGGCAGCGTTGTACATGGGATAAATGTAGTCGTCCGGATCTACATAATCTGGGAACCAGCCCATATAGTACAATTGCATGACTCTGTTCTTGTAGTTCTGTCTGAAGCTGGGCCAGTCAGCGCTTTTCAGATTCACTTGTATGACACCGCTCCCATCCAACGAACTCTTGACTACAGCAGCAATGTCTGGGCTCTGTTGATAATGGCCTGATGACTCGTACCAGAACTCAACAACCAGCTTGTTGGCTTCGTTGTACCCGTACTTCGCGAGCATGCTCCGAGTGTATGTATAGTTGACATCTCCCAATGTCTTGAAAGCATCGATATGGCCACCCACTCCTGGAGGGATTGTACTATACAGTGGAGTTACTAATCCTCCAAATACTGTGTTGGCAATGGTGGGCCTATCTAACGATGCAGCAATTGCTCTTCGAATATCCGGGTTGTCAAAGGGTTTCGTTTTTCCCTGGAAATACATGTTGAAAATCCAGCTCTGGCTTCCAACTCCCGACCAGACCTTCAGGTTGGGGTTGGTCATCATCTGTTTGACATCCGTCGTGCGTAACTGTCGAAACGCCATGTCGACTTCCCCCGATTGAATGGCAAGGGCCAACGCTGTTGGGTCGGAGTACATTTTGAATATGACGTGGGGTGTCCTTGGGTATCCTTGACTCAGGTTCCAGTAGTTCGGATTTACGTCGAGGTCGATTTCGGAATCTTTTCCGGCTATTCTCACCCATTTCGTCATGACGTATGGGCCGAGATCCATTGGACTACTCGCACGTGCATTCCCATCAACGTATTCAACCCTCTTGTCAATTGGGGCGTATTTGTAGTTCATGATATAGGAGCCTGCAGAGCTTGCCATCAGCGAAAGGAACGGAGCGAAGGGCTGGAAAAGGTGGAAAACCACTTGATATGTTGATGTGGCTTCAACGCTTTTTATGATTGTGTCGTACCCTATGGATATTTGAGGCCCATCAGGAAGGGCGAGTTTCCATACGTTTCGTTCAAAGGTGTACACGACATCGGTTGCATTGAACTCTCTTCCGTCATCGAACTTGACGCCTTGCCTGAGGTTGAATGTATAATCGAGCCCGTTAGGACTGACCGACCAGCTCGTTGCGAGTGCAGGCAGGATGTCATTTGGACCGCCGATTGACCCCGGCCTGATCGTGACGAGCGGTTGTCCTGTGGACATTATTATCGTCCAGCCAAAAATGTCGTAAGAATCAGCCGGGTCAACAGTTGAGCCAATCGAGTCTGTCGTTCCCACAATCAAGGTGTCCTTGAATACGGGTCCTGTGGTAGTTGCTGTCGGTGTCATGGTTGAAGGTGATGTTGATCTAAGGACATATGCTCCTGCCGCGATTGCTGCGAGGACTACTACGATGATGATAGCTGCGTTTGCGCGCGTAATTGCTTTAGATGACAAAATTTTTCTATTACTCCAGGGCGGTAGCGCTGAGCCAGCCGAACTTAACCGTTTGGTAATGAGATTCTATATTATTTCGCACGATAATGATAATAGTACTTTGCATAGAAATGCGCGTAGGTACGCTATTTTGTGTACCGCGTTTCCAAGGCATTTGGCCTCGGGCTGAGGCTTCCGCTATGCCGTGTCGAACAGGTGGCAGGCGACGAAATGGGTCTGACTGATCTTGGTCATTCCAGGTTCTTTCATTGGGCAAGCATCAAAAGCCTTCGGACAACGTGGGTGGAAACGGCATCCCGAAGGTGGCCTAATCGGGCTCGGAATCTCTCCTCGCGGGATCATCCTCTGATGCTTGTATTGAGGATCCGGCACTGGTATGGCGGACATAAGGGCGGCCGCATATGGGTGCTTTGGAGAGTTGAACACTTCATCTCTAAGGCCGACCTCAACTATTTTGCCGAGGTACATTATTGCTATCCTGTCGCAGAAGTAGTTTGCCGTTGCTAGATCGTGCGTAATGAAAACGTACGTGAGCCCAAGGTCTCTCTTGAGTAACAACAGGAGATCAAGAATCTGTGCTCGAATAGACACGTCAACCATCGCGACGGGTTCGTCCGCCACAACCAGGTGCGGTTCCAGTATCATTGCCCTCCCTATTACTGCCCTCTGACGCTGACCACCGCTCAACTGATGTGGATACTTGTCGTAGAATAATTCCGCCGGAGTAAGGCCGACCCGTTCTAGCGTCTGCAGAACCATTTTTTTTCTAGTGTTGCTTGAGCCAATTTGATGAATGTCCAGTGCGTCCTTGATCGCTTGCCCTATAGTCATGCGAGGACTGAGAGCAGCCATGGGATCTTGAAAGATCATCTGTGCTTGTCGCCGAAAGTCTCGCAATTCGTTCGGATGCGCCTTAACGATATCTTTTCCATCGATGATGATTTCTCCAGAGGTTGGCTCTATTAATCGGAGCAGCAAACGACCGATCGTCGTCTTACCGCTACCGCTCTCCCCGACCAAGCCGAACGTTTCTCCTTTTTCAATAGCGAATTCAACGTCGTCAACCGCTCGAACAAATTCGTGCTTTCTCGAAAATGCGTTCTCAAGGAAGCCTCTCTGCACCGGGAAATACTTGCGTAAACCAGCGACTTCCACGAAAGACAACATCAGGCAACCTCCTAGTTGTACAAATGGCATGCAACAAGGCGATGTTTGCATTCGACCGGCAATGGCTCACGAATTGGACACGGCTCGAAAGCTCTTGGACATCGAGGATGAAACTTGCATCCGGGGGGAAGCGTGATCAGATCTGGCGGTGATCCATGTATTGGGCGCATCGATCGCTCAGGATGAATTATATTCGGCGCTGACTCCAGGAGTCCCTTTGTATACGGGTGGAGCGGATCCGCGAATATATCATTCGTAGGTCCTACCTCGACAATCTGTCCAGCATACATTACAGCTATTCTATCAGCCATCTCTGCAATAATGCCTATGTTATGAGTTACCAGGATGAGGGTTAATTCATACTCGTCTTTCAATCTCTTCATGAGTTCCAATATCTGTGCTTCGACGATCACGTCGAGAGCAGTTGTCGGTTCGTCGGCGATTACCAGTCTCGGATTCAACGCCAGCGCCAATCCGATCATAACTCTTTGTCTCATGCCTCCGCTGAACTGGTGGGGGTAATCGCTCAAACGTTCGCGGGCTATGCCTAAGTTGTCTAGAAGTTCCCCTGCTCTTGAGATGGCGTCCTTCTTACTCATAGAGGGACTATGTACCTTGAATAGTTCAGTGAAATGGTCACGGATCTTCAGCAACGGATTCAATGAGGTCAAGGGGTCTTGGAAGACCATGGAAATTTGGCTGCCGCGAATACGACGCATGTTATCCTCATTTTGATTTATGATGTCAGTATGGTCAAAGGTAATTTTGCCTGCGACAATTCTTCCTGGTGAAGGTATGAGGTTAAGAATGGCGAATCCGAGTGTTGATTTTCCACTTCCGGATTCTCCTACAATGCCGAGAGTTGATCCCTTATCAAGGGTTAGACTTACGTCAGTAACTGCCTTAACTTGTCCTCGCCTGCTTGCGTATTCCACACTGAGATTCTGTACGTTCAGTAAAGGCTCAACCATCTTGCTCACGCTATTTCTCTAAGTTTCGGGTTCAGCAACTCACTCAATCCTTCACCCAAAATAGTGAAGCCCCAGACAGTCACGACTATCATGAGTCCTGGGAATCCTATAACCCACCAAGCCCCGCTAGGCAGAAGTTGTCGGCCGTACGTGAGATCCCATCCCCAATCCGGTGTTGATACTGGCACGCCAAGTCCTAGGAAAGTTAGGCCTGCCGCCATAAGGATGGCATCTGCAAAGTTCAGAGTTACAACTACAACTACAGACGGAAGCAAGTTTGGAAGTATATACCGCGTTAGGATTCTTCGAGACTTAGCACCAAGTGCCCTTGCTGCTTCCACATAGGTCAGTTCCTTCACTGTTAGTACTTGGCTTCTCACGACTCTGAAATACGAGGGAACATATACTACTGCGATCGCGAGTGCCATGTTGATCACCCCCGGCCCAAGCATAGCAGCAATTGCGATAGCAAGCACCAATCCCGGGAAGGCGTAAATGCTGTCCATTACCAAGCTGGAAATCTTGTCAGCGAGCCCGCCAGCATAGGCACCCATTAGCCCAATTGAGACACCCGTTATTGAGCAGATGACCACGGCCAGAACGGCGACTTGAAGCATTACTGATCCGCCGGATAATACTCGACTTAACATGTCTTCTCCCAAGTGATTAGTTCCGAGGGGAAACTTACTGTTCGGTGGTTGCAGTACTGGTCCTGCATTGATCGCGGTAGGATTAAATGGAGAAATATAGGGTGACACAATGGTCATTACAACCACAGTCAGGATCGTGACTCCTCCGATCAACACCATCCATGCACTAGCTCCGCCTGTAGTAAGAAACTCAAACTTGAGCTTGCGTGACGACAGCGCGTTTGTAATCCGTTGCTCAGACTTCAACGCAGCTTAGAGCCTCACCCGAGGATCGAGATATGCATAGAGCAAGTCGACAACCAAACTTACGAGCGCCACAAGCAAAGCGAATAAGACTACCGCACCTTGAATGGCAATGTAATCTCTGAAGCCGATACGGTCCACAAGGTAACGCCCCAAACCAGGCCACGAGAAGGTTGTCTCGGTAAGAACTGCGCCAGCGAGTAAGGCTGCGAATTGCAGGCCGATCATTGTTAGGATCGGGAGAAAAGCATTCTTCAGAGCGTACGTATACGTTATGAGACGATTAGGGAGGCCCCGGGCCTTGGCCGCTGTAACAAAATCCATCCTCAAAGTCTCAAGCATATTGCTTCTCGTCATTCGAATGAAGGTCCCGCATATTACCAAGCCAAGACTAATAGAGGGCAGGGCCAGATAATGAAGCGCAGTAGCGAATTTCACTAGGTTCCCTTCTAGTAAACTGTCAACCGTGTAAAGCCCAGTCGCAATGTGGAAGCTGCCGATGGTGAGGCCCACCGGTTCCATCCCAATAGCCGTGCGACCACCGGTTGGAAATAGATGAAGGTGTATGCCTAAGATGAGCTGCAAAACCATACCCAAAAAGAACACTGGCAGGGCGTAAGTAATAGTTCCAAATGTCCGTATGCCGTGGTCTTGGACTGAATTGAATCTGCGTGACGCTCGCACGCCCAACAATATGCCTAGCACAACTGCAAAGGCCGTCGAGTATATTGCCAGTTCCAATGTGGCCGGAAAAGCGGACATAACCTGTTGCGACACCGGAGAGTAATCTACCATGGACTTACCCATGTCCCCGTGAAGCAGCCCCCAGACGTAGTCAACATACTGGTTGAGCAGAGGCTTGTCAGTTCCCAGTTCATGCCTCATCGCGTTCATGGCTGCAGGGCTCGCAGCCTTTTCAAAATGCAGAAGAACAGGGTCGCCCGGTATGACTCTCAGAATCACAAATACAAGCGTTAGGAGCAACAAAATCATTGGTATCGTCAATAGCACGCGTGCCACAACGTAGGTGCGGAGAGTCAACTAACCCCCTTGTTGGGGTTGGGACATAGGGGATTTATCTTTGCTGTACGATTATTGAACGAGACAGTCGAGCTTCGACTCGAGAACTATGCGGATGTAGCTCTTGAGGGATGTGAGCAGTTAGTGAACAGGTTTCACGGACGCTTGGTTCCGAATCATGCACTGCGCTGTACGGCGCTTTTGTCTTTAAAACAACTTCAAATCGTGATCCTGTGCCACCTGTAGGCTACGCATATGATGTCTCTTGGAATAGCTCAACTTGCAGACCTTCTTGAAAAAGGCAACATATCGCCCGTCGAGATAACTGAGTATTGCATTGATAGAATAAACAAAATCAATACAAAGTTGAATGCGTTCGTGACAATCTCTGCCGAAGCCGCTCGGCGTGCCGCGAGAATATCTGAAGATGAAATCCGAGCAGGCAAGTATAGAGGGTCGCTTCACGGTATCCCGATAGGTGTGAAGGATATTATAGATACTGCAGGAATCAGAACGACGTATGGCTCCGCCATTTTCAGAAACAATGTTCCACAGAGAGACGCCACTATTGTATCACGCCTGAAGCAAGCCGGTGCGATAATTCTCGGCAAGACAAATACGGCTGAATTCGCGCTAGGCGTTACAACCAATAACTTGCATTATGGAACCACTAGAAATCCTTGGGCAACGGATCGAATTCCGGGAGGTTCAAGCGGCGGATCGGCGGCCGCTGTTGCCGCCTCCTTATGCGCTGCCGCGTTGGGAACCGACACAGGCGGGTCTATCAGGATTCCATCGGCTTTCTGCGGTGTCGTGGGTCTCAAACCAACATATGGCAGAGTTAGCACTGCAGGTGTCTATCCCCTTGCCCTTGGAATGGATCATGTAGGATCAATAACGTCATCTGTTAGGGATACCGCGATCATGCTCCAGACATTAGCGGGATTAGATGAGAATGACCCAAGAAGCCTTATGACGCCGGTTCCTGATTTCTCACGGGAAATCGGCAACTCGATCGACGGGGCTAGAATTGCGACATCTCCCGATTTGATTCCGGAATTCATGGATCCTCAAGTTGAAGTGGCCTACAAAGACGCTGTCTCAAAAATTGAGCATCTGGGAGGAGAGATTGTCGAAAGGAGCCTTAACATAGCCGGCCTGATTGAACCTACCGGAACTAAACTACTCTCGGCTGAAGCTGCTGCCCAACACGCAGAGCTACTGAAAGAACACTCCGACAAATACGGTGCCAACGTAATCGACCGTTTTAGAACAGGCCAGAAAGTCACAGCATCGGAGTACATCGTTGCTTTGAGAAATCGTGACGTTATACGCCGAGAGATCGAGATTCTCTTCCAAAGTGCAGACTTTCTCGTCACTCCTTCAGTACAGATCTCTGCGCCGAGGATCGGAGAAGAAGAGATCACGGTGGGATCAAAGCGGATGGACATCAGGTCTTGTTGCGTACGATTTACGATGCTAGGCAACATTACTGGAATACCAGCGATAGCTCTTCCATACGGCTATTCTGTTGAGGGGTTACCGCTCAGCATTCAACTGATGGCACCGAGACTATGCGACGATAAGCTTCTCAAATTGGCCTATGCTCTTGAGAAAGCCACTCCCGAGCTTCGTAACCGAATACCATCGCTCTAAGCCCTGCAGCCGGACGGAGTACGGGAAACTGATCACAAGACCAAGCAGCGTGTTAACTCCTGAGCCTTTAGCAATTTGGCCACAAATCAGATGATCCATGGTCATATTCACGAATCGCATGGATTTGTGAACATAGGGCGGACCACGTGCATAAACCCTAGAAGCGAGTACGGACAAGGACTACTGCGCGGTGCCCTCATAAACATTGACGAGAAGGGCCTGAAGAGCCACTTACTGACACAAGGGTAAGGCTGCCATTTGACAGGAGGTACGTAGCTTTCAGTTCTTGTAACTCAGGCGGTTCTAATTCCCACTCAGTTAATCAGTCGATTATATTTCTTCATGACCTGTCTTAGACGATCGTGCGGTATCGCCATCACTGTGTGGCCGTCAATTCCTGTCATTGTCTCTGCTGCGACGAGACCATTAATGATAGCTTCCTCCGTCGCCTGCACGCATGCCTCAAAAATAGGATTCATCCGTTCATTTGGAAACATAGTCAACTGAGTTCTTGGTTTCGCAGCTCCAGGATTTGCAGTGGAAAAGGCGATGAAGAGGTCCCCAGAAGCAGTCCCTGAGTAGGTTCCAGTTCTACCAAGACCGAGGGACGCGCGTCGTGCCACGCGTTTCAATTGATGCGGCAACAGCGGAGCATTGGTCGCCAAGACGATGATGATCGACCCTCTGTCTTCGGAGTATATCATATTCTCCCTGATTTCAAGACCTACAGGGACCCCTGCCACTCGGAGTTGATTCCTTCTACCATGATTGCATTGTGCTAGCACCCCGACTGTGTAAGTCCCGAACTTCTCAGCCAAGACCCTGGAGGCCGTCCCAATGCCGCCTTTGAATTCATGGCAGATCATCCCTGTTCCGCCTCCAACATTACCCTCTGCCACGGGTCCAGACATGGCTCCGTTCAGAGCTTCAAATACGTGATTTTCCTTTACGTGGAACCCGTTCATATCGTTCAGGTAACCGTCATAGGTTTCGGCAACGACGGGTAGAAAGAAGGGTTCGGTTCGGTTCACTCCTTTTTGCAAGTGTTTCAGTTGCCATGCTACAACGGCGTCTCGTACAGTTCCGACACTGTGGGTATTCGTAATCATAACCGGTCCCTCCAAGAAACCCGATTCCTCAACCCAAGCGGTTCCAGTCATCTCCCCGCAGCCATTCAAAGAGAACCAACCTGCAAAAGTTGGGTCGTCTGATTCTTTGCCTCGCGGCAATACGGCCGTGACACCAGTCCTCACAGGACCTACGCCTATCCTAAGCGGCCCATCGCCCGAGATGATAGTGGTATGGCCAACTTCCACACCGACCACATCGGTGATTGCATTTAGTGAACCCGTCGTTCCTTCAAAAGGAATTCCAAGGTCGCGCGCACGTGCCTTCTCCGAATATCTAGACTTACTCAATTCTGACTTCCAACTCCAAACTACGCACGTCACACATGGCCGAACACTTTGAAAAACTCTTTTTCTGTGAAGCAAATACTTCCTCAGGGGTGCAAGATCAGTTGAAGTTGAGTGGAGAACAGGCAGTAGCACGTGCGATACGAGAATGTGGCATAAACTACTTCTTCTATGTAGAAGGCGCTATGGCCAAGCTCTTCCCAACAATACAGAGTGAAGGCGTGAATACGATTCTTTGCAGAGAGGAGATGGGCGCCTGTAACATGGCGGATGGCTATTCCCGCATAACAAATCGTCCTTCAATGTGCTTCGCTCAGCACGGAGCCGCAGCCGCAATCCTTGCCTCGCTTCTGTATGAACCAATGCACGCGCACAGCCCCGTAGTCGCTCTGACGGGATCCATTCCTACGTTAGAAAAGGATCAATGGCGCTTTCAAGAATCCTTTGAGATGCCGTTCTTCGAAAGTACATGCAAATTCAGCGTGGATGTCACCGACATAATCAGACTCCCTGAATACGTACGCACTGCCACACAAATTGCAGTGAGCGGATGTCCGGGGCCCACGCATATCAATATGCACAATGACATGGCGAGGAAAATTGCCGAAATGCCTGAATTCTACATTGACGAGGCTTTTCATAAAGCCCCTCCTTTCAGACCAAGTGCTGAACCGAGCAAAGTAGCAGAAGCCGCCAAGCTCCTAGCCGGTGCAAATAATCCCGTAGTGATATGCGGATCCGGCATACACATATCGGGCGCATACGACGAGCTAAGAGAACTGGCAGAATTACTTGCAATACCTGTCGCGACGAACTATGCCGGCAAGGGTTGCTTTCCGGAGAACCACCCCCTCTCGATCGGAGTGGTGGGCACATACGGTCGAGAGGTGACCAACCAGATAGTCCGGGAAGCGGACGTTGTGTTCTTTGCAGGGACAAGAGCGGGTCGTCACATGACCGAAGAGCTGAGCGCTCCTGAACCAACGAAATCTAAGATTATCCATCTCGACATCGACCCAATTTCGATAGGACGCATCTACAAGCCCGACGTACCTCTTGTTGGCGACGCGAGGGCAACCCTGCGAGACCTCTTGAATGCCGTTAGAGGCCTGGGCGCGAAGGCCGGCGGGAAAAAATGTTCGGACGTAACTAACGCCGCGATAGAAGCCTACGAAAGCGCGATTCGGCCTATGATGGAGTCTGGTGCGGTTCCAATTAAACCGCAACGCATTGTCAAAGAAATATCCGAAATATTAGGACCCGCCGACATTGTTGTCAGTGATACAGGTCAAACGATTTGCTGGACTACCCGTCTCTTGAAAATAAAGAACGCTGGGAGAACCTACCTTTCGAGCGGCGGGACATTAGGCTCGAGTTTTCCGCTAGCCATAGGAGCATCCTTTGCCGCCGAAAAGAATCAAAGAGTCCTCAACATGATAGGTGACGGCGGGTTCGCCTACAACATTTCAGAGCTTGAAACGGCCAGACGATATAACGACGCACATGTGCCACTTGTCGTTCTCGTCAATAACAATTCGAGCCTTGCCCAAGCTAGACCACAACTTGAAGACTGGAAAAACAAGACGCCTCCATGGATATCGTGCACGGACTTCAGCGATGTCGATTACGCCAAAATCGCTGAAGGCTTTGGATGCTACGGCGTGCGGGTAGAGAAGCCAAGCGAACTGGGAGAGGCAATTCGTGGGGCCCTTGATTGTGGTAAACCAGCTGTCGTTGACGTGATCACCGACAAGAGAGAGTACGCCCCGATTGGTCCTGAACGCAGGCTTAGAAAGGAGATGTTCCCGGGCATTCCTGCATATTAGCAATCCTGATTGATTCCCGAGCTAGTCTAACGCCTTCAACACCTGTCACGCCTAGAGGTCGAGTCGCTCCTAAGTGATACACCGGTGAGCTTAGTTAGCTGCCATTGTGTAGACTAGCTGAACGCCAAGGGTCGTATCTACTAGTTTGCAGCTCACGGTTTATCATTAAGGCAGCTGTGGTGGATTCCTTGTTCTACCTGAGGTCTTTGATAACTTCGTCTGCTCCGGTCAAGGTCTTTTCCACGTCTTCTTTGGTGTGAGCGGCCGATGTGTAGCAGGCATGTTTGTGTAAAACGAAGGATCCTCTGGAGCACATGCCATAATAATAAGCCTGAAGCCTATCCATGTCAGATTTCATCACGTCACGATGACACCTAACATCATCTTTCGTGAACAATATGTGAAAAGTTGAGGCCACTCCAAAAGTTTGAGCATCCACACGCCTATCCTTGACGACCTCTTGTAATCCTTTTCTAAGTCTTTCGGCAGCGCCATTCGCTCTCTGATACGCGTCTGTGCTCTCAAGTATCTCGATGGTTTTTAGGCCTGCAACCATGGCAGCAGGATGGCCGTTGAATGTTCCGCTGTGGAAGATTCGACGCTCATCCGTCTCGGTTGGTGATGCCAATTTCATTATTTCTTCACGACCCGCAATGACGCCCATCGCGAATCCTCCTGAGATCACTTTTCCCATTGTGACTAGATCGGGCTTGACGTTGTAGTATCCTTGTGCTCCACTCAGACCGACGCGCATGCCTGTTATCACTTCATCGAAAATTAGCACGATTCCATAACGCGCCGTCAGTTCTCGCAATGCCTTCATGAACTCGGGCTTAGCTGCTAGGAATGCCTTCGAGATGGGTTCAATTATTATTCCAGCTAAGTCGTCCTTGTAGTCCCTTAGCTGCTTCTCTAGTACGTCCACGTCATTGAACTGCAAGACTACTATGTCCTCAATTGCGCCGGGAGGCAACCCTGCTGATTGGACTACCCGATTAGGATGCTCCCACGCCCCTACGCTGCCAAGGGGAGGGTTGAAGCTGATGGCTGCAACGTCGTTCCATCCGTGGTAGTGGCCTTCGAATCGTCCAATCTTCCTTCTTTTCGTGTATGCGCGAGCAAGTCTTGCCGCCATCATAGTTGCCTCGTTGCCGGAATTAGTGAATCGCACCATGTCAGCACAAGGGATTACACGGCAAAGTTTCTCCGCTAATTTCAGTTCCATCTCAGTAGGTGTTCCAAAATGCCATGTGCCGTGCTCCTCGAAAAGCGAATACACAGCTTTGACAATTTCCGGATGCTTATGCCCTAGGATAAGCGGACCATAACCCATGCAGTAGTCTACGTAGACGTTTCCATCCACATCAGTGACGCTACTTCCTTTAGCCTCGTCCATGAAAATGGGATAAGGGGGAGCGAACTTCGCATTGGCTGAAATCCCGCCAGGAATGACCTTACAGGCTCTTTCATACAGCTCCTTCGATCTCTTCGTTCGTGAAACGAATTCAACGCGATTCCGTTCAGCAAAACTTAGGACTGTAACCAACTTTCATCTTGCCACAGGCACTGCAAAGCGTGACATATGCAGCATTACTTAATATCAGTAGTGAAAACGAGCGTTTCTGAAATAGCTATCGGGCCTATAGGAATAGCGACGCCGTATCCAGACTTTTCAAGGGATTATTTCGGCACCGTTATATTTTGGATACTCAAAGTTCTTTTGGTGAATTCTGCCGCTCTCTATTAGTAATTTAATTTCTGGGAGGGCGTCACTGAGCGCTACTATCATGTTCATGACTGTGCTGCAGACTTCTTTGAATCCATCCGCTCCCCAAAGTTTCGTAACATTCGCGTAGAGGCAACGCCCCCCACAAGCCGCAAAGACCTCGCATGACGTGCATGGCTCGGACACGAATACAGTATCCTTCAATCTGCTGATCGAGACGTCGCGGATGTTGCCTAGGTAGAAGTCCTT
>Ga0187882_1001550_pt1 | contig 22944 bp, 19 predicted proteins | sample June2016WEW_19_1_3_FD_132991 | JGI IMG/M metagenome (GOLD analysis project Ga0187882, IMG submission 132991) | Peatland microbial communities from SPRUCE experiment site at the Marcell Experimental Forest, Minnesota, USA - June2016WEW_19_150 | ecosystem: Environmental > Terrestrial > Soil >... | reverse complement strand
TCGCTATTTTGGGAAGCTGGAAGAAGTCACCGCAGCCGTCGAATCGGAGTTCGCAACCTGGGACAGGCGGAACGACACCCTCCGTCGTCTATGCGCAATTACTTAAGCCGTTGTGTTTAGTACGATCGCGGCCAGGACTGCTACCTGCGGGATATCGACGCCGACCCCGTCCTCGAGCGGGTAGACCTCCAGATCGCGGGCGGGCTTGCCGGGAGAGTACAACCGGGCGCGCGTGAACTTGCCGAGCACGTGCGCGGTGACGGATTCCACCGGGTAGTTGGTGTAGTTCACCAACTGAAGCACGACGCGCTTGCCATCCGGCGCGCCGAGCAGCGAGGAGAGCGTTCCCGCGACGTTGAACAGGCGGACGCCGAGGTTGGTGCGGCCGATCATCGAGTTCATGCCTTTCCAGATGTCGTCGATCTGGGCGAGCTCTTTTTCGCCCAGGGTGATCTGGTTGTCGCGCGGTGCGGGGAATTTCCAGCCGGGCGGGCCGTTGAGCAGGGTGCCGCCGGCGCGGGTGAAGGCCCGCAGAACGTCTTTCTGGGCGGGCGCGAGCGCGGCGGGATCGACGTTGACCGCCCATTTTGCGCCTTCCAGCGCCTCCGTGGTGAGTTTCGGGACGGGCACGGGGCGCACCGGCATGTGGCGCGTGACGATCATGTCCAGGATTCCGCCCGAAAGCATCGCGCCGCTGTCGGCATCCTGAACGACAGCCAGCCGACTGTAAGGTTGCCAGCTCCGCCACTCCTTGTACTCCTCGAAGAACTGCAACAGGGCGCCGATGCGGCGCCAGTCGTTGAGCGCGCCCGGCTCGCGGGCCAGCAGGCGGGCGCTGAAGCCATCATCGAGGGCCACAATCCAGCGGGCGCCGGCCACCGCGGCATCGCAAATGGCCTGAAGGTAAGCCTCGGCGGGGATGATCGTCTTGGGCGGCGGCAGGTTGCCGATCCAAACCGGCGCCGTGGTGGCAGCGCGCAGGAAGCGGAGGAAACCGGTATTCGTCTCGATCCAGGGGCCTCCGGTCGCGGCAGCCTTGGTCTGGGGCCGGATGCCCGGCCAAACGCCCTGATACGAGCCAATCACCGGCGCGGCGGGGTCGAAGCGGATGGCGCTGCGGGGCGGAAGCTCGATCACTACCAGGCCCACGTCGCGCACAGCCTGCGCCGCAGTGGGTGGAAACTCGCCTTCGAGAACAATCCCGGCCAGCTTGGAGGCTACCGCGCGGCGCGCGGAAGCGGCGACGTCTACGCCGGACCGGACGGCCACCAGCACCGTAACCCCGCGCGCCGCCGCCTGCTCCGCAAACGCGGCCGAGGCGGGCGCCCGATCGACGAGCAACATGTTGACCGGCGTATTCGCGAGTAACTCGAGAGTTTTAGGATCGACGGAAGGCCAGCGCGCCGGCACCGCGTCCGCCAGGTTCAGCGCGAGGAGGAGGGCCGTGAGAATCAACGTGTGACCGCGTACTCCACGGACAACGGGTTGCCCATGCGCTTGGAGGCATCCAGAATCTCGAGGGCGACCACGTTGCCGCTCCTGTCGTAATCGAGGATCACACCGGGCTTGTCCTCGTCGCTTTCCTCAACGGGGGCGTCGCTCAACAGGATGCTGAGGACGTCCACCTCCGGATCGTATGTGACCTTCATATCGCACGCAACAGACATATTCTCCCATCCCCGGACTCGAAATGCGACTCGCAAACCCCCGTGCCGCCCGGTTGCGGCAGCCATCTCACGAGAGTACACTGTCCTCCATGAGGGCGGGACAACTCGCCGGGGTGATGCGACGGTGGGCTGCGCTAGCGCCCGCCGCCCAGTCCGCGACCTGGGGCTCCGCCCGCCGCATGATCGACGCCGCCACGCAACTGGGCGAGGCCACCAAGGGGCGCGTGCACGATCTCATTCGGCAATACCAGGGGCGGCTCGGCGGACTCGGCGATCCGCTCTCGGTCGAAATGGGCTGGCTGGAGCGCAGCTACGAGCCGGCGTACTCACGGTGGCTGGCCTGGGTGCTCCGGCAGCTTGGAAGCGCCGAAGCTGTTTGGCGCGTGTTGGGGCTGGAGGACGCACCGGGTGAAGCCGATGAACTCCGGACCGAAGCAGAATTCCCGCTCAAGTCCGGGGACCGCCTGGACATTGTCGTCAAGCTTGGCGCCAAGGAGCGCGTGATCGTGGAAACCAAGCTCGGTTGCGCCCAGGAAGACGACCTCAAGTATCAGCTCGGCCGCTACCGGAATCACATTGATCGCTGGCACGCCAAGGGCGTGCTGATCGTGCTGGATGCGGAAAGAGAGAGCTACGAAGGCTTCGCGGTGCGGCAGTGGGCGGACATCTGCATCCGACTTAGGCGCGAGCTGCCGGATTTTGCCCGCCGGAAACCCCTCGTCGCAGCCATGGCGCTGGCGTTTGTGGGGGCGGTGGAACAGAACCTGTTAGGGTTCCCGAGCTTTGAGGCGGCGGAGTCGCCGCTGCTGTATTCGCGTGTCGCGAGGCACCTCGAAATGTGCCTCAAAGGAGGTTCGTGATGCCAGTGCAACCCAAGTCCAACCCTCTGCTTGAAGAGGGCGCCAAGTCCTATCCTCAAGCTCTACTCGCCCTGAGCGACTTTGGCCAGCAGGTGCAGGACATGTGCTGCGCTGCCATGAAGCGGCACCTGACCGAACTCGGTGATGCTCTCGGGTTGCCGCTACAGGCAAAGCAAGTCAAGCCGTTCGCAGGTCCGTCTTCCCTCAGTTCTGGCAACATTGATGGGACATGGGCGTCCCTGGGCGCGAAGATCGGGCGCCCGAGCGGTGCCAAGTGCGACCTCTGGAATTACATCTGGTGGGGGGATGACACCCCACCGCTCAACGCGGTTGTCTCGCTCAGTTTCGCCGACCCAGAGGTCGCCGAACGCGCCTGGGCCTCGATGCGGCACCCTGGCAGTTGCGACTTTGACGAGGACGAAAGAGAGATTCACCATTCGCGCCCCCTCGAGCCAGCCGACCTCACCCAACTGGAGGCCATCCTCGACGAGATGAACCGAGAGTGGATCGCCTTGTGGCAAAAGGTTGGTGGCGTGAAGCAATTCCTTGGCAAGCGCTGAGGTCCACCATCCCCTCACCGCGAGGCCGCGGCTTTGGCCAGCGCCGCGTCACGGGTCGCACGCAGGGTGTTGGCCAGGGATTCCCGCGGAAGCTGGCGGATGATCGGCTCGATGAGCCAACCCAAGCCGAGCGGCACGTTGCGCGTCAGAGAGAGGGCCTGGCACTCGACGTAGACTCCGCCGTCGCGCTCCTGGAATCTCCAGTAGCTGTACAGGCGCCACAGGAAGCCGTGGCCGGCGCCGACCGGCAGTTGGCGCTCATCCGGCTGGTTCGGGTTTTCGACCTCGGCGATCTTGGTGCTGTAGGACCGGCTGTACCAGCGCGTGGAATCCAGTTGGAAGTAGTGGACCTCGTGCTCGGTGTCCAGGACCACGGTGATGACCTTCTTCTTGCGCAGCCGCATGTAGACGTTGAATTCGTTGCCATTGCGGCTGAGGAGGCGGGACTCGATGACCTCTGGTTTGTAGGCATCTTTGTGATGGTCGTAGTCCTGAACCGAGGCCAGCGTCCGCGCCAGCGTCACACCGGGGAGGAAGACGGCGCCAATCCAGTCGTGGATAAGGCCGCTGGACACTTCCAGATCGCCCTTGCCGCTCCAGGGCTCAATGGCGATCTGACCTTCGCGCACCTGTCGGAGCCGCTCGGGCGATTCATCCGTCCACAGGAAGGGACCGCTGGCGCGCTTCTCCTCCAGTCGGGTTTCGGTGGCGCGAGTGTAGCGCTCGAACGCCTGGACGGTCTGTTTATTCAGCTCGGCCGCTGCGGAGAGCGCGGCGAGCAGGGCGCAGCACATCGCCCCGGCAAACAATCTCATTCCTCCATCTTCCCGCGGAGGCCCGCGGAAAGACAACGGTCAAAGGCCGACAACGGCGGCGAGCCTGGGCGCAGCGTTTCTGCGCACCCGGTCGCGGTTGTCCTTCCAGTTCAACCAGGCCAGGCTGACCACACGGACCACCTCAGTCTGGTCGAATGGCTTCATCAGCACATCGTAACCACCCAGGTTGAGCACTTCCGCCCAGAGGTAATCATCGGCCCATCGCGAGGTCACAATCAGCAGTGGGGGATCCGGCATCGAACCCAACTCGGCCAGCACCCGCTTCCAGTCGGTGTCGGGCAGGTCCCGCTCGCAAACCACGACTGCAGTCCGGTGCTCGGAAAGGTGGTCGAGCGCATCGCGCCAGCACCTCACCCCGCGAATATGCCAGTTCGAGTGGCTGAAGATATTTCCCAGAAAAATGTGATCGTCCTCGAAAGGACTGACCGCCAACACCGATACGATCCTCTCCGGTTGCGGATAAACTTCGGGCTCTGAAGGGGGGTGGGGGCGAGTGACTGGTTCGAAGGGGCGGCATTCCCGTGTAGCAGCCGCGTCCTTTCTTTGCAGCACCGGCATTGACTCCGACCTCCTCTGATGAGGTGAACCTTCGGCTCCCAACTCAGCTCACGAGGGATGCGTCTTATCCGCCGCCTGAACCCCGAAGGAGCGATCTTGAGAGCGGCGCGCGGATCTCTTTTTATTAGAGCACGCTCCACAAGAAAACACAACCCTTTCAAACACTAAGCCCATCATAAGAGCGATAAACCGGCCGGAAATACGTGCGATCTTTGTCCCGGCCTCAGGCGCCTCCCTTCCTTCACTACTAAGTGCGAAACCCGAACCACAAATCGCCAGAATTTTCCTCGCGGCCCCGGGCAGGGTTCCGGCCGAGGGAACCGGGCGCGCCCCGTGCGCTACAGTATTCATGGATCCACGCGGTCTTCGGACTTCGCCATGTCTGTGCACAAGGTTGTCATCTTTCAACAGGTTCCGCTGTTCGCCGGGCTAGCGCCTTGGGAGATCGAGTCCCTGGCCGCGCGCGCGATGGAAAAGCGCTATCCCGCCGGGCAGGTACTATTCCGTGAGGGGGAGCCGTGCAGCGGGCTGTTCCTGATCGCGCAAGGAAGCGTCAAAATCTACAAGACCCCGGGCACGGGGCGGGAGATCATGCTGGCGATCGAGGCCGCTCCGTCCAGCGTCGCCGAAGTTCCTCCATTCGACGGGGAACCCTATCCCGCAACCGTCAACGCGGTCGATGCGGGTGCACAAACGCGAGATCCAGCTCCTGGATCTCGCGGGTCTTCAGCGCGAGGTGGACACCGAGCTGTAACCGGCCGGCGGGATCTACCGTTGCCCGCCCCTACACCGGCTCGGGATGCACGGTGACATCGGCCTGCGGAACCAGTTTCTGGATCGTGCGCTCGATTTCCTCGGTCAGCGCGTGCGCCGCGCGGAGGCTCTGGTTGCCGTCCACCAGGATGTGGATGTCGACGAACAACTGCGGCCCGGAATAGCGCAGGCGGACATTGTGGCAGTCGTTGACGCCGGGCAGCGCCGAGACCGCCGAGCTGATCGTCTCCTCGAGTCCGGCCGGCGCGGTGTCCAGCAGCGCGGCGACGGTGCGATGTCCCAGCTTGATGCTGACCTGGACCACAATCACCGCCACGATAATGGCCGCCACGGCGTCGGCATAGCGCAGACCGCCCCAACCCGGCACCCATTCGCTCAACTTCACCGAGATCAAGCCCAGGATGACCACCGTCGAGCTCCAGACATCCGTGCTGAAGTGCAGCGCGTCGGCCTCCAGCGCCTGGCTGTTGAACTTCTTGGCCACGCGGTACAGCATGCGGGAGCGGGAGACGTCCACCACCACCGACGTGATCATCACCGCGAACGACCAGAGGTTCACCTCGATCTCGATCTTGTGCTCGATCAGCCGATTCACGGCGCCGAAGATGATCCACGCGCAGGTGATCAGCAACAGCACGGTCTCCGCCAGAGCGGACAGATTCTCTACTTTGCCGTGCCCGTAGCGGTGGTCGCGGTCGGCGGGTTTGCCGGAGATCCGCACCGCCATCCAGGTCATCAGCGCGGCCACCAGGTCCAGGCCGGAATGGGCCGCCTCGGCCAGGATGCCCAGACTTCCGGTCGTCAGTCCCACGACGATCTTGAATCCGGTCAGTCCAACCGCCGCAAAGACCGAACTGCCTGCGGCTCGTCTCTTTTCACGATCGGCGTCGGTAGCGGACACGGGGCTCCACTTTCGACCCTAGCACGGTTCTACTGTCCCAGGCCGACGCGGCAGAGATGCTGTTCCAGCACCAGCTTCTCCTGCGCAAGGTAGGCGCGATTGCGGCGCGTGAGCTCGTCGAAATCGACCTGGTGGGCGTCGAATTCGGGCCCATCCACGCAGGCGAAGCGGACCTTGCCGCCCACCGTCACGCGGCAGCCGCCGCACATGCCGGTGCCATCCACCATGATGGGGTTGAGGCTGGCGAAGGTGGGCACGCCCCACTCGCGCGTGAGCGCGGCGGCGGCGCGCATCATCGGGATCGGGCCGATCACGTGGGCGGCGCCGGGGGTGAGGCCATGCTCCTGCTTCCAGGCGCGCATCAGGTCCACCACGTTGCCGTGGAAAGCCCCCGAGCCGTCGTCGGTGGCCCAGTAAACCTCATCCGCGGCGGCGCGCAGTTCCTGATCCAGGATGATGTGGGCGGTGGAGCGGGCTCCGCACAGCGCGATGACCCGATTGCCGGCCTGGCGGAACGCGCGGGCTACGGGTAGCAGTTCGGCGGTGCCAACACCTCCCGCCACACACAACACCAGGCCAACCTTCTCGATGGTAGCGGGCATGCCCAGGGGTCCCAGCAGGTCCGAGACGAGTTCGCCCGCTTCCAGCGCGATCGTTTGGCGCGAGGTCTTCCCCAGGGCCTGGACGACGAGCTGGATGCTGCCCCGGTCCGGGTCGCCATCCACCAGCGTCAGCGGGATGCGTTCGCTGGAGGGCGTGGGCCGCAGGATGATGAATTGCCCCGGCTTCCAGTGGCGTGCGATCTCGGGCGCGCGGATCTCCAAGCGCGCGACCTCCAGCGTGAGCAGGCTCTTGCTCATGACGCGGTAGCCCGCGGCGCCATGCTCGGACGCCTCCGGGACACCCGTGGCCGGGGCCTTGCCGCTGAGTGCGCGATCGATGGCTTCGGCCGCCACGCGTCCGTCGCGCATGGCCAGGATCACGGTGGCGCCGCCGCGCACCACGTCCCCGCCCGCGAAGATGTTGGGCAGACTGGTCTGGCCCGCTTCGTCGATCACGATCCTGCCGCGCTTGGTGAGCAACTGCGGGGTGGCGCGTTGCACCGTCGGGTTGGGGCTCTGGCCAATGGCCATCACCACCGTGTCCACCGGGACCCGGTACTCCGAGCCGGGAATTGGCACTGGCGACGGCCGCCCCGATTCGTCGGGCTCGCCCAACTGCATGCGGATGCACTCCATTTCGCGCAGCATGCCGTTCTCGTCGCCGAACAGCCGCACCGGCGCGGCCAGGAACTCGAAGTGTACGCCCTCCTCCTCGGCGTGCTCGATCTCTTCCAGGCGCGCGCGCAGCTCCGCCCGCCCGCGCCGGAACAAGATGACGCTCTGGCTGCCCAGCCGCTTGGCCCAGCGCGCCGCGTCCATGGCCGAATTGCCGCCGCCCACCACTACGGTGCGCGAGCCCACGCGCACCGGAGTGTCGTTCAAGGGGAACTGGTATGCCTCCATGAGGTTGATGCGCGTCAGGAATTCGTTGGCCGTGTACACCCCGACCAGGTTCTCTCCCGGAATCCCCATCAGGTGCGGCAGGCCCGCGCCGGTACCCACAAACACGCCTGCGTAACCCTGCGCGAACAGTTCGTCGATGGTAGAGGTCTTGCCGACACTGAAATTCCTGCGAAACTCGACGCCCAGCGCGCGCAGGAGCTCGATCTCCTCGTTGAGGATCTCCCGGGGTAGCCGGAACGGCGGGATGCCATAGGCCAGGACGCCGCCGAGCTTGTGCAGCGCTTCGAAAATCGTGACGCGATAGCCCTTGCGGACCAGGTCGAATGCCGCGATCAGCGAGGCCGGGCCGCTGCCCACCAGCGCGACTCGCAGCCCGTTCGGCGGGGCCACCGCGGGCAGCCGCCGCTCGCTCGACATGCGCTGGGAATCCGCCAGGAAGCGCTCCAGCGACCCGATGGCCACCGGCTCGAGCTTGGTCTTCGGGCCGCCGAGCAGGCAAGCTTTCTCGCAGTACAGCTCGTGCTGGCAAACGCGCCCGCAGATGCCCGGGAAGGGTGTGTCTTGGCTAATTCTTTCGAAGGCGGCGCCCAGATCGCCGTCCACCATCCGGGCGATGAAACTCTTGATGTCGATGTGCAGCGGGCAGGCCTCGATGCACTTCGGATCCTTGCAGTTCAAACAGCGCAACGCTTCGATCGACGCCTGCTCCCGGTTGAAGCCCAGGGCGACTTCCGCGCAGGTGGTCGCCCGGCTCCCAGGGGCGAGTAGCGGAAGCTGCTGCCGGGGGGCTTTCGGGTTGCGTTTCGGCTTGGGGACTAGAACAGGCATGGCTTCAGCTTGCTGGTGCACTCTGAGGACCAGGGATCAATCCAATTGTACTAGGTCCTGAGACCTCGCCGCCGCTCCAATTCTGACAACGTACCGCTCCCTGACGGTCGCGGCTCGGCTATGATGTCCCGTACTTACGGACGCTTACCGAGCCGCGCGCGTCAGCATGCGGTCAGCGGTTACACGGCACAGGACGCTCCATCTCCTCCTTCCGGAGGTGGCCGGAGATCTCCTCCCGGCGGCTGGCGTCCGTGCCGCAATCTCGCCGACAGTCAATGCGCTCATGCTCTAAGACTCCAATGCCGATGGTAAAGGAGGCGCCAGCCCGCCGCAGTGACGCCAGTCACGCGAGCCGGGTTCCACGTGTCTGCTGCAATATACAACATATGATGTATTGGACTATTGCGAAATTTCACCCACCAAGAGTCGCCATTTGACGCAGTGGGTTCACCCAATTTCAGATACTCTGATCGCCTTAGCTCAATTGATCTCCGTAAGTAACAGACTCGACGGCCTGTTACTCTTCTATTAGATCTGGGGCCTGTTGGCCATAGTCCTGCTTCAAAATGCAGCGTATCAGTGCGAGTAGTCTGTCCGGAGGAAGGTGATCTATGCCCGTTCCGTTCTCGTTCCGAGCCGCGATCCGGCTCGGTCTGGCCTTGGCCCTGGTGGTAGGGTCCGCCATCTTGCTGAGCAGCTCCGACAAGCAGGCCTTCACGGCCATGGATAGGGCTTTCTACGCCGATGCCAACGCCATCAACTTCGTGCGCCCCGGCCTGGTGGTGAAGATCAAGTCGGCGAGTGTCGCCGACGACGGCACGATCAGCGCCCGCTTCACTCTGGCCGACCCCCAGGGTCTGCCGCTGGACCGGGACGGGATCACGACCCCCGGCCCCATCTCGACCCACTTCGTGGCGAGTTGGATCCCCAACAATCAGAGGCAGTACATCTCCTACATCACCCGGTCGGTCACCAGCCCGACCACCAACCACACGGCCACCCAGGCCACCTCGGATTCGGGTGGGACCTTCACCAAGAACACCGACGGCGACTACACCTACACCTTTAAGAGCAAGGCGCCCGCGAGCTTCGACAAGACCGCCACCCATAGCATCGGCATGTGGGCGGCGCGGGATCTGAGCGAGTTCGATATGACCGCGATCGCCAACTACGACTCGGACGTGTTCAACTTCGTGCCCAACGGAGCGGCGGTGACCAAGACCCGCGACGTGATCCGCACGCAAACCTGCAACAAGTGCCACGACCCGCTCTCGGCCCACGACAATCGCCAAGGCCTGGAGCTCTGCATCCTCTGCCACAACCCCCAGAGCGGTGACCCGTACACCGACAACAGCATCGACATGGCGGTCATGGTGCACAAAATCCACGCGGGGTCCAGCCTGCCCAGCGTCAAGGCCGGCGGCAAGTACCAGATCATCGGCCATAACAACGCGGTCGCCGACTTCTCGACCGTGGTGTTCCCGGCCGATATCCGCCGGTGCTCGTTCTGTCACGAATCCACGACCGGGGCGGCCCAGGCCAACGCCTGGCTCACCAATCCCAACCGGGCGGCTTGCGGTTCCTGCCACGACGACGTGAGCTTCGCCACGGGCCAGAACCACGTCAGCCTGCCGGAAATCAGCGACAACGAGTGCTCGCAGTGCCATACTCCGCAGGGGGAACTGGAATTCGACGCCTCCATCATGGGCGCCCACACGATCCCCGAGTTCTCGACCCAACTGCCTGGCACGGTGTTCGCCATCACGGACGTCCGCGACGGCGTGGCCGGCAGGAAGCCCACCGTCACCTTCACCGTGAAGGACAAGTCGGGCAACCCGATCACCAATATCACCAATATGCGGCTGTCCCTGGTGCTGGCTGGACCAACCACCGACTACTCGACCAACCCGTCCGAAAGCGCGACCAAGGCCACGGGCAGCGGCGGGACGTACACCTACACCTTCACCAACTCCATTCCGGCAACCGCCAAGGGCACTTACGCGGTGGGCATTGAGGGCTACCAGACCGTAACCATCAATGCCGGCACGGTGAACGCCACCTCGGTTCGCGATGCCGGGATCAACAAGGTCTTTTACTTCTCGGTGGACGGCTCGAAGCTGGCCCCCCGGCGCCAGGTGGTGAGCCTGGACAAGTGCGACTCCTGCCACGCCTTCCTGAGCCTGCACGGCGGCAATCGCAACCAGATCGAGCAGTGTGTGCTCTGCCATAACCCCAATGCGACCGACGTGGGCAACCGGCCCGCCAGCCAAGCGCCGTCGCAGACCATCCAGCTCGCTTACATGGTGCACCGGATCCACACCGGCGAGAACAGCCCTCGCGAGTACACCATTTACGGCTTCGGAGGGTCGGCCAACGACTTCACCGACGTGCGATATCCGGGCGACCGGCGCAACTGCAACGCCTGCCACGTGAACGGCTCCGAGCAGGTGCCGCTGCCCGACGGCCTGCTGGATGTCACCAGCCCGCGCGGCCTGCTGAACCCGGTCAAGCCGACCACCAACGCCTGCACGGGATGCCATACCGACATCCCGACGGCGTCCCACGCGCTCTCCAATACCACCACCCAACTGGGCGAGGCCTGCGCGGTGTGCCATTCCGCCTCCAGTGACTTCGGGGTCTCCAGGGTGCACGCACGTTAACGTAAGTTAAGATAGAAACGTGCGCGATCATCCGATGAACTCCCCGGTTTGGCCGCCATGGTTGCCGAGGGCAGCCGTGGCGGCCATCTTCTTGTTTGCCGCCTCGCTTTGCTCCGCGCAGAGTCCGAACCGTCCCGCCGGGTACGCCGGCTCCGATGCCTGCCAGGTCTGCCATGAAGACGTCTCCAAGGCGTTTCAGAAGAATCCGCATCACGCGGTCGAGACCGGCGCCAAGCCCGCCTGGAAGGGACTAGCCTGCGAATCGTGCCACGGGCCGGGCGCCAAGCACGCTGAATCCGCGGCCGCCACCGACATCATCAATCCCTCCAAGCAGCCGGCGGCCAAGACCGATCAACTCTGCCTGAAGTGCCACTTGAATCAGCCCACGCACGCCGGGCGGATTCGCAGCGGCCACGTCAAGGGGCAGGTCGCTTGCACGAGTTGCCACGCCATTCACCAGGGTCAGGACAAGTTGCGGCCGACCAAGGCCGCCGACATCAACCAGAAATGCGCCTCCTGCCACAACGCGGTGTGGGCCCAGTTCCAGCGGCCCTACAAGCACCGGCTGCCCGAGGGGGCCATGTCCTGCACCGACTGCCACAACCCGCACGGCAGCTTCCTGCCGCGCTCGATCCGGACCGTGGCCGCCAACGAGCCGTCCTGCTTCCGCTGCCATAGCGACCTGCGCGGCCCGTTCGCCTTCGAGCACGCTCCGGTCCGGCTCGAAGGGTGCACGACGTGCCACGAGCCGCATGGCTCGGCGAATCCCCGGATGCTGACCCGGCACGAGGTGCGCTTCGTGTGCCTGGAGTGCCACTCCAACATCGCCGCGGGGACCGCGCTGGGCGGGACTCCGCCGGCCTTTCATGATCTGCGAAGCTCGCGCTACCGGAACTGCACCATCTGCCACACCAAGATCCACGGCTCGAACGTGGACGCCCACCTGGAGCGATAGCGATGAAGACGGCACTGCTGGTTCTGTTCGCCCTACCGCTCGCGGCCCAAGCCCCCGCGCCGCAGACCGCTCCGGCACAGGCCCCGGCCGAACCGGCCAAAGCGGAATCCCCTGCCCCGGCTGCCGAGAACTGGCTCTCGGGCAGCGTCGACTTCGGCTACCGTTGGGTCAGCGGCGTGGGTGGCGATTTCAACACTTACCGCAGCGTGGTCAACCTGGGAGAAGGCCCCAAGCTGTTTGGGCTGGATCTGACGATCCGGCCGCCTTCCACTCGCTTGGTGGATCGCATCGATATCCGCGCCAGCTCCTGGGGCGGAGACCCGTATAATACCGCCCGGATCGATGCGCGAAAGGACGGTCTCTACCGGCTCACCTGGGACTACAGGAACATCGCTTACTTCAACTTCCTGCCGTCATTCGCGGACCCCGGCAAAGACCAGGGGCTGTTCCTCAACCAGCGCGCCTACGACACCTTCCGCCGCACCAGCGACCTCGAACTCACGCTGTTCCCCGGCCACCGGATCATTCCCTATTTCGCCTACAACCGCAGCGGGGGACGCGGCCAGGGCACGACCAACATCACGTTGCAGAGCAACGAATACACGGTCCCGGACCGGATCGACGACCACAGCGACGTGTTCCGCGGCGGAGTGCGCTTCGAGATGAACCGCTACCACCTCACGCTCGAGCAGGGCGGCATGAGCTTCGCCGACAACCAGCAGGTCGCGAGCGGAGTCTCGCCGAACTTCGGCAACCTGACCACTCCGTTCTTCGGCCAGCGGTTGTCGCTCGCGAGCGGGCAGCAGGCTTACGACGTGAGCGGCGGCGCGGTGTTCACCAAGGCATTGTTCAGCGCCAATCCGGTCTCCTGGGCCGACCTTTACGGGCAGTTCCTGTACAGCCAGCCGCATACCAACACCCACTTCACCGAGACCGACACCGGCAACTTCATCAGCTTCGCGACGCTGGCGTTCTACAACGGCCTCACCAACATCCTGGATTCCCGAGCGCGGCAGCCGCACACTTCGGGCAGTTTCGCCGCCGAGCTGCGTCCCTGGCGGCGCCTGCGGATCATGGAGTCCTGGATGACCGACCGGTTGCACGACGCCGGCTCGGCCCTGCTGCTGGAGCAGTTGCTGGTTTCCGGCAAGGCGCTGAGCGCCGACAGTATCGCCTCGGCCGATCGCCTGGTGATGAACTACAGCCAGCAGGAAGTGAACGTGCTGTTCGACATCACTTCCAAGATCACCCTGCGCGGCGGCCACCGGTATGTGTGGGGCGACGCCTCCGTCCCGGCGGCGCTGGTCCTGGGTGGCCAGGGGGACGAATCCGGAGTGTTGCGGCGGAACGTCGGGCTGGCCGGGTTCACCTTCCGCACCGCACAGAAGATCCGGGTCAGCGTGGACTACGAGGGCTCCCCCGGCGACCGCTCCTATTTCCGCACCAGCTTGAACCAATACCAACGGGCGCGGATTCAGGCCCGCTACCAGGTTCTGCCGTCTCTTTTGTTCACCGCTCATTTCGGCGTCCTGAGCAATCAGAACCCGGCGCCCGCCGTCAACTTCGATTTCCTGAGCCGTGACAACACGCTCTCGGCCTACTGGACCCCGGCGGGGGGAAAACGGCTGAGCGTCCTGGCGGAGTACTCGCGGGCGACATTGCGCTCCGACATCACTTACCGGGATCCGGGTACGGGAGCATCGGGCCTGTCCCCGTATCGCGAGCGGGCGCACACCGGCACGCTGCTGGCGGACATCCCTCTGCCGGCCAGGGGCGGCGTGCAGCCGAAATTGAGCCTGGGCGGCTCGTTCTTCGATTCCGGGGGCACCAGCCCGGCGCGCTACTACCAGCCCTTCGGCAAGTTCCTCATCCCCGTCGGCAAGCACGTGCAGTGGAACGCGGAATGGCGCTGGTACGGCCTGACCCAGCCCACTTACCTCTACGAGGGCTTCCGCACCCATCAGTTCACTACCGGACTCCGGTTGAGCATGTAGGGGCGGCCTATAATAGTCTCCATGCGGGGATTCTGGATTGTGTTCGTATTCTCTCTGAGCGCCTCGGCCGCCGTGACGCTTCCCGGCGATTCCGGTCGCGGCAAGCAAGTGTTTCGTTCCCAAAATTGCATCGCCTGCCACAGCGTGAACGGCGAGGGGAGCAGGTCGGCTCCGGATCTGGGCAAGAGCACGGGGCGGGGCCTTACGCCCTCCTCGATGGCGGGGCTGATGTGGAACCACGCTCCCGCGATGTGGAGCGCGATCGAGAAACGGGGCATCGCCAAGCCCCAGCTCACCGAGCAGGACGCCGCGGACCTGTTTGCGTTCTTTTACGCCGCGCGGTATTTCGACCGCGCGGGCGATGCGGCGCGCGGCAAGCAGGTGTTCGCTTCCAAGCGCTGCGCGGACTGCCACGGTCTGTCCGCCCCGGCCTCCGGGAGCGCCGCTACCCCGGTCTCGGCGTGGAAAGCTGTGGGCGACCCGATCGCGCTGGCTGCCGAGATGTGGAACCATGCTCCGCAAATGCTGCCCGAGTTCGCCCGCAAGGGCATTCCCCATCCGCAGATCACCGCGCAGGATCTGACGGATCTCCGCGTCTACCTCCAGAGCCTGCCGCAGCAGCGCGGGCGCGAGCCGCAGTTCTCCCCCGCTTCCGAGGCGACTGGCCGGGACCTCTACCAGGCGAAGGGCTGCGCAGCGTGCCACCAAGGCAACCTTGCGCCCGAGAACCGCCCCGCGCGCGGCATCCCGGGCGACCTGGCAGCCGCGATGTGGAACCACGCCGGCCAGATGGGCAAGAACCCCGTCACGCTGGACTACCAGGAGATGCGCCGCCTGGTCGGATACCTCTGGTCGGTTCAATACTTCGAGGAGCGCGGCAGCCCGGCGCGCGGCAATCAGGTCTTCATAAAGAAGAACTGCGCTGTGTGCCACAACGACCCCTCCAGCGGCGCCCCCAACCTGGCGGGACGGAGCACGCCCCTGTACGCCTTCGGCATGGTGGATGCGCTGTGGAAGCACGGCCCCGCCATGCGCAACCAGATGCAAGGGAAGATGCTGCCCTGGCCGCGCTTCTCCGGAACGGAGATGGCCGACCTGACGGCCTACTTCAGCACCGGGGCTCGATAGCGCGCTACTTCACCAACCTCTGAAGCGTGAGGAAGGTGACCCGCTGCTGCGACTCGGGGGCCGTTGGCGAGTAGTAATGCCAGAAGGTCGCCTTGACTTGCGCCTGGACTCCCGCGGGCACCGGGAAGGTGAACACCTCGGTGCGCTTCTCATCCGCGGCCAGCCGGGTATCTGAAAGCACCTTTGCGGGCTTCACCATGGCCAGGTGCTCGCTCTTCAACTCCGTGCCTTGCTGGTCCGCCACCACGCGCCGGTACACGCGCTCGCCGCGGAAGTGCTGGCCATCGTAGGCGTCCGCCGCGACATCCAGAATCAGTTGCCGCAGCGCCGATCCGGTCGGCACCGAGTGACCGGCGGCGCGGTTGGCCACCTCGACCGTCACGCGCAACTGTCCACCCTCGTGCACCGTCGAGAGGGTCGCTCCGATGGTCTTGTTCAGTTGTTCGAGCGAATGGCCGCCGGGCATCTGGTGCAGGTTCACCTGAGCGTCCCGGCTGCGCTGGATGCGCGGATCCACCACGTTGCCCGCCACCTGGTACATGTGGCACGACTGGCACTGCTTGCCCTCGCTGGCCGCGCGGCTTTTCTTCCACTCCGTGTAAGTGCTGAGCACGGGGAAGCCGAGCGCGTTCTTGTACTCGTGGCAGCTCGCGCAGATCAGCGAGGAAGTGAATACCTCGGAGAAGGCCGTGGCGTGCCCGGTCGAGACCGAATCCTTGAGCGGCCCGCTCTTCACCAGGCTGAACTGCACCTTGGCTACCGGGTTCGCCGCGTTCAGCGATACGTCCTGGATGGAGTGGCAATAGTCGCAGGTGACGCCCTCCCAGCTCACCTTGCGGCGTAGGCTGAGATCTCCGATGCGCACCGCCACGGGCGCGTGGCAGGCCAGGCAGGTGCGGCGCGCACCGGGGCCCAAGTCGGTCTCCGCCATTTCGAGCGCATCCTGGAACAGCCGGCTCTCCATGGCCCGCGCGTGCGCGGAGGTTCGCCAGGCTTCGTGAATGGCGCGGTGGCATCGGCCGCAAACCTCGGCGGTCTCGGGCGGTTCCATCCCCCCGACCAGTCCCAGACCCAGGATCAAGCACAGCAACATCGCTCACCTCCTGCCGGCTTCGACCGGAGCTTCCGGGGGCCGCTCGATAGTTCTCAGCGCCAGCCAAAGTCCCACCATCGTGGCCAGGATCGCCAGCAACGCGACGGCCAGCCCCATGCGACGGTAGTCCCGCTCCTTCAGGGCTTCCTCCCCTGCCCGGCGCGTCTCGGCGGCGGCGGCCAGACCGGCCTGGACAGGCTGGCTGACAGCGGCCACCCGGAAAGCGTGCACCGCCACCCGCGCTTTCACCAGTGCCGCCTGGGCTTCTTGCTGCCGCAGCATTGCTTCGGAGACCTCCATCCCGGAGCTGGCCGCCCGCCGCAGAACCTGGTCAGAGTTCTTCAGCGCGGCGCCCAGACCGTTGATCAACCCAGCCATCTCCACGGCCGCTTTCCCGCCCGCGGAGCCGGTGTCGTGGCATTGCACGCAGACTGCCTTATCTCCCGCCAGCATCGCGACTGAAGGCATCAGGACGCCGTGGTTCCCATGACAGGTGACGCAGCCGGCCTTGCCCAGGGCGGCGAACGCAGGCTGATGCGGACTCTTGCCGTACAGGTCTTCGACCAACGCGTGACAGTTCCCGCAGACCGCCGTCACCGAGCTCACCTGGGGCGGCGTGGCGCCGTGGTTGCCGTGGCAGGAGGCGCAACTCGGCGCCGACAGGTCACCGCGCTGCGCCAGCGCCGCCCAGTGTACGCTCTTGCGGTACTCCTCGAACTGGTTTGTGGGGATCTTGTACTTGGCCATGTGCGCCGCATCCGCATGGCAGCGGGCGCAGGTCTCCGGCAGCCGCAGCGGGTGGACCGGCGACTGCGGGTCCTTGACTTCCCGAATGTCGTGCACGCTGTGGCAATCCACGCAGTTGGCCGCGGCCCCATCGCCGGCTGCCAGGCGCTTGCCGTGCACGCTGGTTTGGAACAGCTCATGCTGGTCGACCCGCTGCTGCGGCATGTACTTGTGCATCAGGTTCGCGTCGCTGTGGCAGTGCGCGCAAAGCTGCGGAACCGCCGTGCGGGCAATCTTCCCGCGAAAACCCTTGGCCTTGCTCATGGCGGCGTCCTGGTCGTCGGCGTTGCGGTCGCCGCCGTGGCAGTCCGCGCAACTAAAGCCGCGGCGCTGGTGGACGTCCTTGGGGAACTTGAGCGCCGGGGCGCTCTCCAGGGCCGTGTGGCACTCGAGACAGGAATCCTTGGCCAAGGCCGCCACCGGCACGAGAGACAAGAAGAGAAGAGCGGGCCGGAGGATCATTTGAAGTACCCCAACAAAGAGAAAGTAGCCAGATAGGCCAGCAGTGCCACTCCGGCGCCGGTCACCAGGCGGGTGCGTTCCATTCCCTGGCGATTGGTGGCCCAGAACGGCAGCAGAATCCAGAAGGCCGCGAGCAGCCCGAACCCCAGCAGCCCCAGCAGCTCTCCCTCCAGGAACAGCACGTGGCTGGGGATCAGCTTGAGCGTGTAAAATGGCGCCAGGAAGTACCATTCCGGGCGTATGCCGGCGGGCGCGGAAGCGAACGGGTCCGCTTTCTCGCCCAGTTCCCACGGGAAGATGGCCGCCAGCGACCCCAGCACGCCCAGCGCCGCATACCAGGCCATCATCTCGCGCAGGAAGAAGTTCGGAAAGAACGGCATCTGGGGCACCTTGCCGCCCTGGCCCTGGAACTTGCGCTCGACCCAGGGTGGCGAGCTGATGCCCTGCTTCTGCACCAGCACCAGGTGAACCAACAGCAGCAGGGTGGTCAGACCGGGCAACACCGCGACGTGGAAACCGAAGAAACGCGTCAGGGTGGCGCCCCCCACATCCTCGCCTCCCCGCAGGAAGCGCGCCAGCGCCGGGCCGATCCCGGGGAGGCTGGCAGCCATGTCCGTGCCGACCTTGGTGGCGAAGTAGGAAATGGTGTTCCAGGGCAGCAGGTACCCGCTGAAACCGAAGCCCAGTGCCGGGCACAGCAGAGCAATGCCGCTCAACCAAGTCACCTCCCGCGGTTTCCGATAGCTCCGCAGGAACACCACGCTGAACATATGCACGAAGGCCGTGAAGATCATCAGGTTGGCCGACCAACTGTGGATCGAGCGCACCAGCCAGCCGAACTGCACCCGGGTCATGATGAACTGCACGCTCTCGTAGGCCTCGGTGGCGGTGGGGCGGTAGTAGAGCAGCAGCAGAATCCCGGTCAGCACCTGGATCACGAACAGAAACAACGTGATCCCGCCGAAGTAGTACCACGCCGTGCCGGAGTGGACCGGAACGGTCTTGTGCGCCAGGAACTCGCTGATCGCGCTCAGGCCGAGACGTTCCTCCAGCCACCCGCGTAGGCCGCCTGTCTTGGCTTCGATTCCCTTCAAGGCCCCCTTCCTTTCCCCGCCCCGGCTCAGGCTCGGCGCGAAATGACCACTTCGTCGCCCCGCACGCGGGCGACGTATTCTTCCAGCGCCTTGGGCGGCGGCCCGGAAACCACGTTGCCGTTCAAGTCGTAGAATCCGTTATGGCAGGCGCACCAGATCTGCCGCCTCTGCTCCTGGTACTGAACCGTGCAGTTCAGGTGCGTGCAGACCGCCGAGAAGGCTCGCCACTCGGTCTCGTTCAGCCGCACCAGCAACGCCGGACGGCTGCCGAACTTCACGATCTTGCCGGAGTTGGGTTTCAGGTCCTGAATCTTGCCGCCGGGGACTTCGTTCACAGAGGCCTCGGAAACCGAGGGAGGATTCATGAAACGGATCACCGGATAGAGGAAGGCCGCCAGCGAGGCTGCAAAGCCCCCGCCTAACAGAGATCGGATGAGATTGCGACGTGCTGTGATCATCAGGCTGCGCTTTCAGAAATCCTAATGCTGCGGATTTTCACTGTCAAGCGAAAAAGGCTCACAACCGGTCCGAATATGTGAAATGCCGCTGGCGGCCGGTGATCCGGGGCGGAGGGACGCGCCAGAACCGGTGGCCAGGGGTTGCGAGCTGCAATGCCGCATTGCGTTCTACCATCCCAGAGTAACACTCTGAGAACGCAGAGAAAGCAGGAACATCCGTTGGGTTGGTGTGGTATTATTCAGCATAACGAGCGATGGAACGAATCGGTCACGTATACAGATGCAACAGCGTAATCATTTGATTCGCAAGTGCTTAAGTGAATCGGCAACAGTCCATCCGAAAAGGGCCCTCGGGGTGCACCAGAGAGACACTGGAAGGATGGAGGTTGTAGAATGGTACCTTTGCTGGTTTTGGGAACTTTTGTTCTGTTCATCACCGTGGATGTCCTGCTGCACCGTGAGAAGTACCGGTTCCGGGTGGCGGAGGCGGAAACCTCCGAGCTCCCTCAGGGGGCTGTCCCGGTGGTAGCTGGCGTGGCGCTCCCGGAGGCTCTGGCGTACCATCCTGGGCATTCCTGGGCTTTGGACGCTGGCAACGGCCGGGTCAGAATAGGCTTGGACGAACTGGCTGCCGGCCTGCTGGGGCCCATACAGCGTCTGGACGTTCCGCAACGCGGCCGCTGGTTCCGCCAGGGCGAGAAGGGCTGGACCGTCGTGACTTCGCGGGGCGAGGCCGCGATGCTGGCCCCGGCGGAAGGTGAAATCGTGGCCGTGAACCAGAAGGCGGTCTCGAACCCCGAATTGATCTCTCAGGACCCTTACGGAGCGGGCTGGATTCTGGAGATCTTCTCCCCGGATACCCAGGTGAGTTTCCGGAACCTGCTTTCCGGCGCCCTGGCGCGGCGTTGGATGGAGCAGTGCATCACGGAGCTGCGGCAAGCGCTTTCGCCTATGGCGGCAGCCACTGCCCTGGACGGGGGACGGATCGCGCCCCAGTTGGGCACTGAATTGCCCCAGGAAAAGTGGCTTGAAGTGACCCGCCACGTTTTCCGCTGCTAGAGGAGGAAATCCCCGGATGCGCGCGTTGCTGTTCGACGACACCAAGTGCATTGGCTGCGGCGCCTGTATGCAGGCCTGCCGCGAGCAGAACGGCTTGCCGGAAACCAATGCGACGGAGCTTACCGACAAGCAGTTCACGGTGCTCAAGAAAACCACCGGCAAGCAGGGCGAGGTGAACTATCGCCGCCTGTGCATGCACTGCCAGGAGCCCACCTGCGCGTCGGTGTGCCCGGTAGGTGCGCTGCACAAGACGCCGATCGGTCCGGTGGTTTACAACGCCAGCATCTGCCTGGGCTGCCGCTACTGCATCCAGGCCTGCCCGTTCAGCGTGCCGCGCTACGAATGGTCGTCGCTCGCTCCGCGGGTGCGCAAGTGCACCTTCTGCGCCGACCGGCTGGCGGCGGGCAAGATCAACGCCTGCGCCGAGGCCTGCCCCACCGGCGCAACCCTGGCCGGCGAGCGCGACGCGCTGCTCAAAGAGGCGCGCTCGCGCCTGGCCGCCGAGCCGGACAAGTATGTCCAGAAGATCTATGGGGAGCACGACGCAGGCGGCACCTCCGTTCTGATGCTCTCCTCGGTTCCCTTCTCGCAGCTTGGGCTGCCGGACAACCTGCCGGCCGAGCCGTTGCCGGCGCTGACCTTCCGCGCCCTGTCCAAGATCCCGACCTTGGTCTGCGCGGGCAGCTTCACACTCGCCGGACTGTGGTGGCTCACCAACCGCAAAGCCGAGGTGGCCCGGGCCGAGGGCGGCGGCGCTCCGCGCAAGGGGAGAGGGCGGTGAGGCGGGTTCGCTCGGTTTTCTGGCGCGTGGTGGCGCTGGCGATTCTGGCGGCCGGAGCCTATTCCACCTGGGTGCGGTTCACCCAGGGCCTCGGCGGCGCCACCAACCTCAGCGACCGCTATCCCTGGGGCCTGTGGATCGGCTTCGACATCCTGTGCGGAGTGGGACTGGCCGCGGGCGGCTTCGCCATCACCACCGCGGTCTACATCCTGCACCTGGAGCGGCTGCGGCCCATCGTTCGGCCCACCGTTCTGACCGCTTTCCTGGGCTACGTGCTGGTGATCTTCGCACTGATGTTCGACCTCGGCAAGCCCTGGAACATCTGGCGGGCGATCGTCTGGTGGAACCCGCACTCGGTGATGTTCGAGGTGGCCTGGTGCGTGATGCTGTACACTACGGTCCTGGCTCTGGAATTCTCCCCCATACTGTTCGAGCGGCTGAAGTGGACGCGCGCCGTCAAGGTGGTGAGGACGGTGGTGGTTCCGCTGGTGGGCCTCGGCTTCATCTTGTCCACGCTGCATCAATCCTCGCTGGGAAGCCTGTACCTGATATTGCCCACCAAGCTGCACCCGCTCTGGTACTCGCCGCTGCTGCCCATTCTGTTCTGGCTCTCGGCGGTGGCGGCAGGACTGGCCATGGTGATTTTCGAGAGCGGCATGAGCGCGCGTGCGTTCGGCCGCGCCCTGGAGTTCGACCTGCTCCAGGGCGTCTCGAAGGTGATGGTGCTGTTCCTGGGCATTTTCCTGATGACGCGCTTGCTGGACCTGGGCGCGCGCGGCTCCCTCGCTGCGGCGTTCCGGTTCTCAGGCCCCGGCAGTTACGAAGCCGGCATGTTCTGGCTGGAGATCGCGCTGCTGGCGGTGCCTATGGCGCTGGTGGCGATCCCGCGGGTGCGCGGGAACCCGCAGGCGCTGTTCGCGTGCTCCGCCGTGGTGGTGGGAGGTTTCCTGGTCAACCGCCTGAACGTCTCCACCACCGGTCTCGATGCTTCTTCGGGGTATCGGTACTTCCCCTCGTGGATGGAGGTCGCGGTGACCTTGTCGGTGGTCGTGGTCGGGCTGGCCATATTCCGGTTTGCGATGCGATTCCTGCCGGTGTACCCCTCTGCCAGGCAGGAGGTCGCCAAGGAGGAAACGCGCGGCGCAATCTATGCGCAGCCTTAGCGCGAAGCTGATCGCTGGGTTGGTGGCGGCCTTGGCCGGGGTGCTCTTCTGGCTGGGCTCGGCCAATCTTCGTGTGCTTCGCGAGAACCTCGAGACCACCGCCGTCATGGCCGAGCAGCGCATGGCCGGGGTGATCTTTCATTCCACCCGCAACAGCATGCTGCGGGGAGACCGCGAGCAGGTCGTCGAGATCGTCCGATCCATCGGCGCGCAGCCGGGCGTGCGGCGGGTTCGGATCATGGCCAAGAACGGCGCGATCCAGGTCTCGACGCTCCCCGCCGAAGTCGGCCAGATGCTCGACAAGCGCGCCGAGGCCTGCACCCTGTGCCACTCCAGCTCTCAGCCCCTGGAGAAGCCCGACGCCAAGCAGACCTACCGCTTCTACCGCATCGGCTCGGAGCGCGTCATCGGGCTGATCCGCCCCATCGACAACGAGCCGGCCTGCTCGAACGCGGCCTGCCACGCGCACCCGCCTTCGCAGCGGATTCTCGGCGTGCTCGACGTGGTGCTGTCGCTGGGATCGGTGGACCAGGCCTTGGCGGCGCACGAGAAGCGCATGAGCGCGCAGGTGGCGCTCTCCTTTGCGCTGATGATCGCCATCGCCGCCCTGCTGGTGTGGTTGCTGGTGAGCCGGCCCGTCCGCCGCCTGATCGCCGGGGTGAAGATTCTCGGCTCGCACCAGTTGAGCTTCCGCTTCGGCTTCAAGCGCCGCGACGAAATCGGGGAGCTCGCCGGGGCCTTCGATAACATGGCGGCCGAGCTCGAGAACGCCAACCTGACGCTGGAGGAGCGCATCCGCCGCAAAACCCAAGAGCTCGAGTC
>Ga0187882_1001539_pt1 | contig 23067 bp, 18 predicted proteins | sample June2016WEW_19_1_3_FD_132991 | JGI IMG/M metagenome (GOLD analysis project Ga0187882, IMG submission 132991) | Peatland microbial communities from SPRUCE experiment site at the Marcell Experimental Forest, Minnesota, USA - June2016WEW_19_150 | ecosystem: Environmental > Terrestrial > Soil >... | reverse complement strand
TTTACTTGAAACCTCTGCCGCTGGTCAACGCAGCAATGGGACCGTAGAATCGGTGGCTGTAGCCTTTTTTAATTGGAGCTCTAAAAAAACACTTGAGGCATCAAGAGACATGCGAAATATGAGCTGAAAATATAGATATTGTTATAAATACTCATTTACACTATGATCATTGCGGAAATAACGGTTTATTTAAAAAGAGTAGGTTTGTAGTCCAGTTGTCTGAACTCAGGGCCGCATACGTTCCACCGATATTTAACAAGGCTGTATACGGCAGGATAGATTTCGACATTGAGGGAGTAGAATACGATGTTATAGAAGGTGATTTTTTCAATTTGCTTCCCGGTATAGATATCATCTATACTCCCGGCCATTCAATGGGTCACCAGTCTGTACTGGTAAAAACTAAAGAAGGCATGATAATTATCCCTGGAGACGCTGTATATACTAGCGAGAACTATGAGGAATTAATTTTACCGGGTTTTTGCTATGATTCTGAAAGCTCATTGAGATCAATTAAGCGGATAAGTACTCTTATCTAGACTTAAAAAGAGAGAACCCAAGAGTATCAATGGTTCTCTCTTTCTGTATATATTAACAATGTACCTGCAATTAAGATGGCAAAGACTGATTGGCCTCAACATTATGGTAGGCCGAATTAATTTAGCCAAGGAATTGTTGACACAACCTTAGTAATCCCTCAAAGATTGTCGATGAGATGCAACCAACCATCTAGTTTCCTTGGGATACGGTCACGGTTCGGGAACTGGCGTCCCACGACACATCATAACCCAGGGCTTCCGCAACATATCTGGCTGGAAGATAAGTTCTGCCATCCTTAATCACCGGTGCCTGATCCATCGCCTGGGCTTGGCCGTTCACTGTCAGAGCGGTGCTGCCAATCACTATCTGGATGTTATATACGCTCGTGCTTACGGCGACGGTCCGGGTATCAGCATCCCAGTCAGTCCGGGCGCCCAGGGCATTCGCCAGGTAGCGGACCGGAACAAGGATGCGTCCATTCGCGATAAAGGGGGGTGCATCCATAGCAAAAGACTGTCCGCCCGCAGTGTAGGAATTCTGGCCAATGGTAAAGCCGATCGGATTTTGCCCGCCGGGTAAGGGTGTGGTGGTGGTTACTACTGGCTCCGTATTACTGGTGGCTGGGGTCGAGGAACTGTTGATGGTGAAGGTGGCTGAGGCCAAGCTGCTCCAGTTATTAGACTGATCCTTGTAGGCGGCGTTAACTGTTTCCGATTGGCTGACCGTGAAGGGCCCCGTGTATTCGATGAGCGTGTTGTAGTTTTCCGCCTCCGGGCTGTTGCCGTCCGTGGTGTATAAGACAATATACCCGCTCGGGACACCACTGATACTCACACTCTGGGCGGTGGTATAGCTGCCGCCGTCGGGAGTGATCACCGGCGCACCGCTGTTGACGATGAAAGTGGCCGAGGCCACGCTGCTCCAGCCGGCTTCCGGGTCATGAATTGCAACCTTGAACGTCTCGGATTGGGATACGGTGAGGACTCCGAGTCCGGTGTAGGGGATGGCAGTACTACTGGTCGTAGGATCGGAGCCGTCGGTGGTGTAGTAGGCGGTTTCCCCGCCGAAGAGGCCGTCGATAGATACCTTCGGGGCGGTGGTGAAGGTGCCGCCGGCAGGGTCGATGGTTGGCGTCTGAACTGAACTTGAGCCGTTGATGTGGAACGTGTCCAAGCTTGGGCCATACCAACCAAGCTCATTGTCGTAGACAGAAGCTTCGACCGTCTCGGACTGGGATACAGTGAAGGTTCCGGTATAGAGGGTGCGCGTGCTGCTCGTCTCTGGGTTGGAGTCATCGGTGGTGTAGTAGATGGGGTCGCCGCCGGCGGTGTCGCCGATGGTCACGCTCACGGCGCTGGGAAAGGCCCCGCCATCTCCGTTAGGGTAAATGGCCGGTGACGGAAGACCACCGATACTGCTGCTGTTGCCGGTGACGCCGCTGATACTGAAGATGGCTGCGGCCACGCCGCTCCAACCAGCCACGGGATCGTGGGCAGCTGCCTGAACTGTTTCGGAATGCATGGCATTGACATACTGAGTGTAGAGAGTGGCGCTGCTGCTGGTTCGCGGGTCGGATCCATCGGTGGTGTAGTAGATGGGGTCGCCGCCGGCGGTGTCACTGAATCTAACGACAAAACCATCGCCATTTGTGGATGTTGCGCCGTCAGGGTAGATGACAGGCGTAGGCACGGAACTGGAAGCTGACGCCAGCCCGGCCTGTGCCAGCAGCATGAAGGCAAGAACCGCCATGATCACCAACGGGGAAAACCACCTGAAACGCTTTCCAATCAACAAGTTTCTCCCTCCAGTCAATATTTGTGATTTTAATACTCAATGAACAAGACAGGCCACATTTGACAACTATCAGGCCTTGACTAACAAATTCATGCCCTGATTTTGTTGAAGGAAATCTTCGAAAAGGCCCAGTTTCACTATCATTTAATGCCTTCGGCGCCCATCTTACCGTTGCCGCATCCTGGCAACATTTCCACTTCCTAATACTATCGTATAGTATTCCAGACATGGGAATCCTTAAAATAAGATAAGAAATATACAGAATATAGGTAACTGCTCAGCCTGTTTAAGGACAAAAACCTTAAAACGCAGTGCCTTGCCTCCGAAGACGGTTGTGCGGCTGGCTAATTCCGCACTTGCTCCCATAAGCAGAAGGTCGCTCGGCTGGAAGTCAGCCAGCCTCTGTCGTTGATATCAGAGGTGCCGTAGCAGACGACCTGAGTAGTTACGAATATAGCCTGATTATATCGAAAGGTGGTGTTAAGGCGCCTTGAAAGCCGGGCAGCACTCGGAACCATCTGTTGCCATTACAAGCCGGAAGAGAAGTGATCTTCCCCCGGTTAATTGGACACGAGATTAAGCAACTTTGATCTGGTTCTCGAAGTATTTCTCGAATTCTTCCGGACTCTCATATCCAAGGGCTGAATGCGGCCTGAGCCAGTTGTAGAAAACCTCGATGCACTCGAAGTTTGCGATCTTTGCTTCTGAACGGCTTTTTAGGTTTAAGGACTCGCAGTGACGATGTTCACCTGATAATTGGCAGCGTCCCAGTTGACCTGTGCCCCCAGGGCCTCGCCGACAAACCGGGCCGGCGCCAGGGTGCGCCCGTTGACGATCTGCGGCACCGCGTCCAGGGTGACCTGAGCTCCGTTGTTGAGGGCGGTGGTACTGCCGATCTGAAGCCTGATCGTAGTAGCGCCCTTGGTGATAACGATGCTCCGGTCGCTAGTATTCCACTGCACCTTGGCCCCCAGGGCCTCGGAGATCGCCCGCAGCGGCGCCAGAGTGCGCCCGTTGACGATCGCTGGCGGCACATCCATTTGCAGGGGAGATCCGTTGGCCCGATCCTGATATGCCACGTAAGGGGTGCCATTGTATACAAAGAGGGATTGACCCCACCCGTTGTCTACGTATTGCCCGTTGTCATTGTACAGGGAGGGTAATACGGAAAAAGGATCGTCTAGCTCATTGGCGAAATCGGGACTGCCCACCGGCTGCCAACCGGCGGCGCCGGTGTGCTCCATCACCGTGAGTCCACCCTCGCTATCATTGCATAACACGTAGGGTGTACCATTGGAGACAAAGAGGGAATCACTGGCCGCCATACCGCTGGAGGCAGGGGCGCCGCCCACCAGCTGCCACGACCCGCCGGTGTACTCCATCACTGCGGCTTTATCGTCGGCGCCCTCGTATGCCAAGTAGGGCGTGCCGTTGTAGACGAAGAGGGATTCACTGGCCGGTTTGGTACCGGTGAAATCGGGATTGCCCACATATTGCCACGACCCGCCGGTGTACTCCATCACCGTGGCTTTACAGTCGTTGGCATTATCCCTGTATGCCACGTAAGGCGTGCCGTTGTAGACGAAGAGGGATTCAAAGGATGCCATGCCGGTGGAGAGTTCAGGGTTGCCCACCATTTGCCACGACCCACTGGTGTACTCCATCACCGCAGCTTTGGAGTTGGCGCCACAGTATGCCACATAGGGGGTGCCATTGTCGACATAGAGGGATATAGAGCCCACGGAGCCGCCGGAGAAATCGGGGCTGCCCAGCAACTGCCATGACCCGCCGGTGTACTCCATCACCATGGCTTCATCGTTGTTGGTAACATCCGCGTATGCCACGTAGGGTGCGCCGTTGTAAACAAAGAGGGAAACTTCGAGCGCCACATCGCTGGAGACAGGGGCGCCTCCCACCACCTGCCACAACCCGCCGGTATACTCCATCACCACGACCTTGAGGCTGGTGCCATCCTTGTATGCCACGTAGGGGGTACCGTTGTAGACGAAGAGAGATTCTTCATCCCCACCGCCGGATAAACCGGGGTTGCCCACCAACTGCCACGCCCCGTCGGTGTACTCCATCACCGCGGCCTTGCGGTTGGCATCGCTATACGCCACGTAGGGTGTGCCGTTGTAGACGTAGAGAGAGCAAACTGACCCGCAGGTGGCGAAATCGGGGCTGCCCACCGGCTGCCATGACCCGCCGGTATACTCCATCACCGTGAGTCCGCCACTGGCATCGCAGCATAGCACATAGGGTGTACCGTTGTAGACGAATAGCGATCTATTGGATAAACCGACGGGGCAGGAACTGGTGAAATTTGGGCTGCCCACCGGCCGCCAGGCTGATGCCGCCATGGCAGGCGTGGCTGTCATCGTCAGCATGGCTAGCAGAACCATCAACAATGGCAATCCACACTTCAAAAAATTCTTTCTGATCATCTTCCTTGCCTCCGTTCAAGTTAATTACTGATGGATAAAAGGCGATAGACCCGGTATCCATCCTCTCCACATGACGTGGCGACAGCAACGGCAGCGATAGGCTGGTTGAAGTTCTCAGGGAATTAGCCCGGGAATGGCGCCGCTTGAATCAGGGTACCGCCTTGAAGGTTGCCCAGTCCGTCGTGTCCAGGATGATTCCCTGTCCGTTATTGTTTGTTCCCACCAGCCAGCCGTGTTTTCCGATCAAGCAAAGCTTCTCGCTCCAGCCAATTCCTTGGTCAGTTCAAATATTCGGATCAATTTCAGAAATGATCAGTTCTGCCAGCAGATGCTCACCGAAGCCGGCAGGTAGTTGCCATAGAATTCCGGATCGACATCGAGGTTCCGTACCAGTTCGACCTCCTGGCCAGCAGGCAGCGGTTTCATGATCAGGGAACCGCTCTCCCTGCTGTCAAGGCGCAGAAAGAACAGGTCCTGGCCGTCGGGAGAGAGAATGGGGGTACAGTCCTGGGTACCGGAAGAGCCGGTGGCGATCGGACTGCAGGAGCCGTCGGCGGTCCGCAGCCAGATCCGCTGTCCGGGCACGAGCACGCCGTCACCATTCTGCCAATCCGTTGCCGGGCCGCGGCAAAAAAGAAGGTTGCCCGGGTGTAGACTATCCCAGAGCGGCTGTGTATCCACCAGGCCCTCGCTTCCCCAATCGATGATCTTGCCGCTGGAGACGTCGATTATGGACAGACGCTTGTGGTGGGTGGCTTCTCGCCCGTCGCCGGTGATGAAGGCCAGTTCCCGGCCATCGGGAGACCAGGCGAACCAGTCCTTGTAGATCAGGCCGGTACCCAGGCCGCGGCTGGTTGCGGGGTGCTGCAGGTCGAGCAGCCGGATCGCTGCCGCGTCTGCGGCGACCGATCCAGAAAAGGGGTACAGGAAGTAGGCCAGGTAGCGTCCGTCCGGCGACCAACTCAAACCGTCCGCCGCCCCGCAGGCCAGTGAGACTGCCGTCGGGTCACTATTCGGCAGGGTCAGCAGCCTGGAGCGCTTACCATCAAGGGCGATCTGATCGATATAGAGGGGTTGGTTTGCCATTCTAGGGTTGTAGAAAGACACGGCGAGGCTGCGGCCATCGGGCGCCCACTCGTAATCCAGGATATCCTGCGCATGAAGATCGATAATCATGGCCTTGCCTGTTCCAACCATGGCCACCTTCAGGGAAACGGGGTTGTTTCCGCCGGATATCTCGCTATAGGCGATGGTATCTCCTGTAGGCGACCAGGATGGGGTCCCCTCTGCCAGGGTTTCGTCCACCTGGTAGGCGCCGCTGCCATCAGCTTTTACTACCCACAAAGAATACTCGCCATCATACTTCTTGTCGGAGGGGTACTGCAGATACATCAACCAGCTGCCATCATGAGAGAAGCTGACTGAACTGACGCTAGAGCGATCATCGTGGGTCACCTGCACCGGCGATGGATCCAACTGGTAGCCGTTCAGCAGCATGAGCTGGCCGTTGGAGATGAAGGCCACCCGGGCCGGGAAGGCCGGCGAGAACATAGGTATCCAGGGGGCGACGGCTGGTTGTTGTGCCGATGAATAAGTGGCCCTCTTTTCTTGCAAATATATCGAAGAAAGCGAAGCCAGCACAGCAATACATGTGCAGAGGATATAGATCAGCGCCCTCTTCACCCCGTAATCCCCCCAACAACGTCTATTCGGTCGTGAACTCCGTCTTCCATTGGTTGGTCTTGAGCCAATTATAGAGCTGTTCCGATTTAATATTTGTCTGAACAGCCAGTCGAAGATCAGCACCTGATCGAGTTGAGTCGTCCCGTATTAGCCAACCAAACAGGGCTTCATTGCTCTCTATTTCCTTTGGAATAAAAAGCTACTGGGGATATCAGCATCTGCACCCTTTAAAATATACTCGGGCACTTCGTTGGAATAGAGGATATAATGCCTGGCATCATTATCCCGTTCAAGGGTCATCATGAAGCGGTCAGTGCTGATCTTGCCAGTGAACTCCTCGCCTGTGGCCATCTTTCTTTCCGTGACATCCAAGATTCGCTGCAGGTAAACCGTGTCATCGTTGTTGAGTTTCAGAACCACATCCACGGGATACCAATGAATAGTCGACCAGACCTCCATATCCGTCGGGGCCCTCATGCCGGTGCTGCGGTTGACCATCCCCACGATCTTTTCGATCTTGGCGTTATCCCGGCCGGCCAATAGCACCCCAAACTTGTTGCCCGGTAAGCCCCCCATCCTGGTGACCGATACAACGTTGCTGGGGTTGACATATGTATATGCGGCAATGCCTGACGCTCTGCCGCCGGTTTTTGAGCCAGAACCGGGGCTCTTGATAACGGTGGCTAAAGTTAGAATTATAATCACTGCCGCAATGCATCCCATTCTATATTTCATTGTCTTGCTTTGCCTCCCGTAGACATTTACAGAGCAGCCAACCGTAAATTTAGGTTATCCGTCATATCGGGTGGTTAATGATGCTGTTGCTGCTGTCTTTTTAATCATGAAATCATCTTCTCGGATAAGCCTGACCATACAAGAGTGCATCAACGGAAATAGCTGGCAGGATCACCATCGCTTACCGGGGCCTTGCGTTTGAAGGACAGGATTTTCCACCCCTTGGAAAGCTCTCTGAACTTCCAGCGCATTCCCGGCGTCCCTCTTCATGACTGGAACCAGGCTACCTGGCCATGAACGATTGCAGCGCTACCCCTAAACGATGACCATAATTCCAACCGGTCATCCACCCGTTCTTGCTGTCCACGAAATCGATCTCTGCGACATACTTGGTTTCCATGTCCACATTCGTCGTGATCTCCTGCCAGCCAGAATAACCCTGGTTGTGTCCTTTATCGCCCTGTTAATCCCCTCATGGCAGTATTAATAAAGAAACTTTATGGTCTGGGAAATTGCATCTATGTGACCCTGATCCGCGTATAGCAGGAAATAGCAGTAGGTGTTCCCGCCAATTTGCACAGCTTTGGGGTATTTGACCACCAACTCGCTCAAATGCTTGGGGAAAGCCTGCTGATACTGGTCGGCAGACGGTTTGATCATCCATGCCTCTTGCCCCGCAACCTCCAATCTCTCGATAGAGGGGTTGGAGCCGAACGGTTTCAGTATATGATGCGCAGCCGCCTCAGCCACTTCATAGGCGGTTCCGGTGGCCACCCCACCTTCGGCATCAAGTCCAAAATACCCGTCGCTCCCCTCATATCTCGGAGTGGAATACAGGCTGCTCTGCTTCCAGCCACAGGGGTATTGCAGGGAAACGTGATATTCCCGGCTGGAATAGACTGCTAGGGCATTGGCTGTTTCCGGCGACGGGGACTGTTTAGTTGCGGCTGCCGGCGGTGAAGACGGATGCTGGGCAGTTGCTACCGGCGTCGATGCAGGGGGTTTCGCCGGAGATAGTACTGCCGCCTGATTCATGGTCGTCATGGGCTGTGTCGCAGCCAGGTTTTCGGGAACTGCAGTCGCTGGCACAGGTGTGGCCGCCTTGTTATGGCTGCTGCAGCCGGCAATAACTACGAGCAAGCAGCCGATGGCCAACAAGATAATCTTTTTCCCCATGGCCCGCCCCTCCTTAAACGTTGTCTAGTGGTTATACTCAAGAACCGCAGGAGTGCTTACACGATTCTCTCACCCCGCAGCTACTGGATGGTCACCGTCCGGCCGGCGGCATCCCAGGCCAGCGTGTATCCGAACGCCTCCGCCACGTAGCGGGCCGGCAGGTAGGTGCGGCCATTCCTGATCAGCGGGGCCACATCCATGGTCTTGGTGATGAGGGCACCAATGGTAGCGCTGCCTTGAGAGGCGATCGTCCGGCTGCCGATCGTCAGGGTAACCTGCAGCCCTCCCTTATCGGTAAAAATACGATTGTCGTTCAATTGTACTGTTTTGTCGTTCGGATCACCATTCCAGCCGACATCGACCCCGAGGGCATCGCCCAGGTAGCGCACCGGGACGAACACCCGGCCTTCCTCGATGAACGGGGCAGCGTCCGTGGAGGAGGTCTGCCCGTTCAGGACGTAGCTCGATTGGCCGACCGCGAACACCGCCTGGTAAGCCGAGCTGCTGTTCGTCCAGTGGACGCCGTCCGGCGAGGTCGCGATGGCGCCGCCATCCCCCATGGCCACGAATTCGTTATTGCAGAAGGAGACCGGACCATAAGCGAACTTGGTTCCCGTATCCCGCACCGTCCAGGCAAGGCCGCTGGACGAGGTCAGGATGTCGCCATCGAGGCCGGTGGCCACGAAGATGCCGTTGCCGAAAGCGATCTTCTCCAACTGGCAGGAGACGTCCAGCTTCGTCATCGTCCACTTGACACCGTCCGGCGAGGTGATGACGATGGGATAAGAGCCGGGTCCAGGGGTATTGGAGTAATACGCGCCCACCGCCACATACCGGTTATCGCCGTAGACCGCCCCGGTGACGCCGACCTCCGGAAAAATGTTTAGATACTTGCTCCAATCGATCACGCCCATGTCCGCCGTCTGCCAGACGGCGCCGTTCGGCGAAGAGGCAAACTGGGTCTCGTTGAAGTCGGCAAAGACGCTGCCGGTGTAGAGCAATTGGAAATATTCATAGAGGGCGCCGGCGTACTGTTTGGAGATCGGCGTCCAGTTCACCCCGTCCGTCGAGGTGTAGTTATCGTTATAGCCGATCAGCACAAACGTACCGGCGCCATAGACGACGCTGTTAAACTCGACATCGAAGCTGTTCTGCTGCGTCCAATGCACCCCGTCGCCGGACGTCAGGACGACGCCGCTGGTATGAGTTTTGCCGGGCGTCCTGCCCACGGCCACAAACAGGCTGCTGCCAAAGGCGATGCCAACGATCTCGATATTGTTGATGGCTGGTTGCACCGTCCAGGTTGACCCGTCCGGCGAGGTCAGAAACAGGACACTGCCAGTGCTGGTAGTAACACTGGTATCATCGTAGTCCCCGGCCATCACATAGGTGCCGTTGCCGTAGGCAACAGCCCGCAACTGGGTCGAGGGCGGCAGCGTGTAGCCGCTGCCGGCAACGGCAGGCAATACCGGAACAGCGACTGCCAGGGCTGTCGCCAGTAGAAGGGTCAGCAAAAAACGCCAATGTCCAGGAACTCTCTTGCTCTTGAAAGGGCAAAGCAATTCCATCTTCCTCTCCAATATGGTTGTCGCTAGCGTCATCCCTGTGCATCAAATATTCGGCGCTAGCCTCATCCCTTTTTGACCTCACTAAAGCTGTTGTCGATCTTGATGGCATCGGTAATCTCCCCGTCATATTGCAGGCTATACTCATACCAGCCGTCGGCAGACTGCCAACTGATGAACGCATACCGGTGATTGGCGTCGCTTGCCAGGATCTTCCCGCTCCTGGCCTGCAAACTCTTTAACTCACCGGCATCCTTGAAGCTCCCGGTCAGTGACCGGGCATCGTCCGTAAGGCTTGGCTACCCTCTGTGTCGGCGGAGGCCATGGAGTTGCCATGGTGGTTGAAAAGGTTTGATAACTGCTTGAAGCTAATAAGGTATTTCCTGCTGTGGGCATGGTAAATCTTCCTGAGGCGAGAGATCATTCCTTATTTGTGTTTACCACAGATGACTACCCGCTCTAATGCCACTGCTTCTCCTCCTCCGCATCCGGGCTAACGCCTTCGGAAGGCAGTGAACATGAATCAGGAACGAGTGGTTGGAGGCGCAGGAATCTCGTAACTTCAGTATGAGAGGTTGCACCACGGCGCCAAGTTCCGGGTTTGGCTTGACGGATAACTTAAAATAGTGGTATAAATGGTACAATAAGTATTAAGCAGGTGATGATATGGATATCCAGACTGATAATGAACTGGCAAATATTAAGCAAGCAATTTTGAATACGGTCGAGGCCGAAGCAATATATCTCTTTGGTTCTTATGCCCATGGAACCCCTTCAAAAGATAGCGATCTAGATCTTTACGTCGTGATCCCGGATGGAGGTATGCGACCACTCGAAGCAGCGCAGAACATTAACATTGCTATCATCAGGGTGCAAAAAAAACCTGTTGACATCCTTGTAAGCAGAGCCAGTGATTTTCATGAGCGTAAGCTATTACCTACTATCGAAAGGACAGTTGCCAGAGATGGGGTGCTGCTGCATGGATAAGATCGACATAGTCAAAGAATGGCTTGATTTTGCAACTAAAGACATTGGAAGCGCAAAGTATCTCTTAGATATGCGGCCGGCTCCTTTAGCAATCATTTGCTATCACTGTCAGCAAGCGGCAGAGAAAACGCTAAAAGGCTATCTTATCCATCAAGATATAGAGCCGCCACGAACTCATAATTTAGGAATTTTATGCAGCATGTGCATGGACATCGACAAGGCCTTTGACGAGTTAATTGTGCCGTGTGGCAGGCTGACGTTATATGGTGTTCAGCCAAGATATCCTTATGAGATTCAAATTTCGGACAGCGATATGCAAACAGCTATTAACGATGCCGACGGGGTAATGAATTTTGTACTTCAAAGGCTTCGGCTTACTGAGGATGTCACGTATGATATTGATGAGAAAGATCGGACATAGATGTTTTCATGCCGGTGCACTGCTCCAGCAGCGCCATAGACTTGGCCAGGAATAACGTAACTCTTGAAAAAAGGGCAGAAAAACAGCATGGCGGCTTCGGGATGGTATCAACCGGGGCCGCCTTTATTTGCCTACGCCGGCCTGAACCGTGAGGGCAGGAAAGGTTGCGGGCCGGGAAAGAAGGCGCCGCCAGCGGAGTAATGATCGTGATTCCGGCTTCGAGCCGTGCGGCCTTAGACAATATTTGCCACAAATCTTGCTAAATGGAATGGGATTGTTCAGCAAAAAAATAGCGCGGAGACTGTTGTATAAATATACATGACAATGTATAATAATAATATGTTTTTCATAGTATGTGGTGAGGTCAAAGAGGGTAAACAGGTTGGACACACTCGGGCAAAAGGGAATAATAGCAAGAGGGGTATAATAAACGAGGATTATATGCCGTGAAAGATGATCGCATTGGGGGAGAGAAGATGGGTATCAAGGTCGGCATCATCGGCGCCACCGGCTACGTGGGAGAGGAACTCGTCCGCATCCTGTGCCGGCATCCCCAGGTGACGGGGATGACTGTCGCCTCCAAGGACGCCCCGGGGCAGCCCCTGTCCCGGGTTTATCCCCACCTGGCCGGATTTGCAGACATGGAGATACTGGACATGGACCGGGCGCCGGAACTGATCTCGGGCTCCGACCTGGTCTTCAGCGCCCTGCCCCACGGGCTGTCGGCCCCGGTAGCCCGTGAGGCCCTGGCCGCCGGCAAGCGGGTGATCGACATGGCGGCAGACTTCCGGCTACCGGACCAGGCCCTTTACGAGCAGTGGTACCAGGCTGCCCACGAGGCCCCGGATCTGCTGGGAGAGGCGGTCTACGGCCTGCCGGAATTGTTCCGTTCTGCGGTCTCGGCGGCGCGCCTGGTGGCCAACCCGGGCTGCTTCCCGACCAGCGCCCTGCTCGCCCTGGCCCCGCTCATGAAGCACGGCCTGGTGGAGCAGGACTCCCTGATCGTCGATTCCAAGTCCGGGGTCTCCGGCGCCGGCCGCACCCTGGCCCTCGGCAGCCATTACTCCGAGTGCAACGACAACGTGCGAGCCTACTCGGTGGCCGCCCACCGCCACACCCCGGAGATCTCCCACTACGCCTCGGTGCTGGCTGGCAGCAGGGTGGAGGTGGTCTTCACCCCCCACCTGGTCCCCATGACCCGGGGCATCCTCAGCACTGTTTATGCCGGGCTGCTGCGGCCGATGGACGCTGCCTCCCTGCGCCAGGTATACAGGGATTTCTACTCCGGAGAGGAGTTCATCCAGTTGTTGGGTGAGGGTGAGTGGCCCGAGACCAAGTGGGTGCAGGGAACCAACCGCTGTTGCCTTGGCCTGACAGTAGCAGGACGGAAGCGGCTGATCGTCGTCTCGGTGATCGACAACCTGGTCAAGGGAGCGGCCGGGCAGGCGGTACAGAACATGAACCTGATGTTCGACCTGCCGGAGGGCATGGGCCTGAACTACCCGGGTCTGTATCCGTAAAAAAAGTAATGAGTAAAAAAGTAATGAGTAATGAGTCCCAAAAAAAGAGAAGTAACTGCTGCTCAGGGCAATCCAGCCTCAAGTTTGCGTCAGGTGAAACCGTGGATGGAATCACCAACACCTTCGGAATAAGAAGACCTGTTTTTAAATCTTGAAGGGTAGGCTGAGTTAAAAAGAAGCGATGATTATTCTCATCACTCATCACTTCATTGTTGAGGAGGGGCCTGGAATGAGCCAGGACAATACGAATTGGGCGGCGGCGCCCGGTGGGATAACGGCGCCGCAGGGGTTCAAGGCGGCGGGAGTGGCGGCCCAGGTGCGCAAGAAAGGGTGCCGGGATGTGGCGCTGATCTGTTCGGAGACCCCGGCGGTGGCGGCCGGTCTCTTTACCCGGAACTTGGTCAAGGCCGCCCCGGTCCTGGTGAGCCAGGAGCACCTGGCGGACGGCAGGGCCCAGGCGGTCGTGGTCAACAGCGGGATCGCCAATGCCTGCACGGGGGCGCAGGGGATGGCCGACGCCCGCCGCATGGCCGATTTAACAGGCGAACTGCTGAACATCGCCCCCGGGCTGGTGGTGGTGGCATCGACGGGGGTCATCGGGGGGCCGATGCCGATGGATAAGATCGAGGCTGGCATCAGGGACGCTGCCGCTGCGCTCTCCCGCCAGGGGGGAGGCGCCGCCGCCGAAGCGATCATGACCACCGACACCACCCCCAAAGAGTGTGCCGTGAAGTTCTCCCTGGGGGGAAAGGATGTCGTAATTGGCGGTATGGCGAAGGGCTCCGGGATGATCCACCCGAACCTGGCCACCATGCTCTCTTTTCTGACGACTGATGCCGCCATCGAGAGAGCAGCCCTGGATGCTGCCCTGCGCTATGCTGCCGACCGCTCCTACAACGCCGTCACCATCGACGGGGATACCAGCACCAACGATACGGTGGTGATCCTGGCCAACGGCCTGGCCGGCAACGAGCCGGTGACGCCCGGGAGCCCGGACTACGCCATTTTCCTTGATGCCCTGCTGCATGTCTGCGTGGAACTGGCGAAGATGATCGCCCACGACGGCGAAGGGGCTACCAAGTACATGGAGGTCCGGGTCAGGGGAGCGAGCAGCGAGGAGGGAGCACGCCAGATCGCCCGTACCATCGCCTGCTCCAATCTGGTCAAGTCAGCCCTGTTCGGCGAGGATGCCAATTGGGGCCGGATCGTCACTGCCGCCGGGTATGCCGGGGTGCCCTTCGACCCGAATAAGGTGTCGATCTGGCTGGGAGATCTGCTGGTTGCCGCTGAGGGCACCGGCCTGGCCTTCGATGAGGAGCGGGCCAAGGAGATCCTTGAGGGCCGGGAAGTGGCGGTGACGGTCGGCCTGAACCAGGGCGATGCCGACGGTGTGGCCTGGGGCTGCGACCTGTCGTACGATTATGTGCGGATCAACGGCAGTTACCGCACCTGAGAAGTGGGAAGGGGGAAGGGGGGAGATGAGATGGTCCTGACGCCGTTGGAAAAGGCCGCCATCCTGGTGGAGGCGCTGCCGTACATCCGCAAGTTCTCAGGCCAGACAGTGGTCATCAAGTACGGCGGCCGGGCGATGCTCAGCGAGGAGTTGAAGCAGGGGGTGATCGCCGACTGCATCCTTCTCAAGCTGGTCGGCATCCACCCGGTGATCGTGCACGGTGGTGGCACGGCCATCGAGCAGATGCTGAAGCGGCTGGGCAAGGACTGGCAGTTCGTCCGCGGCCAGCGGGTCACCGACGAGGAGACCATGGAGGTCGTGGAGATGGTCCTGGCCGGGCGGGTCAACAAGGAGATCGTGAACCTGATCAACAGGCTGGGCGGCAGGGGGATCGGTCTCTCTGGCAAGGACGCCAACCTGATCGAGGCCCGCAAGCAGGCGCCTCCGGCAGATCCAGACGGGGATCAGGTGGACCTGGGCTTCGTGGGGGAGATCACCCGGATCAACCCGGAGATCATCGAGACGATCAGGGGTGAGGGCTACATCCCGGTGTTGGCGCCGATCGGGGTGGGCAAGGACGGGGAGACCTACAACATCAATGCCGACTACGTTGCCGGCGAGGTGGCCGCCGCCCTGAAGGCCAATAAGCTGGTGTTGCTGACCGACGTGGAGGGGATCCTGGAGGACCGCCACGACCCGGCGAGCCTGATCTCGGTGATTAGGACCGCTGACGTACCGGACTACATCGAGCGGGGCATCATCGCCGGGGGCATGATCCCCAAGGTGGAGTGCTGCGTACGGGCGCTGAGCCAGGGAGTGGGGCGTACTCACATTATCGATGGGCGCATCCTGCACTCGATCCTGCTTGAGGTCTTCACCGACAAGGGCGTCGGTACCATGGTGGTCGAATGAGAAGTAAGGTTTGGGAAAATGAGATGCGAGAATGGGGGGGGGAACAATGGCGGAGACATCGCCTGAATCAACAACTGCAGGTATGCAATACAAAGATCAGGTAATTCGGGACGGGCAGCAGTACCTGATGCATAACTACGCCCGGCTGCCCCTGGTGTTGATCAGGGGGCAGGGCACCCGGGTCTGGGATGCCGATGGACGCAGCTACTTGGATTGCGTGGGCGGCATCGCCGTCAACTCGGCCGGCCACTGCCACCCGCTGGTGGTGGCAGCGATCAAGAATCAGGCGGAGCAACTGATCCACGGCTCCAACCTCTACTGGCTGCCCCAGCAGGTGGCTCTGGCCAAGCGGCTGGTGCGCCTCTCCGGCCTCGACCAAGTCTTCTTCTGCAACAGCGGGGCGGAGGCCAACGAGGCGGCGATCAAGCTGGTGCGCAAGTATGGCCATGAGCACGGCAAGTCCGCCCCTGAGATCATCTCCTTCACCAACTCGTTCCACGGGCGGACGTTGGGGGCGTTGGCCGCCACTGCCCAGCCCAAGTTCTGGGAGGGCTTCGAGCCGCTGCCCGGTGGCTTCGTGCACCGGCCCTTCAACAATATTGACGCCCTGCGGGCAGCCATCAGCCCCCAGACCGTGGCTATCCTCATCGAGCCGGTGCAGGGGGAGGGCGGGGTCAACGAGGTTACCCCGGAGTTCATGCAGGCCCTGGCGGAGGTCCGGGAGACACACGGCGTGCTGCTAGTGTTCGACGAGATCCAGTGCGGCCTCGGCCGCACCGGGAAGATGTTCGCCTGTGAGCACTACGGAGTGCAGCCGGACGTGCTGCTGCTGGCCAAGGCCCTGGGCGGGGGACTGCCACTTGGGGCGCTGCTGGCTCGCCAGGAGGTAGCAGCGGTCTTTCAGCCGGGCACCCACGGCACCACCTTTGGCGGCAACCCGGTGGCTTGCGCCGCCGCCCTGGCGGTGCTGGATGTCATGGAGCAGGAGAATCTGCCGTACAACGCTGAGGTAATCGGGAACTACCTGAAAGATAGGTTGAAAGCCCTGCAGCAGCAGTTCCCCTTCATCAAGGAGGTGCGGGGGCGCGGCCTGTTGGTGGGGATCGAGTTCGGTCGCCCCGGCAAGCGCATGGTCGCCCTCTGCCAGGAGAGCGGGCTGCTGGTCAACTGCACTGCCGAAAAAGTGATCCGCTTCATGCCGCCGCTCAACATCACCAGGTCAGAGGTGGACCAGGCGGTGGCCATCTTTGAGGAGGCGCTGCAACGGTTCGCCAACGAACCCGCATAATCGAGAAAGGGGGCACCGAGATGCCCAGGCGCAGGGACTTGAAAAAGGTGCTGGTGATCGGCTCAGGCCCGATTGTCATCGGACAGGCGGCGGAGTTCGACTATGCCGGGACCCAGGCCTGCAAGGCGCTCCGGGAGGAGGGCCTGGAGATCGTGCTGGTGAACAGCAACCCGGCCACCATCATGACCGACGCCAATATGGCCGACAGGGTGTACATAGAACCGCTGAGCGTGGAGTTCTTAACGGAGATCATCGCCCGCGAGCGCCCGGATGGGGTACTGTCCGGCCTGGGCGGCCAGACCGGCCTGAACCTGACGGTGGAGCTGGCCGAGGCCGGTGTGCTCGACAAGTATGGGGTGGAGGTGCTGGGCACACCCCTGGAGGCAATCAGGAGGGCCGAGGACCGGGAACTGTTCAAGGCCACCATGCTGGAGATCGGCGAGCCGGTGCCGGGAAGCGCCATCGTCACCGGCCTGGAGGAAGCGGTGGCTGCCGCCGGCAGCACCGGCTACCCGGTGATCGTCCGCCCGGCCTATACCCTTGGCGGCACCGGGGGCGGCGTCGCCCACACCGAGGAGGAACTGCGCCAGATCGCGGCCATCGGCCTGAAGGCCAGCCGCATCGGCCAGGTGATGCTGGAGGAGGGCGTGCTGGGCTGGAAGGAGATCGAGTTCGAGGTGATGCGGGACGGCGCAGACAACTGCATCACCGTCTGCAGCATGGAGAACTTCGACCCGATGGGGGTGCATACCGGCGACAGCATCGTGGTCGCCCCCACCCAGACCCTGAGCGACCAGGAGTACCAGATGCTGCGCAGCGCCTCCCTGAAGATCATCCGGGCGCTGGGGGTGGAGGGGGGCTGCAACATCCAGTTCGCCCTGGACCCCAACAGTTTCGGCTACAGGGTGATCGAGGTCAACCCCCGGGTCAGCCGTTCCAGCGCCCTGGCGTCGAAGGCCACCGGCTACCCGATCGCCCGGGTGGCGGCAAAGATCGCCACCGGCCTGCGCCTGGACGAGATCACCAACCAGGTCACCGGGGAGACCTGCGCCTGCTTCGAGCCAGCGATCGACTACATAGTGTGTAAGATCCCCCGCTGGCCGTTCGACAAGTTCGCCGGGGCCGACCGTACCCTGGGCACTCAGATGAAAGCCACCGGAGAGGTGATGGCCATCGACCGCTGCTTCGAGGGCGCCCTGCTCAAAGCGGTGCGTTCCTTGGAGATCGGTCTCTACGGCCTGACCCTGCCGGAGGCTGCCCAGTGGACGGAGATGCAGCTCGAGGAGAGGCTGGCCGTGCCCAACGACGAGCGGTTGTTCGCGGTGGCCGAGGCCTTCCGCCGGGACTGGACGCTGCGGGAGGTCAACTACCTGAGCAAGATCGACTACTGGTTCCTGAACAAGGTCCGTCACATCGTCAGGCACGAGCAGCGGCTGCAGGGGGAGGCCCTGACCCCGGACCTGCTGCAGGAGAGTAAGCGGTTGGGCTTCTCCGACTACCAGATCGCCAAGCTGACCCGGCGAGAGGCCGGTGTCGTGCGTGCCCTGCGCCGGGAGGCGAACCTGGCTCCGGCCTACAAGATGGTAGACACCTGCGCCGCCGAGTTCGCGGCGGCCACCCCCTACTTCTACAGCACCTACGACCAGGAGAACGAGGCAGCGCCCTCTGAGCGGAAACGGGTGATCGTGCTGGGTTCCGGGCCGATCCGCATCGGCCAGGGAATCGAGTTCGACTACTGCTCCGTCCACGCTGTCTGGGCGCTGAAGGAGGCCGGGGTGGAGGGGCTGATCATCAACAACAACCCGGAGACGGTCAGCACAGACTTCGACACTGCTGACAAGCTCTACTTCGAGCCCCTGACTCCGGAGGACGTGCTCAACGTGATCGACCAGGAGCAGCCGGACGGAGTGTTGGTGCAGTTCGGCGGCCAGACGGCCATCAACCTGGCCAGCCACCTGGCCTACTACAACGCCCCTATCCTGGGCACCAGCATGGAGGGGATCGACGCCGCCGAGGACCGGCGGCGCTTCGAGAGCCTGCTCAATGGCCTGCGCATCCCCCAGTCCCAGGGCAAGACGGTGATGGCGGCGGACGAGGCGGTGGCGGTGGCCGAGGAACTGGGCTACCCGGTGCTGGTACGCCCGTCGTACGTGCTGGGAGGCCGGGCGATGGAAGTGGTGGAGAACACCCAGGACCTGGTGGGCTACATGGCCTCGGCGGTAAAGGTCAGTTCCAAGCACCCGGTGCTGATCGACAAGTACATCAAGGGCAAAGAGGTGGAGGTGGACGCCGTCTGCGACGGCCGCCAGACCCTGATCCCGGCGATCATCGAGCACATCGAGAGAGCGGGGGTGCATTCCGGTGACAGCACGGCGGTGATCCCCGCCCAGACCCTGGATGCCGGCGAGGTGCGCCAGATCGTGAACTACACCATGCGTATCGCCGCAGCCCTGCGGATCAAGGGATTGTTGAATATCCAGTACGTGATCGCCAACGGGCGGGTCTACTGCCTGGAGGTCAACCCCAGGGCGTCCCGCACCGTGCCGGTGCTCAGCAAGGTGACCGGCATCCCCCTGGTCAAACTGGCTACCCGGATCATGCTGGGGTCCACCCTGGCGGACCTGGGCTACGGCGCCGGGCTGGCGCCACCGCCGCCCTTCGTGGCGGTCAAGGCCCCGGTCTTCTCCTTCGAGAAGCTGACCCGGGTGGACGTCTCCCTGGGGCCGGAGATGAAGTCTACCGGCGAGGTACTGGGCATCGACCCGGACTACGGCATGGCCCTCTACAAGGCCCTGCTGGCGGCGGGAATCAACGTGCCGCTGGGCGGGCGCGTGCTGGTCTCCCTGGCGGAGCGTGACCGGTCCGAGGCGATCCCGATCCTGGCCGGCTACGCCGAGCTGGGCTTCGAGATCCTGGCCACTACCGAAACCGCCCGGGAACTGCGGAAGAAGGGGATCGACCACCGGGTGGTGGTCTCTACAGGCGACAGGGTCAGGGACGCCCTGTCCAAGGACGGTCTGGCCCCGGCGCTCGACCTGATCCGGGAGAGCCAGGTGCAACTGGTGATCAACACCCCCACCCGCGGGCGCATCCCGGAGCGGGCCGGCTTCATCATGCGCCGGACCGCCACCGAGTACCGGGTGCCCTGCCTGACCTCTCTGGACACGGCGGCGGCGCTGCTGGAGGCGCTGCGCGCCCGGAAGAACGGGGCGCACTCGACCTGCTGTTGCCTACAGGAATACCTGAATCTGCCACGAACTCTTACAGAGGATGTTCAGCATTCCGGGCAACTTGTGTGATCAGATACTAAACGTAAAATTGCTTTCCATGATAGAGGAGGCGATTGCATGGCTGGCGCTTACCTGGATACGAGGCTGAAAGGTCGGGACTACTTGTCGATCAGTGATTTCAGCGGTGAGGAGGTCAGGCTCCTGCTGAACGCTGCCCACGATTTGAAGAAGGAGCTAAAAGCCGGGATACCCCATCCGGTGCTGAAAGGCAAAACCTTGGGGATGATCTTCACCAAGGCCTCGACCCGCACCCGGGTCTCCTTCGAGGTGGGGATGTACCAACTCGGGGGTTACGCCCTGTTCCTGAGCGCCCAAGACATCCAGTTGCGCCGGGGGGAGACTGTCGGTGACACCGCCCGCACCCTGGAGCGTTACCTGGACGGGATCATGATCCGCACCTTCGACCAGGCGGATGTGGACGACCTGGCCCGGTACGGCTCGATCCCGGTGATCAACGGCCTGACCGACCTGCTGCATCCCACCCAGGCGCTGGCGGACATCATGACTATCGAGGAGCACAAGGGCAAGCTGGCCGGCCTGAAACTGGCCTTCATCGGGGACGGCAACAACGTCGCCCATTCCTTGCTGCAGATCTGCGCCAAGGTAGGGATGCACATGACCATCGCCTGCCCGCCGGGCTACGAGCCGGACCCGGAGATCCTTGCCGGGGCCCGGGCGGACGCCGCTGCCACCGGGGTTAAGCTGGAGGTCGTCACCGACCCGTTCGAGGCGGTTGCCGGCGCCGACGCCCTCTACACCGACGTCTGGGCGAGCATGGGCCAGGAGGCGGAGCGGGCGGAGCGCATCAAGGTTTTCTCTCGCTACCAGGTGAACGCCGAACTGTTGGGCAAGGCCTCTCCCGGTGCCGTGGTACTGCACTGCCTGCCGGCTCACCGGGGGGAGGAGATCACCGACGAGGTGCTCGACGGGCCGCAATCGGTGGCGTTCGACGAGGCGGAGAACCGCCTGCATGCCCACAAGGCGATCATGGCCCTGGTGATGAGCAATGAAAGACAGTAAGCTGCTGATAACATTCTTCGGGCTCACCTTCCTGATCAACTGGGGCCTGTGGGTGCTGCTGGTTTTCTCCCCGCAGTTCCGGCTGCTGACCGGGGCAGCCGGCCCGGACAGCCCGCTGCTCTATATCGGCGGTTACGCCCCGACCATCGCGGCCGTATTCCTGGTGTCCTGGATCTACGGCCCCAGGGGGCTAAAGTCTTTCCTGGCCAGGCTGCTGCGCTGGAACGTGGGTATCTGGTGGTACGTGGGCCTGATCGTCCTGTTCGTGGGTATGGACCTGTTCGTGCGGTACTTGACCATCCTGACAGGCGGCTACGTCCCGGCGATCGGATACTCGCCGGCCATGGCGGCGCCCCTGGCGCTGCTCACCCTGGTCACAACAACAGGGCCTTTAGGAGAGGAACTGGGATGGCGCGGCCTGGCCCTGCCCCTATTGCAACGGCGGTACAGCCCGCTGGCAGCCAGCCTGGTCCTGGGTTGCATCTGGGGAGCCTGGCACATCCCGGCGTTCCTGTTTTCCGGCAGCTCGCAGAGCATCTACACCTTTCCGCTCTTCTTCATCTATCTCGTCTGCGGTACGGTACTGATGACCGCAGTCTACAACGCCACCGGGGGCAGCCTGCCGCTGGCGATCATCGTGCACTGGCTGTTCAACCTGAACGGCGCCATGACCATCAATGGCATCGAGCCGCTGGGCATCTTCATCATGTGTGCCGTGTTGCTGGCAGCAGCGTATCTGATCTCGCTAAGAAAGCCCGGGGCTATATTTACTGGGCCCGTTGCACTCTAATGGCTGGCCTGTCGCGCTGAGCCTCAGAAAGATATGCTGGCACCGGTTCAGTTGCGACGTCGTCGCAGAACTATTTGCTGAGGAGGAATTTTGGTGGAAATCAAAAAGGTTGTGCTGGCCTATTCCGGCGGTCTCGACACCTCGGTAGCCATACCCTGGTTCAAGGACAACTTCGGCTGCGAGGTGATCTGCTTCGCCGCCGACCTGGGGCAGGAAGAGGAGCTGGACGGCCTGGAGGAGCGCTCCAAGAGAGCGGGCGCCAGCAAGATCCACATCAAGGATTTAAAGAAGGAGTTCGTGGAGGACTACATCTTCCCCACCCTCAAGGCGGGCGCCATCTACGAGGGTAAGTACCTGTTGGGAACATCCTTTGCCCGTCCGCTGATCTCCAAGTACCTGGTGGAGATCGCCGAAGCCGAGGGCGCTGACGCTGTGGCCCACGGAGCGACCGGCAAGGGGAACGACCAGGTGCGTTTCGACGTCTCGGTACAGGCCCTCAACCCCGCCCTCAAAGTGATCGCCCCCTGGCGCATCTGGGACATCCGGTCCCGGGAGGACGCCATCAACTACGCCATCGCCCGGGGGATAGAGGTTCCGGTAGCCAAGGACCGGCCGTATAGTTGTGACCGCAACATCTGGCACCTGAGCCACGAGGGGGCCGACCTGGAAGACCCGGCCAAGGAGCCGCCTGGCGACGTGCTGCTGCTGATCACCCCGCCGGAACAGGCCCCGGATGAGCCGACCTACGTGGAGATCGGTTTCGAGGAGGGCGTGCCCCGCTCGCTCGATGGCAGGCAGACCGATGCCGTGACGCTGGTGCAGGAACTGAACCGGATCGCCGGCGCCAACGGGGTGGGCATCATCGACATGGTAGAGAACCGGCTGGTGGGGATGAAGTCCCGGGGCGTCTACGAGTGCCCTGGCGGCACCGTGCTGTACCTCGCCCACCGGGAGCTGGAGTACCTGACTCTCGACCGCAACACCCTGCACTTCAAGGAGGTCGCCGCCCTGCGCTTCGCCGAGGTCTGCTACGACGGCCTGTGGTTCTCCCCGCTGCGGGAGGCCCTGTCCGCCTTCGTCGACGAGACCCAGAAAACAGTCACCGGCGCCGTGCGGATGAAGCTGTATAAGGGCAACTGCACCCCGGCCGGCGCCACGTCCCCTTACTCCCTTTACCACGAGGGTTTCGCCACCTTCGGTCACTTCGAGCTATACGACCATAAGGACGCCCAGGGCTTCATCAACCTGTTCGGCCTGCCCCTCAAGGTACGGGCGATGATGAAGCAGAAGGCGGGCTTGAAATAAACCGCTGCGCCAAGAGCAGACAGGAAGCAACTCGCTTCGCTCGGGGATTCAGTGGGGGTCTGCACCCCCACTGAATTAGAATACAAGCTAAGCTGCCGAATTCATCTCCCGCTTGTAGAAGCGGGAGACTTCTTCGGTGTTATG
>Ga0187882_1001510_pt1 | contig 23451 bp, 18 predicted proteins | sample June2016WEW_19_1_3_FD_132991 | JGI IMG/M metagenome (GOLD analysis project Ga0187882, IMG submission 132991) | Peatland microbial communities from SPRUCE experiment site at the Marcell Experimental Forest, Minnesota, USA - June2016WEW_19_150 | ecosystem: Environmental > Terrestrial > Soil >... | reverse complement strand
TGTGCGACCGGATGGGACTCGATGTCTGGGAGGTAATCGATGCAGCAGCCACCAAGCCGTTCGGCATCCAGACCTTTTACCCCGGGCCTGGCGTGGGCGGACATTGTATTCCGATCGATCCTTTCTACCTTACCTGGAAGGCCCGCCAGTATGATTTTCACACCCGTTTTATCGAATTGGCCGGCGAGATCAACATCGAGGCATCCTATCACGTAGTCGGCAAGGTAGGGCACGCCCTGAACAATGCCGGTAAATGCCTAAGAGGCGCCAAGGTATTCGTGCTGGGTGTCACCTATAAAAAAGATATCAATGACATCAGGGAATCGCCGGCTCTGAAGGTGATCGACCTCCTTTTAAAAGAGGGCGCACAGATCTCCTATTATGATCCATTTGTTCCGGAATTGAGACCGCACGCCCCTTTCACCTGGGATCTCAAGGGCACCCCCCTGACGGAGCAGGAGCTTAAGGCAGCCGATTGCGTGCTGATCCTGACAGATCACAGCAGCGTCGACTACGGCTTGGTGGTGAAACAGGCGAGGGTGGTGGTTGATGCCAGGAACGCCACCAAGGCGGTCAAACTGCATAGGGAGAAAATCGTGAAGATTTAGGGTTATTATAGTGCACCTTGATGTTGCCGGAAGAACAGTTGGATAGCCTTATTTTTATAATGATGGGAGAGAGCTAATTTTGGAAACCTCAATTATCCATCCCGGGGCCAGGGTCGGCCCTGGCTGTATGTTTGGCAACTTCTGCGTGGTCGAGGACGGAGTCGAACTGGAACATGGCGTACAGCTAGGTCACCACGTGATCATCCATGCCGGCACGATTATCGGCGCCAACACCAGGATTGGCGACGGGTGCGTGGTGGGGCGCCCTCCCACACCTGCCGCTACCAGCACTGTGGCTGCAGAGGAACTGTCCCCCCTGGTTATCGGGGAGAACTGTATTTTAGGCAGCTACGTCGTCCTATACCGGGGCACCACCATCGGAGATTCCTGTTTCTTCGGCGACTGTGCCGCCGTCAGGGAGAAGTGCTCCCTGGGCTCCCACGTCCTGGTCGGGCGCGGCGTCACCGTGGAGAACAACGTGGAGATCGGCGACTACAGCAAGGCCCAGACCGGCGCCTACATTACAGCCTACTGCAAACTGGCCGACCATGTCTTCGTAGCGCCCATGGTCACCACCACCAACGACAACTACATGGGCCGGACGGAGAAACGCTTTGCCAGCCGAGCCGGCGCCGTTTTTGAAAGGGGCTGCCGCGTCGGGGGAGGCTCCCACCTCCTGCCCGGGGTCACCATTGGCGAGGAGTCCTTCGTGGCTACCGGGAGCATTGTCACCAAAGATGTGCCGCCCTATCAACTGGTGATGGGCACCCCGGCCAGGGTCGTCAGGCCGGTTCCGGAAGACGAACTGATCTTTACCCGCCCGGATGGCTCCGGGCAGGATAAAGCCGCGCCGGCTCCGGTTCCCGGCTTTGACCTGAAACGCCAGAACGCCATCCTGAAGCAGGAAATAGATTGCGCTATAGAAAAGGTTGTCACCAGCAGCCAGTTTATCCTGGGCGAGAACGTGAAGTCCCTGGAGGAGGAGATCGCCAGCCTATGCGGTGTACAGTATGGTGTCGGCGTGGGCAATGGCAGCGATGCCCTCTACCTCGCACTCCTGGCCTGCGGTGTCGGTGCCGGAGACGAGGTGATCACCACGCCCTTCACCTTCTTCGCCACCGCCGGCTCCATCGCCCGCACCGGGGCAACAACGGTCTTTGCCGACATCGACGGGCAGACCTACAACCTGGACCCGGATCAGGTCGCAGCTAAGATCACTCCCCGCACCAAGGCGATCCTGCCCGTACACCTCTACGGCCAGTCCGCAGAGATGGACCGGCTGCATGCGCTAGCCAGCGCACACAACCTGAAGGTGGTCGAGGATGCCGCCCAGGCCCTGGGCGCCACCTATAAGGAAAGGCCGGTAGCCGGCATCGGCGATGCCGGCTGCATCAGCTTCTTCCCCACCAAGAACCTGGGCTGCTTCGGGGATGGAGGTATGGTGGTGACCAACGACCGGGAGATCGCCGAGCGTGCCCGCATGCTGAGAGTGCACGGCAGCAGGAAGAAGTACTATCATGAGGCGCTGGGCATTAACAGCCGCCTGGATGAGCTGCAGGCCGCCGTACTGCGGGTGAAGCTGCCCCACCTGCCCGCCTGGATGGCCAGGAGGCAGGACCTCGCCGCCAGGTACAACGAGCTTTTCGAAGCCTCCGGCCTGGTCGCCAGAGGCCTGGTCAGGCTGCCCTTCGTGGCGCCCGGTTGCGGCCACGTCTACCACCAGTACACCATCGCTACGAAAGACCGCGACCTGCTCCAGAAGCACCTCAAGGAGCAGGGGATCGGCTCTACGGTCTACTACCCCCTGCTGCTGCACCTGCAAGGCGTCTTCAGCGGTCTGGGCTATAAAGAAGGGGATTTCCCGGTGGCAGAGAGAGCGACCAGGGATGTGCTCTCCCTCCCGATGTTTCCGGAGATGGCCGACGAAGAGGCTGATCGGGTAGTGCGGGCTGTAGCAGGATTTTATCGATAGGGTTACTCTTTGCTAAGATAAAAAGGAGAACAACATGCCAGATCGGATCAATATCGGCATCATCGGCTGCGGGGCGATTGCCGCCAAGCATGGCGAGGCCCTATCAAATATTCCGGAGGCCCGCCTGGCTGCTGCCTGCGATACTTCGAGCGAACGCGTGCAACGCTTCGTATCCCAATACGGGTGTACAGCCTGCGAAGACTACCGCCGCATTCTGGACGATCCCGGGATTGAAGTGGTGATCATCACCACCCCCAGCGGACTGCACGCCCGGATGGGCCTGGACGCCCTGGATGCCGGCAAGCACACCCTGGTGGAAAAACCCCTGTCCCTGAACACCTCCGGTGCGGCAAGCCTGGCGGAGCACGCCCGGTCACGAGGACGCTGCCTGGGGACGGTGCATCCGAACCGCACCTACCCGACCAGCTTGATGATCCACCAGGCCTTAGAGGACAACATCCTGGGAAAGTTGAGCCATGGGGTGGCTACCCTGCGGTGGAACCGCACTCAGGCCTATTACGAGGAAGCCCCCTGGCGCAAGCTGCATGCCATGGATGGCGGCATCCTGTTCAACCAGGCCTGGCACGCCCTGGACCTGCTGCTCTGGTTCATGGGACCGGTATCCGGTACGCAGCGGATGGGAGCGACCCGGCTGCACCAGATCGAGACGGACGACATCGCCCTCGTAAACATGAAATTTAAGAGCGGCGCTCTCGGCCTCGTGGAGGCCACCACCAATGTCTATCCCAAGAACCTGGAGCAGACCATCTCCATCTTTGGCGAAAAGGGCACCATCATCCTGGGCGGCAACCGGATCGACGCCCTGAAGCTGTGGCGGGTCGACGGTGATGATGAAAAAGAGGTGCTTTCGAAATGGGGCGAGGAGACCGCCCCGCGCCATTCCGGGAACTGGGCGCATGAACAGGTGCTGCGGGAGTTCCTGGAACAGATCTCTTCAGGAACAATCATCAGCCCTTCAGTGGAAGGTGCTTTGGAAGCAATCCGGGTCTGTGAGGGTGGCTGCCGGTGAAAATCTTATCAGTAGTGGGGGCAAGGCCGCAGTTCATCAAGGCCGCTCCGGTCTCCCGGGCGCTGCGGAAAAGATGCGACGAGGTACTCGTGCATACCGGACAGCACTACGATCTCAACATGTCACAGGTCTTCTTCGAGGAACTGGAGATCCCCGAACCGGACTATAACCTGGGGGTGGGCTCGGGCACCCACGCCTGGCAGACCGGCCAGATGCTGATAAGGCTCGAGGAACTGCTTCTGAAAGAACAGCCGGACTGGGTGCTGGTATACGGTGATACCAATTCTACCTTGGCTGGGGCGCTGGCGGCCGCCAAGTTGCATATACCTGTTGCCCACATCGAGGCCGGCCTGCGCAGTTTTAACAAAGCCATGCCCGAAGAGATCAACAGGGTGCTGGCGGATCACCTGTCCACCATCCTCTTCTGCCCCACCGGTGCCGCAGCAGCGAATCTGCTGCACGAAGGCTTCTCCAATATTCCCAATAACGGTAAGCTGATCGACTGCAACGTCAATTTGCATGATCTAGAAGCAAAAATCGATCGGCCGCTGGTGATCAACACGGGCGATGTCATGTATGATGCGTTGCTATATAATATAGGCATTGCCGAGAACAACTCCATCATCATCCGGAGCCTGGGCGTACAGCCCAAGCAGTACTACCTGGCGACAGTGCATCGGGCGGAAAATACGGATGACCCGGCTCGCCTCCAAAATATCCTACAGGCATTGGCGCTGGCTGAAGAAAAAGTGGTGCTGCCCATGCATCCCAGGACCGGGAAGTATATCGCCGATTATAAACTGGATGGGTTGCTGGAAAATAGCCAGATATGCGTGGTAGACCCCGTCAGTTATCTTGATATGCTGGTGTTGGAAAAACAGGCCAAGGCGATTGTAACGGATTCCGGTGGGGTGCAGAAGGAGGCCTATTTGCTGGGAGTCCCCTGCATCACGTTGAGAAATGAAACTGAATGGGTAGAAACTGTGGCTGCTGGCGCCAACAAATTGGTAGGGTGTGACGCAGCAGCCATTGAGCATGCAATGGCAAGCCTGCCGGATCGCGGTAGCTGGAAGAATGCCTTTTATGGTGACGGCCACGCCAGCGAGTTGATCGTAAATGTGTTGCAGTGTGTAGATGATCATCGTCAAAACTGCAATCTTTTATTTCCAGTATAAGGAGAAACATGCCTAAGACTAAAACAATCCGTATAGAACGTGACTTATTGTATATTATGCTTCTTTCTTTATTGTTGGCGTTGTTGATTGCTTTGGGTGACAAATATTACGCCAACTATGGCCGGATTGTCCTGGGGTTGCCGTTTGTGCTGTTTTTTCCGGGGTATCTCCTGATTGCCGCCATGTTCCCCAAGAAGGCTGACTTGGGTGGCATCGAGCGGTTTGCCTTGAGCTTCGGGCTCAGCATCGCCATAGTTCCACTGATCGGGTTGGGGCTCAACTATACGCCATGGGGGATCAGCCTGATTCCTGTAATTGTTTCGCTCCTGGTCTATACTTTCTTGTTGTCCGGGATCACCTTTTTCAGGCGCAGGAAGATACAACAAGATGAAAGATTTATCCCCACCTTTGAGTTTGACCTCCCTGTGTTAAGTGAAATGTCGTGGCTGGAAAAGACAGCGTCTGTCATCCTGGTGCTGGCCATCCTGTTTACTGCTGGCAGTATTGCTTATGTGGCTACTGTTCACAAGACGGGAGAGACCTTCACCGAGTTTTACATCCTGGGGCCTGACGGCAAGGCCGGGGGTTATCCGACCGACCTGACGGCGGGGCAGCAGGCGCAGGTGATCGTGGGTGTGGTCAACCACGAGTACGGCACGGTCAATTATACGATCCAGGTGAAGACTGGAGATTATGTCCAATCCACTGTCGAGCCCATTATATTAGACAACGAACAGAAATGGGAGAAACCCGTTGTTTTTGTTTTCTACGCGTCGCATGAGAACGCAGAGTTGCAGTTCCTGCTGTTCCGGCAGGGGGATACAGCGCCTTACCGGTCGCTGCATCTCTGGGTGACTGTCAAGGCGCCCCCGGCGGGCAGCCAGGCGGTGGCATCCGCTCCCCAGCCAACCACTCCTACGAAAGCCACGCAGAGAAGATCGCCCCGGAGGGTGCGCCGGTGACGAGGGCGGCTGAATGGGCCGCGTCTGGCTTTGCCGATGTGTCAATCCATATTCATTATTGTTGGAAAATGTGAAGCAGGAGTTTTCACTTTTTTGTAGAATTAGATCACTGTTGGTTCAAGTTGCTAAGTACTGCCATGATCCTCTCTGGCAACCCAGTGCGGGGCACCTGCTCGAAGGGCGAGTAAATAGGTAGAAACTGTAAGATTAGAATGCTCTTGAAAAAAGAGCGCTAAAAACCTTCCACCACCATTAAGGTGGTTTTTAAACCGGATAAGTTATTGGAAAATTCGCTTATATATTGTTGAATGGTGGTGTCAATTTTGAGCGTGGATTTCGATCTGGTAGTGGTCGGGGGCGGGCCGGCCGGGTGTGCGGTGGCCCGGGATGTGGCTGACGCCGGTTTCAGGGTGCTGGTGGCGGAGGAGCACGCCGGGGTGGGGGAGCCGCTCCAGTGCTCGGGGCTGGTCAGCGCCAGGACATTGGAGATCGCCCGGGTCTCGCCGGGGGTGGTGCGGCGATCGCTGCACGGGGCGCGGGTGCATGCGCCGGGGGGCCAGGTTCTGGACCTGACGGGTAGGAAAACGTATGCCATAGCCATCGACAGGGTGGCCTTTGATAAGGACCTGGCCACTCAGGCGAGGGGTGCCGGCGCCGAGTTATGGATTGACGCCCGTGTCAGCTCCCTGGAGTACGTGCCGGGGGGCATCCGCGTGAACCTGCCTGGGCAGTCAGTGGTCTCCCGTCTGGTGGTGGGGGCTGACGGCCATAACTCCCTGGTGGCTCGGTGGCTGGGTTTGCCTGCTCCGCCTGAGCGGGTGCCGCTGTTTGCGGCAGAGGTGGAACTTCCGGGATGTAAAGATAATGTGGTCGATCTCTTTATCGGACGCTCAGTCGCCCCGGGCTGGTTTGGCTGGGTGATCCCCACGGGGAACGGCACGGCCAGGGTTGGCGCCGGGTCCAGTAGTATAAATCCGAGGGGCGGCGTCGGTCCGCACCCGCGGCAACTCTTCGAGTATCTGCGGGAGATCTATCCCGACATCTTCCACGGTTTGCGAATTATCAAGATGACCGGCGGGGTGGTTCCGGTCGGCCTGAGGAGCAGGACTTACGGAGAGCGTGCTCTCATAGTGGGGGATGCCGCCTGCCACGTCAAGCCGATCTCCGGCGGAGGCCTCTACCTGGGCCTGAAGGCGGCGGGGATCTGCGCCGACACCGTGGTGGCAGCCCTGACGGCGGACGACTGCAGCAGGGCCTTCCTGTCCCGCTACCAGCGGGCCTGGGAGGCGGCGATCGGCCTGGAGATCCGGTGCGGCCTGCATCACCGGGAGGTGTTCCTGGGGATGAGCGATGGGGAGATGGACAGCATCATCTCTTTCTTCGATAAGCCTTACTGGCGCAGGCTGATCCTCAAGTACGGCGACCTCGACCACCACTCGGTGATTGCCGGCAAGCTGGCCCTAGCGCCTCCCTGGGCGCAACGCTTCATGTACGGCGGCCTGAAGACGATCCTGCACAGCATGGGTGCGCTCTTTTAGGAGAAAAACAGAACCCCTGTCGTTGGAGTCCTGTTGAACGGCAAGCTGGGTCAATCATAATGGTATCGGCATTGTACTATCTGAATGCTATCCGCCTCGACTTTATAAATTAATCTGTGTCCTGGATCGATTCGGCGACTCCAGAAACCCGACAATTCGTGTCTTAGTGGCTCCGGCTTGCCCAGTCCCGTGAAAGGGTTTCTCTCGATGTCTTTTATGAGTGAGTTAATCTTCTTAACCATGGCTTTGTCAGTGGACTGCCAGTATAGGTAGTCCTCCCAGGCGTTATCCGTGAAAACCTTAATCATCTGAAAGAATCCTTGCCGCTGCCTTGCCTGCCTTCAGTTGTTGTATCGACTCCATAAGCCGGACATAGTTCATTTTGTTGCTGCGTATAAACAAGTTCTCCATGATGTTGTTATATTCGGCCTCTGACAGCAGAACGACATTTCCTCCTGCCTTGCGGGTAATGAAAATTGTTTCTGCATCTCGATTCGCCTTGTCGCAAAAATCCTTAAAATTGTCTCTAACGGTGCTATAATTTGCTGCTAACATGAGGTTCACCTCCTGTACAATATATTGTACAATTAAAGATGGTTTTATGCAACCTTATTTTAAGGAAATATTCTTTTCGGCTGTATCGTATTTGCCGGGGAATACTAACGTTCTTGGCTGGCTGGGTGTTTCTGGCTAGATCATTTTCGCTGCCGCGGTCAGGATCTCTTTTTTCCGGACGGCCTTGTCGTATTCGTATACCTGTTGGGCACGTATCGCCGTGGACAGGGGTAGGCCGTTGCTCTGGAGTTCTGCCTTGAACTGGTTCAGAAGCGCGTAAAACTGGTCGTCGCACTGTTGCTCCAGGGCATTGCCCATGGGGACGTACTTGCTGGCCAGGACCATGGCGGACACAGGATGACCCTGCTTCTTGTCCGATGAATACTCGTTATAGGCTTCGCCCGTCAGGGTGTTCAACTGGTCCTCGTAACTCTTGGCCAAACTTTCCAGCGTGGTGGTGTAATGCCCCTCGATTTCCTGTTGGAGTTGGCTCTTGCTTGCCCAGTCATCGGGTGCTGTGGAGTTCGTTGCAGCCGCGCCATGTCCACTGGACATGGCACCGCCGCCGGGCACGGTATCAGGGGAAGGGGTGGCCTTGTTTTCCGGTTGGCTGGTACCGGGATGATCATTGTCAGTGGAGGCGCCCGGTTGCGACAGGTAGATCTCGCCGGAAGGCTGGACGATCTCGCCCTCGGAGGTCTGCAGCGGTTGGGGCGGCAGCAAGAGCGGCAGCAACCCCAGACGCCAGATGCCGGCGAGGGCCAGCAGGGCCAGACAGAGTATCGCTGCTGCGATCCCGGTGATCCATTTGGAGGTCTTGCTCATCATCTTTGGCCTCGCTGAGTGATTGTCTTGGGAATTCCGGCGGCGCCCGGGGCGAGGAACGTGATCTGTGCCCCGGTTAACCCGTGTTCAAGCCCGTTTAAGGAGATTATAAACCGGTGGGGATGAGATTAAAAGCAGGAAATCTTTGCTGAAAATTGGATTGAAGCGGTTTCGTTTTTGTATATTTGAAAATTTTTTTTGAAAGCAGGAGAATGGATGGCGGTGTTGAATTGATAATATTGGACATTTGTAAATATTGTGACTTTTTCGGTAGCGGTGTCCCATGGGAGGGGCGAAATGGAAGCGTTGTTTAATAATAAAGGCGGAAAAGAAGGGAAAGAGGTGATCATGCGATGATCAGGTTCCGAAACAGGAGGATGCCTTGTTGCAGGCGTATTTCTCTGTTAGTCTGCATAGTGATGATACTGGGGTTGTTCCTGTCGTTCTCCCCGCTGCCGGTTGGGGCGGCTCCATATACGTATACCAGCACCGATCTGGCTACGTACCTGCAAGGTATTTATGACCGGGTGCCTTCGTCAGAATTGACCACGCTCGATACGATCTTTGATAATGCAAATAACGCTACATATATACAGGTCTATAACAACGACCCTGGCGCTGCACCGTGGCCGACTGTTTTTGCAAACCTCAGCGTCACCGCTCTGGCGAATAATCAGTACGGCGGTGATGAAAGTCAGGCCAAGAATGATGTTTCCAAGTTGTTGATCGACTTTGCCCAACTGGTCTATTACGGCGGGAGCCTGCCCGCGGGGTCTAGCTCTGCCAGCTATCTCTCTGAAATCAACACGTTATGGAGCAGTAACCAATCGACCATCTACAAAATATTCGATAATACAAATATAACAGAGGATGAATTCAGCAGTTACATGCTGGACTCGATCAAGTACATACCCACAGTGTATTACCAGTTGCTGGCGACATACCCGACGGCAGAGCAGCAAACGCTCGCAGCCCTCAACCTTAATGATCCCACAACCAATGTTTTCGTGCAGAATTGCATCGCCACAGCGCTTGACGATACGGCGCTGACAGGCGCCTATGCGGACTTCGGAGCTAAATCCGGTGGAGCCAACTGGAGTTTTGGCTACATGATCGAAAATGGTTACCGTCCTGTTGATAGTGTCATTAGCATGATCAATGATAAGCCGAGCGCCGGCGAGGTGATTCTGGTATATTACATGCTTCCCTATACTCCGCCCGGCCCTGGCCCTGGCCCCACCCCGCCACCCTATTATCCCCCGGTGCCGCCTCCTGCGCCTTCGGTAGGCACCATGGTTGCCAGGTGGCCGGGCTGCGATCTCTTGACGGATCAGCCGGTGTGGATCGCCAACTCTGTTACAACTTCGGTTTACCAGAGCTTCGTGGTGCCGGCGCCCGACCCGGCCAAGCTTGCTGCAGACAAGGCCAAGGGTCTGGAAGACAGAATCTATTACTGGAACGATCAGTATCAGAGGTGGGTGGCGCTGGCAAGCTACCCGCAACAAGACGGTTCGGTGCTGGTGGAGAACGACGGCGGTTATAATAACATCTGGGTCGAGATGTTCGCGGTCTGGGAGCCCCATTTCACCGACGTCACGGGGTACTGGGCGGAAGATACGATCAACAGGATGAACGGCCTCGCCCTGATCGAGGGCTACCCGATTCCCGGTGACAATGTGCCGCTGGAGCGCACGGCAGGGCCTGACCGGGAGATCACCAGGGCGGAGTTCGCCACCATCCTGATGAGGGCGCTCGGTTGCCTGCCTCCGGCTGAAAAGAAGCTCTACGGCGTGGTGCAAACCCTGGGCCAGGTGTCTGATCAGGTTCTGGGCGGCATGACTGGTATTCCGGACTGGTCGCGGGACTTCGTTGCCGGCGCAGTGTACAGCGGGTTGGCCACAGGCGAGAGCAACGGTTCCTTCGCTGGTAATGATCCGATTACCCGGATCCAGGCGGCGATCATGGTCAGCAACATGCTGAAGCGTTTGCCGAATTACCAGCCGGCAGATCTGTCGCAGTTCGCCGATGCCGCAGATGTTCCGGTTTGGGCGAAAGCTGCGGTAGCCGAAGGTGTCCTGACAGGCTACCCGAATGGCACCCTCCAGCCCAATGCACCGATCACCAGGGCGGAGGCCTTGGTGACCATCCTGAAGATGCTGCGGGCGCTCGGTTGGTAAAAAACCGTAAGGTCACACTGCTGGTTGACAACCCCCCGATCGCCGCAAGGCGTGAGGGGGTTGCCCTATCACCTCAGGCGAAATTGTTCGGCAAGCTGATCTTGAGGAGGAATGGAGAGTGAAGAAACAAATCAAGCGGTTCGTTTACCTGTTGCTTTCCGTGATGTTTTTGGCGGGCGCCATGCTGAGCCTCTCCGGTCCGGCATCGGCTGGCACAACGGAACCATTATCATCCCTGACAGCGGGTGATACGGTAAGTTTCGCCGGTTATAAATGGATAGTGTTGGACAACGGGGCGACTTCCGGCAGCAGTTACCTGCTGATGCAGGATGCTTTAAAGGATTCTAGTGGTAATTACATAACTATGGCGTTTGACACGAGCCTGGTTCCATCTTTTAATAATTCAACCAGTATTTCAAGTTATCTCAATAGTACTTTTTTAAATAGTCTGCCCCAAGCGTCTCAAAGTTTAATCCAGGACCATACCTGGGACATCGGAGGCAACGAGACTAACGGTAATGGCAACGAATCATCATCCACCGTGCAAGATTATATTGGCCTGATCAGCTACAGCGACTACAACACCACCTATAGTAAACATATTAGTAATCTACCAAATACAAATGGTTGGTGGACCCTTACTCCCGTTTCCGGCAGCCCCGGTGGCTTCTGGTTCGTTGGTCCAGGCGGCACCCTGGACTACGTTGACGCCAACGACACTTTAGCCGGCATCACTAAAGCCCTCCGTCCCGCTTTGTATCTGAGTTCTGCAATCTTGGTATCTGGCGGCAACGGAGGCACCGTGACAGGTCCGAGCTGATTGACCACAGATGGCTACCCGCTCTAATGCCCCGCTTCTCCAAAGCGGTGGGATAAGAGCGGCTACGCCACTGTATTAGCTGGCTCTAATCTTGAGTGGGGGAAGCAATCCCCCACTGAAGATTAGAGCCAGTTGAACCAGGGCAGTCCACGGTGGTGGCCAGTCCGTTCAGCGTTCTAGGCGGACGGCAGCGCCACCTAGATGATCACGGCGACGGTCTTGTATGTTATGCAGGTGGAGTAGCCCGGAAACTGCGGCAAGTGACGCTATAGGAGGTGCCTTGCTGGAAAACTACGTGGTCGACGTGAAGATGAGACAGCCCCTGATCGCCTGACAGGCGTGAGGGGGCTTTTTAATTGTGTAACAATTTGGCCCGTCCATAAATGCCAGCAATGGCTTTAGGACGGGCTTTTTTTATTTTCTGTTGCAGAATAGAGATAAGATAAGGACTTTATACCTACATTTTATGATAAAGTTGTGTCTTTTATCCCGTATAATCCCCTTTCTTAAATTGCTAAAATGATTACACAATTAAGTAGGACTTGAGTAGCACTAATTGATCTACAATTCAGTTGCTACCAGGCAGAGAAGGGGGATATGCCGGTGATGGGCGCAAAGAAATATCTGGTGACAGCCTTGCTGTTGGCCTTGTTGATGTCGATCCCCGGGGTTTGTCAAGCCAGCGCCGTGGTCAAAGAAATATCCACCCTGCCCGGCAGTGGCTGGTACACCGACAATCCACTGCCAAGCCAGGTCATTCCGGCGGACGCGGTGCAAAGCGAATTGAAATATTTAAGCCAGAACAAGATATTTGACAATACGCCAATCAATGTAGACCTCTATGATCAACAGGTTTACCGCACCAGCGAGGGTGTGAAGGTGCCCTACGGCGGAACGTCCTTCGATGGCAATATCTATATTTTTGCGGGCTATTGGGGCGCCGACACGGTTTCCAGCGCTATTGTCCACGAGATCGGCCACCTGATCAGGCATTACTATGTAACCGACGCCGAATTGCAAACCTATATGGCGATGAGGGGCGTCAAGGACGAGACACTGATGGACGGTGTCACCTCGTTATGGGAGGAGCTGTTTGCCGAGGATTTCCGGACGCTGTTCGGCGATGAGCATGCGCAGGTCCCCCAGTACGACTTCTACAATACAATTGCCAAGCCGGACCAGCAAGACAAGCAGTTTATCATCCAGTGCATCGAGGAAAAGACTGGGGGAGGCGGCAATCCTGTGGTGCCGGCAGTCGGGGCGCCGTCAGGGGCCTGGTAAGGAACGCCTGGGAAAGTTTCCCTCTCATTAACCGGGGCTGCGGCAACAAAAGGCCGCAGCCCTTTGCTGTATTTAGTAAAATGCCGGAATTGCATAAGTTGAAAGAGATATCCCCGTAATTGTTTAACAATATAGGAGTAACGTATGAAATTTCTACCATTAGAAGGAATTCTGGCTAAAGTAACGAACGTATCTTTAATTATCTCGTGTCGCTTGTGAAAGCAGTGAAAACTACTTGCTTTTCGAGGAGGGTGAGCTTCATGGAAAGGTCGAGACCGGCCTGTAGACCAAATTCCAGGTGGCTACCGTTATGCATGCTGCCGATATTTTTAATTCTGTGCCTGTCGGTGTTTGCCCACGCAACTCCAGCGTTCGCTGCTTCAGTGTGGACCTGCAACGAATGGACTGAGTATGGCACAGATACATGGGGGTCTAATGTCAACCAGGCTTTTTCAACGGATTCCAGCAACTTCACTATATTTATATGTAGCTCGCCCCTCACTCTCTATGAAGAATATCAGGTCTCCATATATGATTCGAACGGAAAGTATCTGGATACCATGACGACGACGCCTGATCCCGGCGGCAGCGTCTTCTTAATGGGTGACTTTTCATTGATCGGCGATTACAAGCTGCAGGCCGGGTATGCGGATGCAGTATATGGCGTGCCCTGGAATATAAAGGTCTATGATCTATCCAACAATTTTATCACGTCCGTGCCGGTCTACGTTAATTATAACGGCTACGGCGGCGGCGGTGCTACCTTACAATCCATTGATGTGAGCCCGGAATTCATTGAGATGGAAGTCATGGGAAAGCAGCCAACGGCAACAACGTATTGGCCGACAACGCAACAATTGACGGTGACGGCGAATTGGTCTGACGGGTCCAGCAGCGATGTCACCTCCAAAGCCTCTTACACTGGTTACGACAGCACTGTCGTCACCGTCTCCAGCAGCGGCCTGGTCACCGCTGTGTCCGTGGGGAGCACAACCGTAGGCGTGAGTTACGACGGCGTAACCGGGGATCCTTACGGCAATCCAGCAAACGTCTATATCAATGTCAATCCTGCTAAAGTCAAATCTATTTCAGCGGCCCCATCCCCCATCACTTTGTATGTCGGCCAGAATCAGCAATTGACTGTGACGGCGAATTTGGACAACGGGTCCACCAAAGACATCACCTCCGGTTCCAATTTCTCCTTCTCGGTAGATGATTACAGCGATACTGATGACGGAATTGCCACATTAAGCGTACCGAACAATCCAGTTCCCAAAGAAAATAGTGGCGAAATGCTTTCCACAGCCCTAGATCGCCTCACCAGCACCGGTGGCGGATCAGGCGCCTTCATGCCTGCTATCTCCTTAGGTGTTCCGATGTGGATTGGAAATGGAGCGTCCCTGGTCGCTGGTGAGGCCAAGGGCACTGATCAAATCCAAATAGCCTATGTTGATTACTACTATGGCGGCTTCTATTACGCCACGGTCCCTGTGACCGTCGAACAGGCGCAGACCTTTACTGTGACCTATTACGGCAACGGCAATACGGGCGGAAGCTTGCCCATCGATAAAACTGCCTATACTGCGGGGGCGCAAGTCACTGTAAAGGACGCTGGTAATATGGTAAGAACAAACTACACCTTCATTGGGTGGAACACGCAGGAGGACGACAGCGGTACGAACTACAAGGCGGGAGCCACCTTCTACATCGAGGCCGACACCATGCTGTACGCTGTGTGGGGCGGAGGCGGAGGAACGGAGAGTTTCCCAATACTGTCAGCAAAGCCAAGCTACTTCGAGCAGCTATAGAGTATGAGGGGGCGAGCATCTCCATCCTCTCACCAGTAACGTTTACGGCGGTGCACGGAGCACGACGAGAGAAAGGTAAACTTTAGTCACACTGAAAGGTCCTTGGTTGCGCCGATAGGCGAGATCAAGGACTTGTTTACTTAGAGACGCCATGCAGGTCGTGCCGTCATGCCCCTATGGGCGGAAATCCTCGATTTCCGTAAAGAGGTTTCCTGAGTGGTCATAAAATGACCTAAAGTGGGATTATGACCGCCGATATCGGGAAAAAATAATGCAGAATCGATTTCTTTAGATGCAGGCGATCCTGTATAATCAAGGTCAAACAAAGTCAAAACGGGTATTGCCTGTTCAGGGAGAAGTTGTCCATGTGGTCGCTGGTTTCGGAGATCGAGTACTACATCAAGTCGCTGCTCCGGGAAAGCCCCCGGGGCTGGATCCAGATCAGCCGCAAGGATCTGGCTGAACGCTTCGAGTGCGTGCCGTCTCAGATCACCTATGTGGTCAATACCCGTTTCACCACGCAGCATGGTTACTACGTGGAGAGCCGCCGGGGCGGCAGCGGTTTTATCAGCATCTGCCGGCTTGGCGCCCTGCGCCAGAAGGAAGCCGAAGAAGGCGGGCGGCAGGTCCGCAAGAGGAGCAGGGCCGGGGACAGCCTGGAGGGCATGATGGAAAACTTCCAGGAGGTGCTGTTCAACCTTGCCCAGCGGGGCATCCTGACAGACCGGGAGTTCACCCTGCTCTGCACGGTTTTCAGGGCGCTGGAAGCGAACGTTTCCGGCAATGAGTGTGAAAATCTGCGTTTTCGCATTTTAAAGGAGATCCTGTCCAGTAGCGAATACTGGGGGGAGGATGAGCGTTGATGAATTGCCAGGAATGCAAGCAGCGTCCGGCCACAGTGCACCTCACCAAGATCTTCAACAACCAGAAGACCGAGCTGCACTTGTGCGAGGAGTGCGCCAAGCACCACGATGAAATACCGTTCAACTTCGGTTTCAGCATGGAGCCAAACTTCTCCATCCAGAAGTTTCTGGCGGGACTGCTGGGAAGCGCCGTCGCGCCCGCAGGCGGCGGCGACGGGTCCGGTGGGCCTGGTGCCACTGACACCGGTGAGGAAGCGGAAGAGGCGCTGGCGGCGGTGCCCCATTGCTCGAACTGCGGGATGACTTACAGTCAGTTCAGGCAGATCGGCCGGTTTGGCTGCAGCCAATGCTACCTGTCCTTTGCCGGACAGCTCGAACTGCTGCTGCGCCGGGTGCAGGGCAACAGCCGCCATACCGGCAAGGTGCCTCTGAGGGTTAGAGGACTCTTGGGCTACAAGCGGGAGATCGAGCAGTTGCGTCAGGAACTGCAGGCCAACATCAGCGCCGAAGCCTACGAAAGGGCCGCGGTGCTGCGTGACCGGATTCACGCCCTGGAGGGCAAAATTGGTGGTTAGGAGAATGAGCCATGTCGATTCAGGAAACATTGAATAATGCCTTTACCAAGTGGATGGAGGGAGAGGGTCCCGAGGCCCAGATCGTGATCAGCAGCCGGGTGCGGCTTGCCCGCAACCTTGCCGGTCAGCCCTTTCCCCACCTGATGTCCCAGGAGACGGGGCAGGCTGTGGTCAGGCTCGTTCAGGACGTGATCGCCGATCCGGCAGTCCGGGAGAAGCTGGGGCCGCTGTTTTACGTGCCGCTGAACGACCTGTCTGCACTTGACCGGCAGATCCTGATGGAGAAGCACCTGATCAGCCCGCAGCACGCCCAAGATGAGCAGGCGCCGAGGGGCGTGATCCTGCGCCCGGACGAGGCTGTCAGCATCATGGTCAACGAGGAGGACCACCTGCGGGTCCAGGTGCTGCTGCCGGCCTTCCAGTTGGGAGCGGCCTGGCGACTGGCCAACCTGGTAGACGACGTTTTTGAGAGCAGGCTGGATTTTGCCTTCGACGAGCAGTACGGCTACCTCTCCTGTTGCCCCACCAACGTGGGCACCGGCCTGCGGGCCTCGGTAATGATGCACCTGCCGGCCCTGGCCATGACCAACCAGGCAAACGGGGTGTTCACCACCCTGTCCAAGGTCGGTTTCGTGGTGCGGGGTCTTTACGGCGAGGGCACCGAGGCCAAGGGAAACCTGTTCCAGGTTTCCAACCAGGTTACCCTGGGGCTGAGCGAGATAGAGATCCTGGACAAACTGGTGATGGTCAGCCGCCAGGTGATCGAGCAGGAGCAGATGGGGCGCCGGTCGCTGATGCAGGAGCGCCGGTCGCAGATCGAGGACATGGTCTTCCGGGCCTACGGGCTCCTGACCAATGCCCGGCTGCTCAACTCCGAGGAGACGATGTTCTACCTCTCCTGCCTGCGCCTGGGTATCGATCTCGGGCTGCTGCATAATGTAAGTATAAGAACCCTGAATGAACTCCTGGTGCGCACGAGGGCCGCCTTCCTCCAGGGGGATAACGAGGACGCCCTGGATGCGTTCAACCGCAGCCTGAAGCGGGCTGCCATCATCAGGAAGGCCCTGGCGGCAGACCCATCCTCGAGCGCGCCCGGCGGGTGCCCGCTTGCGGGCGCGGACCCGACACCGCCGCTTGCGGGCGCGGATCGAGGTTCGAGGTTCGAAGGGGAAGGCAATGATCAGGAGTCGCCATGATGACCTTTGGAAAGCTATCTCAGGAAACTATTTTCAGGGCGGTGTTGGGCCTATTCCTGGCGCAGGCCAGGCAAGGAGGTGCATGATATATGTTTGGAAGATTCACGGAGCGCGCTCAGCGTGTTTTCCTGCTGGCGCAGGAAGAGGCAAGAAGATTGAGGCATTCGGCGGTGGGCACGGAGCACCTGCTGCTGGGGCTGTTGCGTGAAGGCGAGGGCATTGCGGCCAGGGCGCTGCAGTCCCTGGGCCTGGACCTGAGCAAGGTGCGGGAGGAAGTGGAGCGGATCGTGGCCCCCGGAGAAAGCCGGGTGGGCGACGAGGTCGGTCTGACCCCCCGGGCCAAGAAGGTGCTGGAACTCGCCCATGAGGAGGGACGGCGCCAGGGAGTCAGCTATGTGGGCACCGAGCACCTGCTGCTCGGCCTGATCCGCGAGGGCGAGGGCGTGGCCGCCCGGGTTCTGATCAACCATGGCCTGACCATGGACAGTGTGCGGCGCCAGGTGTTGATGCTGCTCGGCGGCATCGGAGCCGCCGCCCAGGCTCAGGCCGGCGCCGGGGCGGCCCAGCCGCGCAGTCAGACCCCGACCCTGGATGATCTTGGCCGGGACCTGACCCAGTTAGCCCGGGAGGGCAAACTGGACCCGGTGATCGGCCGGGAGAAGGAGATCGAGCGGGTGATCCAGGTGCTGAGCCGCCGCACCAAGAACAATCCCTGCCTGATCGGCGAGCCCGGAGTTGGCAAGACCGCCATCGCCGAGGGCCTGGCCGAGCGCATCGTGGCCGCCAAGATCCCCGAGATCCTGTTCGACAAGCGGGTGGTCACCCTGGACATGGGCGCCGTAGTGGCCGGGACGAAGTACCGGGGTGAGTTCGAAGAGCGCCTTAAAAAGGTCATCGACGAGATCCGGTCGGCAGGGAACATCATCCTGTTCATCGACGAGGTGCATACCCTGGTGGGAGCGGGGGCGGCCGAGGGGGCGATCGACGCCGCCAACATCCTCAAGCCGGCGTTGGCCAGGGGTGAACTGCAGTGCATCGGCGCCACCACGCAGGACGAGTACCGCAAGAACATCGAGAAGGACTCCGCCCTGGAGCGGCGCTTCCAGCCCGTGAACGTCGGCGAGCCGACCGTCGATGAGACCATCGATATCTTACGCGGCCTGCGGGACCGCTACGAAGCGCACCACCGGGTGAAGATCACCGACGGCGCCCTCAAGGCGGCCGCCCGGCTGGCTGACCGTTACATCACCGAACGCTTCCTGCCGGACAAGGCCATCGACCTGATGGACGAGGCGGCCTCCAGGGTGCGGCTGCAGATGTTCACCACCCCGCCGGACGTCAAGGAAGTGGAGGAGAAACTGGAGTTGCTGCAGAAGGAGAAGGAGGCTGCCGTGGTCGGACAGGAGTTCGAGAAGGCGGCGGCTCTCCGTGACCAGGAGCAGCGCATGCGGGCAGACCTGGAGCAGATCAAGAACAACTGGAACCAGCGCAAGGAACTGGAGGAGTCCATCGTCACCGAAGAGGACATCGCCACCATCGTCTCCAGTTGGACCGGGGTACCGGTCAAAAAGCTGCGCGAGGAGGAATCCGAGCGCCTGCTGCACATGGAGGACGTGCTGCACGAGCGGGTGATCGGCCAGGAGGACGCGGTGGCCGCCGTGGCCCGGGCGATCAGGCGGGCACGGGCCGGACTGAAAGACCCCAAGCGTCCGATCGGCTCCTTCATCTTCCTCGGGCCCACCGGCGTCGGTAAGACGGAAGTGGCCCGCGCCCTGGCGGAGGCGCTGTTCGGGGACGAGGATGCTATGGTCCGCTTTGACATGTCCGAGTACATGGAGAAGCATACAGTCTCCCGCCTGCTGGGCGCCCCTCCGGGCTACGTCGGCTACGAGGAGGCCGGGCAGTTGACCGAGGCGGTGCGCCGGCGTCCCTACTCGGTGGTGCTGTTCGACGAGATCGAGAAGGCGCACCCGGACGTGTTCCACGTGCTGCTGCAGGTGATCGAGGACGGGCGGCTGACCGACGCCAAGGGGCGTACGGTGGACATGCGCAACAGCGTGGTGATCATGACCTCCAACGTGGGCGCCAACCTGATCAGGAAAGAGTCCCGGATGGGCTTCAAGCCCGAGGGTATGGACGCCGCTGTTAAAGATTATGAGGCCATGAAGGAGCGGGTGACGGAGGAGTTGAAGCGCACCTTCCGCCCCGAGTTCCTGAACCGGGTGGATGAGATCATCGTCTTCCACACACTGAGCGAGGAGCACATGAAACAGATCGTCGGGTTGATGCTGAAGAGCGTGGCCAGGCGCATCGCCGAGTACGGGCTGTACCTGGAGTTCACCGATACCGCCAAGGACCTGCTGGTGAAGAAGGGCAATGACCAGATGTACGGAGCGCGGCCGCTGCGCCGGGTGATCCAGCGCATGGTGGAGGACCGGCTGTCCGAGGAGATGCTGCAGGGCAAGATCAAGGACGGCGATGTGGTCACCGTGGGCGCCGCCGGGGACGATCTGACGTTCAGCATCAAGCAGGCGCCCGCCCCCGCCGCTGCCAAGTAAGGGTGGGTGGTTCGCCAAAATGGGGTATTATGGTGATTTCTTTGGCAGGGAAGTTGCATTTTACAAGGGTTTGTATTAAGATAGTCTAGAAGTCAGGAAGAACTGAAAAGACTTTTGCCGCCTCCTGATATATGGAAAGGGCAAGGTGCTTTGAAGGTATTCCGCTTTGAATGAAATATGGAAGGAGGCGCAAAGCAATGCAAGGGAAAGTCAAGTGGTTCAACGCCGAAAAGGGTTACGGCTTTATCGAGCAGGATGAAGGCGGTGACATCTTCGTCCACTATTCGGCGATTCAGGGCGAAGGTTACAAGACCCTTGAAGAGGGACAGAGAGTGCAGTTCGACGTCGTCCAGGGCAACCGCGGGCCCCAGGCGGCCAACGTGAGCAAGCTGTAAGGCTGCAGGGACAAAAGAATGTAGTCTCCAAAAAGGCTCCAACCTCGAAGGGAAGGAGCCTTTTTTAGTGCTCGGTAAAGCAAAAAGGGTTAAAATTTTTGCCCGGGGCTAACTTTGTTGCACACAGTTACCACATATGTGGATACCCCCAAAAATGTGCTAAAAGTACCGATCGTCGTATAAAATTTAGGTTGCGGCTCTTAGCGGTCTACGACCAAATTGTGGTATATTATTATTGCAAACTCATCACGGAGGAGAACAGATGAGCAAGGCCGCTTCGATTATTTTCAACAAATCTCTGGCTGGCTTCCGGTACCGCAGGCTGCTGGATTCCATCTGCATTGCCCTCCTGCTCGCCCTGATTCTCGCCTGCGTTGTCTTAACGGGGAATGCCAACAGCCCGGTGCGGGTGCTGCTGCTGATTCCGGTGATCATCATGTCCACCGCCCGGGGCAAACGGTGGGGCGTGGGTGCCGCCGTTGCTGTCGGAGCCTACCTGCTGATTGCCAGCCTGCTCACTTCTCATGGCTCTCCTGACCGGCTCTTCCAGATGAATGCAGTCTATGCCGGTGTGATCGTCCTCGCTGCCTGGCTGGTGGGTGGCTTTTCGGATATGAAAAAAGAGGCCCGGTTGAACCTGATCGATATCAATCAGGGTTTGGAACGGGTGATATCGGAGCGAACCCGGGAGTTGGCCCTGGTCAACCATGATCTGTCAACCAAGATCATCGAGCGCAGGTGGGTGAAGGACCGGCTCATGGAGAGCGAGGCCCGTTTCCAGTCGCTTTTCGCCAACGCTTCGGTCGGGGTGGCTCTGATCGATAGGGATGCCAGCTTTCTGATGGTCAATGAAGCCTTCTGCGGCTTCCTGGGTTTTCCCCGCCAGGAGATCCTTTATAAGAAGATAGCGCAATTCGTGCCAATGGAGGAGAACAGCCTGGAAAAAACCCTGAACGACAAACTGGCCGGCGATCGCCAGACATGCATGCTGGAGCAGCGGTTTGTGCGCAAGGACGGCGAGGTGGTCTGGGGACGCCTGAACGTCTCGCTGGTCAGGGATGAGCAGGGGGCTTACAAGCACAGGGCTATTGTTTGCGAGGACGTGACTTCCTTAAAAACGAAAGAAAGCGAGTTGCAGGCCCAGAGCCGGATCTATGAGGCGATGCACAGCGCTTTGCAGGAGATCTTTGAACCGTCCAAACAACTGATGGCCGACACCGGCGCCAGGGCGGCGGTGCCGGGTCCAGGGGACCGGGCGCGCCCTGGCGGGCGCGGTGAGGCCGTTTATGAGGAGGCGGTGGCTTCCCGGGTTATCGAAGCAGCCCGGGAGATCACCGGCGCCGCCTGGGTGGAGTACTACTCCTATGACGCTGACAGCCGGGTGCTCTGTCTGACCAGCAGCGCCGGTATGCCCGAGGAGCTTTTTTTGCAAACCCGGCTGCAGCTCCGGTTCAACCTGGATGAGGAGCGGGGGTTTGCCGACCTGGTCGCCCGGGAGCGCAAGTCGCTGTACATACCGGACGTGTATACCAAACCCGGGTGGGTGAGGCTGGAGCCGAGCATCAAATCCTGCTACCTGGTGCCTATTCATTACGGGGAAACCCTGTTCGGAGTGTACGAGCTTCTGTCCAAGCAGGTAAACGGGTTTTCGGGGCAGCAGCGGGCCATGGCGGATACGCTCGCTCTATACATCTCCACCGCCATGGAAAACGCCCGCCTCTTCGGCGAGGTGCAGCGGGCCTTCGAGAGGATCAACAGCATTCAACAGCAGCTCCTGCAGTCTCAAAAGATGGAGGCGGTCGGGCAACTGGCCGGAGGGATTGCCCATGACCTGAACAATCAGCTTACCGTGATCCAGGCCAGCGTGGACCTGAACATGGGCCTTGCTCACGAGAATACCTCTTTCAGCAAGGCCTTCAAGAGAATCCGCCTGGCCACCGAAAAATCCGCCAACCTGATCCGCCAGTTGCTGCTGTTCGGGCGCAAGCACCCCCAGTTCAAGGTGCTGCTCGACCTCAACGCTGATGTCAGAGAACTCCAGGAGATGTTGGAGCGTCTCATCGGGGAGGACGTGGCAATCTGTTTGGACCTGGCGCCGGACCTCCGGCCGGTGTATGCCGACGCCACCAACATCGAACAGGTGGTGATCAACATGGCCATCAACGCCCGGGATGCTATGCAGGGTGGCGGAATGATCGCTATCAAGACCGAGAACGTGGTGTTTGACCAAACCACGGCGCCAGTCCGGGGCTATGCCGGAAGCTTTGTCTGCCTGTCGGTGAGCGATACGGGCATAGGCATCGAAAAGCAGTATCTGCCTCACATTTTCGAGCCCTTTTTTACTACGAAAGAGGTGGGCAAAGGAACCGGGCTCGGCCTGTCGGTCGCTTACGGAATCGTGGAAACCCATAATGGATGGATAGACGTGGAAAGCATACCCGGCGCCGGCACCACGTTCAGGGTCTACCTGCCGGCACATGACCTGGCTGACGAACCGGAAGATGTTCAGGACGAGCCGATCTCCACGTCCTGCCTGCGGGGCAGCGGAGAGAGCATCCTGCTGGTGGAGGACGATCCGGACGTGGCCGCCCTGACCTTGAGCCTGCTGGCAGAGAATGGCTATACAGTGCAGTCGTGCAGGACGGTGATCGAGGCCTGCCAGGCCTTCGAGCAACCAGGCGCCGGTTGGGACCTGCTGCTCAGCGACGCCGTCCTGCCGGACGGCCAGGGGATCGACCTGGTCCGCCGGTTGCGCCTGCAGCAGCCGTCTCTCGAGGCGATCCTGTTCAGCGGCTACGCAGATGAACGGGCCAGCCTGGACCAGATCCAACGGGAGGGGCTGCTCTTCCTGCCCAAGCCTTATACTGCGGCAGAACTGCTGAGCAATGTCCGGGAGGCCATAGAGCGCCGGAGCGGGATATGGCAACAGGGTGAGTGTTTCTTGGGCTGTGATTCGGAGAATCTTCCCGGAACGGGATGAAGAGTGAGCAACTCGTAACTTCAGTCGTGAGTTAGGCCAGCGAAAATATGTTTGCAATTTGCCCACATGGCATGGTATAATACTCCAAGGGAATGATCTAGTGACAACCAAGCTAGATCAAAATTCCTGAACC
>Ga0187882_1001509_pt1 | contig 23462 bp, 15 predicted proteins | sample June2016WEW_19_1_3_FD_132991 | JGI IMG/M metagenome (GOLD analysis project Ga0187882, IMG submission 132991) | Peatland microbial communities from SPRUCE experiment site at the Marcell Experimental Forest, Minnesota, USA - June2016WEW_19_150 | ecosystem: Environmental > Terrestrial > Soil >... | reverse complement strand
TTGTTATCCTGTCTTTAATCTTCCCTTTTTCGTCCACTACATCAGCAATAGTGAGATTGAGCAGATCACCTATCCTCAGTCCAGAATTGATCCCTAAAGTGAATAAGCAATAGTCTCTCAAATTACCAGCTTTTAGAATTTTTTTCATGGCTTCAATCTGCTTTTCATCCCTAATTGGCTGAACAAATTCCACTTTGGAGACCCCCTTTATATGTACTTCGTTATCATTAATTATAATATTTAAGTACATTGGAAGTCAATGCCTTTATGCCATTTTTCAAAAATTATCTTCTATCCCTTGTACTGCATAGGTTTACGTCATTTGACGAATGTAACACAATGCGATTCTGATACATTAGAGAATCATAAAAAAATCAGGCAATAAGGAGTGAGCTAACCTGCCTGGTTGACGATCACGGATAATATTAGTGTATCAATCTGCACATCCACCATTACACGTATTTGAAAACCAATACGCAAATTGCGGATATCCTTCCTTCGCAATGACCATATATCGTGCTGTCCAGCAATAGGCACTGTATGTTGTCAATAAATTGACGGGAATATTGACCAGGTTTGCCTTGTGCAGATGATCGGTTTTAAAAACTATGCACTATTATTTGGTAATTATACCTCTAATTTTATCTAATTTCTGTTGACTTTCTTTATATCTCACATATAAATGCCATACAAGCTCATTTATTTCATTAACCAAATCTTGCTGTTCTTTTTTACCAAGTGAGGGTAATTTATTTAATCTATTTGTTATCATTCTCTTGATACCGACAGAACTTTTTTCCCCAGCAGTATTAACTTCAATGTAAATATCCCAATAGTCATAATTTGGGAAATCATCTTCCCATATTTTAGATATTCCTTTGCCCTCTCTTGCCAGTTGAATCATTTTGTCGCTATCCCTTTTATCCATCGTACTGTTACCCTCCATTTTAATGACATATTGTTATCTTCCATGCTCTTTTCCATATTCCTCTTTTACAACATAATTTGGAGGGTAAGTAATTGAGAAACCTATTGCCTATTGACTAATTGCATCCTGCGTCTGGCGACAAGCTATGGGCAGATTATTGCAAGCGGTCAATACCTCTGAATAAAAAACGACCAATAAAAGTAAACGCTACCTGGCGCGATAGGATCATCCACTTGTCATAGCCAGGGCCTCCTTGCCGGTCACGATACCCAGCAGACAGTTATAATGTCCATTTGCCGGTTTATAGTGTCCAGGACCACACTACATCCCCGGTAGTTGATCAGTATTGCCGGGATTTTAGCCGCCAACAATATCGGACATTGAAATTATGGTGGTGCCCCTCAGGGCGTGAATCCTTGATATAACCGGTTTCTTATTGTGAGGGGACCGCCTATAATAATCAGTTAAGCTACAGTCATTATTCGACATTTAACCTCTATTTTCATCAAAGGAATCACTTCCTAAATGTCGAAACTCCCGACAAATAAATACAGGTGGAATTAAAGATTTTAACGCCAATTAAAGAACGAGGAAGATGAAAGCAATAATCGATTAAGAAGCTCAATCAAAACAGATCCTTCAAATCAACTCCTAATGCCTGTGCAATCCGATAAGCAGTAGCAATAGAGACATTTCTCTCTCCTCGCTCAACATCGCTAATATACGTCCTGTGCAATTCAGCCATCTCAGCAAAGTCCTCCTGAGAAATACCCTTACTGACTCTTAGCTGCCTGATACGTTGACCAAATGTTTTCAATAATTGATCCTTGGCTGTCATTGTTAACATTCTCCATATATTTTTATTGACACCAAATCAGGAGAATGTTACTTTTATGCCTAGTTGAAGTCTACAGAGTTTGAGTGACATGGATATATTAACCATAGAGCAGCCAAAAAATAATTTTATAGGAGGGGATCGGATTGGATAGACGGCTTTACAAGTTAGGCGTAGGACTAATCTCCATTGTATTGCTTAGCGTCATAGCGGTATATCCTGCCCTGGCTGGCGGAGGTGGCGGTGGCGGGGGTTCCATGCCGAGTTGGTCGGAAGTAGCAGAAGTTTCAAGTCCGAATTGCCTATTAAACGTCAGCGGTACATTATATGCCGGGACATCAAGGGGAGTGTGGTTATGGAATGGCTCAACTTGGTCTCAGGTCGGAAACACCCAATGCCCGGTAGGTGTTCAATGTCTCACCTATGCAAATGACACATTATATGCTGGCACTATCGATGGCGATTTATTGTCATGGAATGGCTCTACATGGTCACAACTGGGAATTAGCGGGAATGGCATTGTTAGTTTAACCACAGTCAATGGTGTCGTTTATGCTGGGACAAACGGCAACGGCGTTCTAATGCGAAACGGATCTAGCTGGTCCCACGTTGGAAGCCTTACTGGAGCTGTCTGGAGCCTTGTTACAGTTAGCACCACGGTCTACGCTGGGACTGGTAGCGGTGTATGGTCGTGGAACGACTCTGAATGGTCTGAGATAGGCAACCTCACTGGTAACGCAGCAAACGTACTGAGCCTTGTTGCGGTCAACGGTGCATTGTATGCAGGAACAAGTAATGACGGTGTATGGTCTTGGAATGGCAACGCCTGGTCACAGGTGGGTAACCTCGCTAGCAGTTCGTCATCTGTCTGGAGTCTTGCTACAGTAAACAACACAGTCTATGCAGGGACTGGTAGTGGTGTATGGTCGTGGAACGGCTCTACATGGTCTCAAATAGGAAACCTCTTGGACAATACTTTATGTATCGTAAGTCTTGCCGTCATTAATGATAATATCTACGCAGGTACAAATCACGGTGGCGTGTGGTCATGGAATGGCTCAACTTGGTCTCAGGTAAGCGATCTTGCTGGAAGCACAGCATGTGTTCAAAGTCTACTTACAGTTAATGGTGCCATCTACGCTGGAACATGCGGAGCCGGTGTATGGTCATGGAATGGCTCAACTTGGTCTCAGGTCGGCAATCTCACGGGCAATGCGCCACATACATATGTTACAAGCCTGACTACTGTCAACGGTATCGTCTATGCCGGGACTGATACTCCTTCTATTGGCTGTGCCGGACTATGGTCGTGGAATGGTTCTACGTGGTCCAAAACAGGAATCCTCACAGGTGTCAACTCGCCATACGTCTATAGCCTTTTTGTAGATGGCAACGGTACAATGTATGCTGGGACAGGTAGCGGTGTGTGGTTATTGAACGGCTCTACATGGTCTCAGGTAGGTGGCATTCCTGGCAATGCAGCGGGTATTTTCAGCCTTGCCATGGTCAATGGCACTTTATACGCTGGGGCAGGAAGCGATGGAGTAGGTACAGTCGGTGGTGTTTGGTCATGGAATGGCGTTACGTGGTCTCCAGTTGGAAATCTATTAGGCAACACAGCAGAGGTCAGCAGCCTTGCTGTAGATAATGGTGAATTGTATGCTGGAACAGATAGTGGTGCATGGTCGTGGGATGGCTCCGCTTGGACTCAGGTAGGAAACCTTACAGGCAATGCAGCAAACGTTAACGTCCTTTCCATGATCAATGGGATGTTATATGCAGGGACAGATAACGGAGTATGGTCCTGGAATAGCTCCACTTGGTCGCAGGTTGGCAGTCTTGGCGAAAATGCGGCATATATTAATAGCCTTTCTGTGGTTAACAGCACACTTTATGCAGGGACAAGTACTGGCGTGTGGAGTTATTATCCACTACCCAATTTGACAACTATTACGATTACCGGAACTATACCAACACTTACCGTGGGAGGAAATGGATTTAACCTTGATCAACTAACTGTGAGCGGTCTGGATCAATACGGTAATATCTATGATATATCGGGAATGCCAGTAACATGGTCAATAACATCAGGAAGCCAATTTTCCACAATCAATGCAGGCACTTCCGTATTGAGTCCTATAGCCGCCGGTACTGGTACTGTTGTGGCTACCGTGGGTGGTATCACCAGTAACGCCCTTGACTTCACAGTAAATTCGAGTGGTGGCGGTGGAGGCGGTGGTGGTGCAGCAGTATCTTACACACCGACCGTACAAACAGAAGCGGCCTCAACAGTCACAACCACATCCGCTGTCTTGAACGGTGAAATCACCTCAGATAACGGCTATAACGTCTCTGACTACGGCTTCCTCTGGGGAACCAGTTCCAACAATCTGACCAATAAATTAGATGTAGGCACAAATAACCAATCCGGCAGTTTCACCGCCACTCTGAGCAACCTGACAGCAGGCACAACCTACTATTTCAAGGCTTATGCCACGAACTCACAAGGCACGACAAAAGGAGCGGCACTGATTTTTACCACCGCTGGAGGCGCTCAGGCTCCGATTACAACAACTACGCCGACTACGATTACGGCTCCCGCGTTCTCCGATGTTCCGGCTTCTTATTGGGCATATGCCGCTATTAATAGCTTGTGCAGCCAGGGTATCGTATCTGGCTACCCGGATGGTACATTCAAGCCAAGTGCTACAGTAACCAGAGCAGAGTTTGCCACTATGCTGGTTAAAGCTCTCGGCTTGAACACTACAGGAGTGAACGGCACATTTGCAGATGTTACACCCGATTCCTGGTACTACAATTCTGTTAACTATGCTGTCTATGCAGGGCTAGCCTCCGGTATGAGCAATGGCCTGTTTGCTCCCAACGACCCAATTACCAGAGAGCAGATTGCCGTTATGATCGTTAAGGCTTTGGGGAAGAAGGCACCTACCATTGATGGAACAGAACTCAACGCATTCACAGATAAATCGGAGGTCAGTAGTTGGGCAGTCAACGGAATGGAAGAAGCAGTCAAAGCAGGGATCATTAGCGGCATGACCACCAATACGATTGCTCCACAAGCTGATGCTACCAGGGCACAAGCAACGGCGATGATCTTTAAGCTGCTCAATATCTTTGGCAAGTAATTCCACAATAGAACAAGAGTTAGGATCATTGTCTACAATGCCATCCAATCATCATAATATATCTCAAACATAAACGAGAGAGGTAACAACACATGTAAATTGGGTGTTGTTACCTCTCTCGTCCATTGATAAGGTCTATCCAGCAACTTCCGGAAAAGAGTATGTTCTATTAAGTTTTGTTGATTCTCGTTTAGTTTTACCCGAACACGGCAATAGCGGTTGGCTTATTGTTACCCCATGTTATGTTAGTTACATTAGTTAAATCAATAGTTGTGTCATTATCAATGCCAAAATCAATTTTACCTTGCAAAATCACACCCGTATTTGCATTTTCTGTTCCTAATTGTAGATAATTTCCTGATACTGGAGCAATTGTAAAGCCAGGTTCTCCTCCTACTCCTATATTAGAAATATATCCTCTTTGCGTGCATCCATTATATATGTTAAAATAAGGCCCCGCCATTGATATTGTAGCATTTATCGTACCAGCAGTTATTTTATTTGCTGATAAACTTGCGATAGCACTATCAGGTATAGTCTCGTTTGCCTGTTCATAAGTTAATACTGAGGCATTGATGGCACTCCCAATTAGCGCGTTAATTTCTTCGTCACCAACGTAAAGTTCTTTCATATACGAGAGACCATGTATTTTCAAGTTATTTTCATCAATATAAGTATAACTAAAATTATTGTTTTTCAGATAATCTTCGAGCGTATTAATATTATCAGGTTCATCTAATATGCATTGATAGCATTCTGTTTTGTCTCTTGTAATGTGATATACTGATAATAAACCTCCAATGTGCGCGTCCACAACCGAATTATAAATCATCTTATATTTCGCTATAACGTCATAAACATCATCAAAGTTTATTTCGTCTTTCAGTTCTAAATATTTATCTCGCGCTTCTAAATTTCTAATTCCTAAAGTTATATCAAGAACTTCTTCTTCACCTGTAGGTTCTATTGTGAGCAGATCAAAATTAGTTTTAGCTCCGCAATAGTATAATATTGGCTTATCCAATACTTTATCATAAATCCCTAATAAACTATTTACCGCAAATTCATCTACATCATCATTATTTTTACTAAGATACTTCTTATTTTCATCTATTGAAATTGCCCTATATAAGTCTAGAGATCTAGTCTCACTATTTCGGAATCGTTCAACCACGTTATTCATCTCTGTAATTTGACCGCTTTTGAAAATTACACAGTCATCAATCTTTTCAATCTTCGTGCAATTATCGTGCCATTTTAGTTTTGTTCCATTAATTATTGCTGAAACGCGACTGTCGCCCGCCATATATAATTCATTCCTACGAATTAATGCTACGCAAAGACTCATATATTAATTCCTCCATATTTTTAAAGTTCATTAATTTTAATAATCGTTAATCAATTTTGATTAAACATGATATAATTAAATTAGCTCTCGCAAGCGCTGTATTTCTTTTAAATACTCAATGTATTTAAATATCTTAAAAATACATTTTAAAAATTGCTTTAGCAATTTTAACTCACTATTTGGCATGGACGCTTTTCCCATGCCAAATAGTGAGTTTGCTTTTATATAAATAATTATTTATAAATATCATTAATATAATCAAACCATAAATATCCTTGCGTTTCCTGCTCAAGTAAAATATTCTCTAGAATAAGATCCAACTCGTCAGAACTTTCGCATCCTTTCTTTTGCTCATGATAGGCATTTAAATCAATACTGCCCAATACATATTGTCAGGGCTTTGCCCCGACACCCCAACCTGCCGGTGGCAGTCACGGCGAAAGGCGTGCCGTGACTTCAAAGTTATTTTCTTAAAGCCTTAAAACCAAATAAACATAGATAAATCAAGTGTGACTGCCTACGCTAGCTGACGGTTAAGGGAGCACCGCCTCTGGCATTGACCCTGAATCTGATTAATCATCGTCGTTGACGGTGGTTTAGTTGCCGGTAGATAATGCCATTGGCATTAATCAGCTTGGTGCCACGCAGCGTGGACAGCTACAATCAAGGATATTATCACCTTCTTCCTTAATTTGAACCATTTTTTAGTCATCACGCGCCCTGGATCCATTGCTATTACTGGGTTTTATGTCCACTTTTCCTACATATAATATATAGAGAATGTGGACTATGAAAAACGCTGCAAACCTTGGTATGACTGAGTTTTATAGCCTACAAAAATAGTAAATACCTGAAAATCTGGTTGAAAATTATAAGCCAATCATATCGAGACTTCAGGGCAAGCAGAGCATAGATGGCGCAACACCTTCTAAAACCCTTATTTTTATTGACTTTTTGTTGTTTCAATTTTTACGTTATGGTTCACCTTAAGTAAAGCCTATCAACTTTTTTACTCTCCTTTCTGCCTGGAAAAGAACGCTTAATATCAATATATTGGTTTAAATAATTATTCCTTTCAATATATTGTCCTAAATAATCTTTACTGGTTTCTATTGCTTTAGCCCAATTTGATTTTAATGAGGCAGAGCCGTTTGGATCATTTAATAATTCACTCATTAATTTTTTTATATTTTCCCATTTAGCCTTTTTCTTTTTTTTCGTTTCTGTTTTTATTTCTTCCAATGGAATATCAAAGTCCATCTTAACAACGATATTCTTAAATAGATTTGGAAATAAGCCTATAATTCTTTCATCATTAGTTATAATATAAAAATCGCTTTTATATGTATTATCACGATTAATTCTTTTCAATGTTTGATACGTTTCATGCACCTGATGACCTAGCTTTACTTTTTCAATATCGCTATTCTTAAATTTTCTTAAATCATCCTCTACAACTATTTCAAAATCACCTTCTATAAGTATTTTATTAGAGGCAAATGAGTAATATAATAGATAAAGGTATTCAGGAATATTAAATTGCATTGGTAGATAGATTTTATTAAAGTCTCTCCAATCATTTTTGCCAACCAAGTTTTTATAATGATTGACACTTACCAAACCTTTCATTTTTCCATTATGTTGGTTTTTCCAGATCAAGCTTTCTAAAAGTCTTTCATATTTTTCATATAGAACTATAAATGTCTTGTCATAGGTTTTGTTATTACCTACAATATAATCTGATAATATAGAGAGAAAATTCTTGATACTTTCATTTGCATTTTTCCCATAATTGTTCTGTACATCTGTTTGAAAACTCTTTGTCAAGCAAAAATGAGCGTTAGTATTGCTATAGTCAAATACTCGTGTCTTGCGCTCTATTTGAAAAAGTGGATTCAATTTATATTCATATAATATTCCACCGCTTGCATCAAGAATTAAATTATGATTTAATGTCCAATATGAAAAGTTGTTCAATGTATGAAATGAAAAAACAGTTCTTCCCTTTTTTAAACATTTTTCATAAATAATTTGTTGTCCTAATACAGCCTTTAGACAATCAAAATATTCTTGATACTCATACTCCTTACATTTACTTGTCATTAATAAAAATTTTCTGTTCTCCTTATAATATGCGTCTAACATATTAACTTTATTTTTAAGCAAACTTAATAATTCCTGATCGATATTCTTATCAATATCATCTTGTATATCATCTATTATATTAATTAATCTCATATTTTTATTAGTACCTAATTTATGTTCTTTATCATCTTCAATCATTTTAAATATTTTTGCAAAACATTCCTCTATTTTAAGAGCGTCTCCTGCTCTAATATGATCCTTGCCAGTTAGAAAATCATTAGGAAACAGTTTAGACTTATCTCTAAAGAACTCTTCATTTAAAGTATATACTTCAGGTTCAACATACTCGTCAATAATTAATATATCTCTACCTTCTGAATATAGTTTTTTTAATTTTTGATTATTACTAATTAATTGATATCTTTTATGTGATATTATTACGATATTTGCATTTTTGAGTTTACCTGGATTATTATGCTCATAATCATAAGAGTTTGATGCATCAATTAATACCACATTTCGTTGAGTAACTAAAAGTTGAAATATATCATTTTCATTAGTATCTAGTATACGCTGCATCGAGACTTTTTGTTCATCATTAAACTTTTTAACATATAGTATTTTTTTATCAGGATTTAATTTCAAAGTGCTATCTGTAATTCTACTTTTTCCCATACTTGCCTCATATGCAAGAACTAAAATTTTATCTTTTCCTGTTGTCTCATTTAGAATATAATTTCGTATTTCTTCTTCCTGTTGATTTAATAGACTATAATCTATTTTAGGCTTACGATGTATTTTATACCTTGCGTCCGGGTTATTAGTTGCCATTTAAAACTTCTCCTTCAAATAGAAATGCCATAGACTGGATTGCCCAGCAATGGCTTGAGCATTCTTGTACCCTTAACCGGGAAGAGGTAATTCTATCCCTCCCGTCCATAACCGCCTTATTCTCCATCGTATATTTTGTCAAGTGGATTGTGAGCCAACATTTTCTTCGTTATAGCCTCTGGGACCCAGTTCAAGTAGATATTAACCATTTTTAGGTCTTTATGACGTAATATCCTTTGTAACGAAGCAGTATCAGCACCGGAAGACATCAAGTAGTTGATCGCAAAATTATGGCGAAATTGATGGCATGTAATTGCCGGTATTCCTGATAGCTTACAGTATAATTTCAAATTCGTATCAAAACTACGGTATTGCAGTCCACCACCATTTTGATTTTGAAAAAGAAAATTATTGGCAGTATCTTTACTAAGATACTCTCTAATATAAGACCTTAATGGCTTCTTCAATTGTTCAGGAAGTGGTACAAAACTATCCTCTCGATTTTTAGTATCGTTCAGAAAAACCCTACCATTCTCAAAATCAACATCACCAATCTTCAAATGGAGACATTCTGAGACCCGCAGACCACACCCATACAATATTTGCAATATCAAGGCATCTCTTGTGCCAAAATAATCCCTTGGGGTAACGCTCATAAGTTTTAAAAAGTTTTCTTTCGGAATTGGCTCCTTCTTTTTTTGATCAACACGTAGCAATTTTATGCCATCATATGGGCATTTATCAATATAATCCTTTTCTTTTAACCATTTAAAAAAGGGTTTTGTGTTTCTCAAAATAATATTTACATAGCTCTTTGAATCATTTCTGTCATTAATAATATAATAAATATAATCTTCTATATCGTCACCTGTTACCAAATTGGGAGTAGATATGTTACGTTTCTCTTCTAGCCAATTGATAAGTCTTCTTGTATTATCTTTATATGTCTTAATTGTTCTATCTGTCAATCCTCGGTTACTGGAATGTTTGAGGAATTTATCTAACAAAAACATAAATCCGTGTTCTGTCTTTTGCTCAGTCAGTATAATCGGGGCAGCGTTCTTTCCTTTTGATTTATCAGACTTAAATTTTCTTTTCTTTGGTTGTTGTGTCGCTTCCACTACTTGATTCATTTAGCCCATCCTTTAATAATATTTTTGCATTATCTCTAAATACTTTCTCACTCTCACTTAAATACCTGTCATCATCCCAATCCCAAAATAGTGCCTCTGCAGATCTTTCCAACACATCTACAAGAATGGATAATCTTCGAAATTCTTTTGGATGTTCCTCTTGCAGATGTAGAACTGACCTATATATATTGCTCCCATGAAACGATAAGTCTTTTTCTGCAATTCTCATTAATAAGTCAATACTCTCAAATTGTATCTCACCTCCTATTAACCTATCCATCATTAACGAACCAATGTTATCAACTAGCTCCTGAGCCTCTTTGATTTCATCCATTCTCCGCTCAGATTCATACTCTGCATCTTCAAACCGTTTTTGAATTATTGAATCTGGTTCGATTCCGATATCTTCGATTAACCATTCTTCAATGTTAGACATATTAGGCGCAAGAATCTTGACGATATCATATGCGGTATCATACTCAATTGTTTTAATTTGACCGCTAAGCAATTTTGTAATATAGGAAACTGATTTACCGAGCCTCTGGTTTAGCTCCCTTGTAGATATGGCATTGTTTTTTAGTAAATATTTGACATTAGCAATAAAGCTGGCTGGCACAGATTGCTTCATTGGTTGACCTCCTTTATCGTTCCCTATGTCATTATTATACTACCATGATAAGGGAACAGAGTCAACCCTTTTTAAGGAACGTCATAATTAGATAGATGGAGCAGAGGAATTAGATTTCTTGTCTAATTGCACCTAATATATTTTTATAAACCCTTTGTTATCAAGGTTTCTGGGGTTTAGGCCATTTGTCTGCTTCAATGAATCTAGTGCAAAAAGAAAAGGGACACAAGACTTAAGTCTAATTGATAACTTAGACTTAAAAACCTTGTATCCCTTGGTATTACTGGTTTAACACGGCTAAAGAAAATTTAATTCTTACAAATAATCACAACAGTAGATTTTGAGTCCGCCGCGTCTGCCAATTCCGCCACTTCGGCAGCTTTTTGATACTCCTTATTATATAAGCTCTGCGCTGTCGTTTCAAGCTGCGTCGTCGCCAGATCCCCGTTTCACATTCCGTCTGCAGAGCGCCTAGTTCTGGCATACATTGCCGTAAGGCTGCTTATAGAATCTCCCTCTCCGCTATTTTTAATTTTCTAAGATCAACGGATCGCTTGAACCTCACACGAATAAATTCGCGTGATTCCGGGTTGACTCCCGTGAACTTTGCCCTGTCTCGGGTAAGCGAGATGTTTCCGTCCCTGGGTCGTAGACCCGACCTACAGCATCCGCAATTTACCGAGTCCAAGCGCCAGCGGGTTCGAGCCTGATCCTGGCTACCGTATAGGAAGTCAGGACGCCTTCCCATCGCTGGAAAGGGCTTTCTGTTTGAAAATAAAAGTTCTGCCGATACCGAGGGATCCCACGAAGTCAGAGTTAATGTCCCCTACGCCACAGTTCGTGCAGCGGGCCAGTTTTACGCCGCCGGGCTTCCCCGGCGTGTACCGCTCGATAGCGAGAAACCCGCAGTAGGGACACCTGCTGGATGTGTCCCTCGGGCTCACCCTGGCGGTAAGGATACCGGCATGCAGCGCCTTGTACCGGGTGTAGCGAAATATCCTCGCTTTGACCCAGTGGCCGAGCTTCCTGTTCATCCGGTGCGACCGTGTTCTCTTCTCCGGTTTCAGGTTCTCCAGGTGTTCGAAGACGATGACGGCGGCGCCATGCTTTTTTGCAAAGTTCACTATTCGCCGGGATACCTGATGCGCCAGGTCGTCATTGAAGTTGGAAACCTTGTCCCACAGATCCTTGGCAAACCGTTCTCCCCCGGGGATGACTCTCGTCTGCTTCTGCAGTTTGGCGATCTCTTCGAGATACCTCTTCCTGAGGTGGTTGTCCCTGGCGCCGGAGATGATCTCCGTGGCCAGGACCCTGCCTTCGGCATCCTGGATCGTCATAACGGCGTGATTGTTGATTCCGAGATCGACAGAGCAGAACCGGAAGCCTGGCTTATGAAACTGGTTGCTGATCTTCTGGAGATAGAGCCTTTGTTTCAGGGCTACCGGCACGTGCAGTTCCCAACCCCAGGCCTTGCGCACCAGAGACGGAGAGCCGGCGGCGTAACCCTCAGGCGCCACCAGCGGCGCAAGCAGGGCTACCTTGCGGTAGACATAGGCTCTGCCGGTGAAAAGCTTAAACAATACGTGATGTTCGTCGAGCATGCGGTGTTCCGTGCCGTAGAAAGAAGGCCAGCGGTTACACTCTAGCGGGTACTGCGGAGGATGTTCCGTAAAGAGAATAGGACACTTCCCTGCGATCTCCCGCTGCCGGTTCTTCTGATCATGTTTTTCCTTCTTCGCCTGCCACCGCTTGTAGTTTGATCTCCAGGAGCAGGCTGAGCCACAGGCTTCAGATATGGCGGCACGGCGCAGACCGGACGGGTAGTTGGGAAACGGGGAATCGAAATCGTACTTCGGGTTGGGGTTCTTCTTCGTGTAGTGTGTCAAGATCTCGGCAGTTCTCAGCCAGTCTCTCCGGTCAAGGATCTCCTGGTGGTTCTGAAAGACCTGAAGGTAGAAGGAGACAGCGCGGCGGTATTGCTCTACGGTGAGGCTGAACTGATCTGCAACACCCGGGGAAACCAGCAGGTTGAACCGATAAGTTTTAGCGAAGCCGCTGAGTTGGGGCATTGCAGATCACCTCTTTTCTGGAAATATTATACCATATGCGCACCATTAAGGCAAACATACGCTCCTAACTCACGGCTAAAGCCGCGAGAGTGCGGAGCGGGTTGTTCAATTTTTTCCTTGACAATCTTCAATGCATCAGGGATTCGATCAAGCACGGTCAAAAAGTTGCAGATGGCACGGCTTGGTAGCAGATCGCCGGACTCATATTTCTGGAAAGCACGCGGACCGCCACCTATCAATAACCCAGCGGCTTCCTGGGATAGGTGGAGTTTTTTACGAATGCGACGAATTTCTTCTTGCTCAAGGAGTCCTTCACTACGAGCCTTAAGCCTGTTCAGCATCCGGTCGGATAACTTCATATCCTCACCGGTGTGTATGCCTTCCCCGCATTCGCGACAATACCATCCAGGCATGTCAAATGTTATGCTCTTGTCTTTATAGGTGAGCGTTAATGGGCGCTCTTCCCGATGCATGGGCGTTCCGTTTACCGGACAAATACGTTCAGTCATCAGTATCCCTCTCCTTAAATGAGAGTAGTAAGAAATCAGTAATTGTGTCGACGGTGAATTTAACGTAAAGTATCCCCAGCGAAGAAGGAACATGGTAGACATCCTGCCAGACGCGATAATTAGCGTTGGCAGTCATGGATCTATAAAAGTGCGAACGCTGTATGCTTTGGATTGTTATATATTTCATCACCCTCCATGGCAGAAAGTGGCGTGTAATTCTGATCAAGCTTGAGCAAACGCTTTATATTCTTCATAGGTTTCCACCCGTGGCGTCATGTTTCTATCACGCCCCCTAACTTTTACTGTTGGGTCCATACTTTTCCCGCTAGGTGCAGTTCTTTATCAAGTCGTGATAGACAATAGAACTCGTTTTGGGTAAGTCCGGCCCCGGCTTTTTACATAATTACCATGTTCTGGCTTATTCCTATTTAAGAAAAATGCCTCCACTTTATTCATCTTATCATTGTTTTCGGGGTAGAGGCATTGGTAGAGGCATTATCTCCCCTACAAAATGCCTCTCCCTATAAACTGACCGCCTTGTCCTCATCTCATCTAGCCCCAACTGGTAACCGATTTTTACATGCAATATTGCCCCGGTTGTAGTGAGCGTTGTAGTAAACCATTCGAGTGCCGATGCCTTGATAAATCAGGGCTCAGCCTTAACTAAGAAATTGTAGCGTAGCGCTATTTCCAATAAGAAAGATATTCTGCAATAGGATCACCAATACCTTACTATACCGGAAGTTCAGACTTTCTCCTGCAAGTGGGGCATCGGGGGCAAGCCTCCTGCCATCAGATCCCTGGCGACATCCTTGAGCAGTTCACTGATCGGCAGCTTCTGGGGACAGAGATCCTCGCACTGTCCGCACTCTTTGCAGGCATCCGCCTGCTGCCCCGGAGGGATCATGCGGCCTGCCATGCGCTCGTCAAACATGTGCAACTGGTTGTAGGCCGAGAAATTACCCGGAATATTGACTCCTTCGGGACAAGGCATGCAGTAGCCGCAACCGGTGCAGTCCACCTTGATCCGCTGGTCATAGAACGCCTTGACCCGGTCATACAGCACCAGTTCCTCCTCGGTCAGCGTATCAGGAGTGGCGTCGCTGGCCACATTGATGTTCTCCTCGAGCTGCTGCATGGTATTCATGCCGCTCAGCACGCAGGAGATTGCGGGAAAGTTCCACAGCCACCGCAGCGCCCACTCCGCCGGCGACCGTCTGATCTTGGCCCCGCTCCAGATCGCCTCCACATCCGGGGGCAGGTTCTCGGCCAGCTTGCCGCCGCGCAGGGGCTCCATGATCACCAGCCCCAGCCCTTTTCCGGAGGCGTATTGCAAACCCTGAAGGCCGGCCTGGTAGTTCACATCGACGTAGTTGAACTGGATCTGACACAGCGACCAGTCGTAGGCGTCAACGATGCTCCTGAACACCGGGAACTGATCGTGAAAAGAGAAACCCACATGCCTGACCCGACCGTCCGCTTTGATCTGCTCCAGAAATTCCAGCACGTTGAAGCTCAAGGCCCTCTCCCAGGTTGCGGCGCTCAGACCATGCAGGAGGTAGAAATCCAGGTAGTCAGTCCCCAGTTTCTGCAACTGCTGGTTAAGGGTGGCCTCGAAGTCGGCACTGCTCTTGGCAAGCCAGAGCGGCAGCTTGGTGGTAAGGAACACCTTCTGGCGGCGCCCTCCTTGCAGTGCTTTACCCAGCACCGTCTCGCTCTGGCCTCCGAGATAGGGATAGGCCGTATCGAAGTAGTTGACGCCACAATCAATGGCATAGTGGATGAGCCTCGTCGCCAACTGTTGATCGACAGCCTTGTTCGGGTTCATCATCTCTACAGTACCGTCTTCCGCCCGTAGCCTCATGCAGCCGAAACCCAACTGCGATACCTGGCAGTCAGTCTGGCCGATCTTCCGGTAGAGCATCGCCCATGCCTCCTGTATAAAGTGATTCTGCAACCGGTTCCTTTGGTCACAGTATACCACGTGTCGGTAAAGGTCTCAGGATGCGTATTCCGGCTTCTTTTCGGGGCTGGCCCCCGGCTTGCCGAGATGCTGCGTTAAAAATAACCGACATCGAGATCGGCAAACGCCAGGGGAAAATGACGGTGCGCTCAGGCAAAGGGATGAAGTTCCGGTAAGTGCCATTGCCATCCGAAACCCGACAGGCGCTTGAAGCATGGCTGGACAAACACCCGGGCGGGATTGAAGCCCCCCTGGGACTGATAGATCCCGCCTCTGCCAGAAACCCCATATTCATCTTTCATCCTACAGGAGGGATGCCAAAAACGGAGATATACTGCGATTCATTGAGCTTTTTAACCGGACAAATGTCCTCAGTGTAAATACCTGTTTTTTCTGGCGTTTGCCTTCCGATGTTAGCTAACCCTGGCCACCCAGCCCGTTAGAAAAATGTGGGGCCGGTGATTTTCGAGGGGTATCAATAACACAATCTACATAAATATCAATGATCGGAAAGCAACTGACATCGGAGGTCTTGATTTTGTTAGAAGCATCTGAGGAATTTAGCGTAAGTACGATGGGCAGCATTGCCTACGTAGGGTTGGCAAAGGGCGGAGAGCATGAGTGAGCAGGCGCTATTTGCACTGACCGCTATCATTGTAGTGGGCATTACTGCGCAGTGGTTGGCATGGAGGTTCAAGATACCGTCAATCTTCCTATTGATACTATTGGGCATAATATCTGGCCCAGTGCTTCATCTGATCGCCCCCGATCAGCTATTTGGCAACCTTCTATTTCCGCTTACCTCTCTAGCCGTAGCGCTGATTCTTTTTGAGGGTGGCCTCAATCTCAAGATAGACGACCTGAAGCAGGCTGGAGCCGCAGTCAGGGGATTGATCTGTGTGGGGGCGATCGTGACGTGGCTTGCCGGTGCTCTGGCAGGTCGCCTGCTGCTTGGACTTGACTTCCCGGTTGCCTTGTTGTTAGGAGCGATTCTGGTTGTTACCGGGCCGACAGTGATCGTGCCATTACTGAGGCAGGTGCCCCTGAAGAGCAGGCTGGCCGCCATTCTCAGATGGGAAGGAATCCTGATCGATCCGCTTGGAGCGATGCTGGCTGTACTGGTTTTTGAGGCCAGATTCGCCGATGGGATGCATGAGGCAATAAAATATGCTTTCCTGGGAGCAGGAAAAACCATTCTCTTGGGAGGAGTCTTTGGACTTTTAGGTGCCGGGCTGATTGTCTTGCTCATCAAGCGGTACTATGTCCCTGGTTATCTTCAGATACCTGTCACCTTAACGGTCATAGTCAGCGTATTCGCTATGGCCAACTTGCTTCAGACTGAATCAGGATTGTTGGCGGTAACCATTTTGGGGATTGGGCTGGCAAATCAAAAGATGGTTGACGTAAGGCATATCATCAATTTTTATGAAAACCTTCGGGTAATATTGCTGTCCAGCCTGTTTGCCGTGCTGGCGGCTCGCTTGAGCTTGAATGATCTGGGCTATATGTTAAGCTGGAACAGCCTTGCTTTTTTAGGTTTACTGATCTTTGTAGTACGACCGGGAGCAGTTGCTTTAGGGACAATCGGAGCAGGTCTGAGCAGGCAAGAACGAATCTTTCTTGGTTTTATCGCTCCTCGTGGTATCGTCGCTGCATCTGTTTCCTCAATCTTTGCATTGCAACTCCAGGCGGCCGGCGTAATTCAGGCCGAACACCTGGAGCCTGTAACTTTCTTGATCATCATTGGCACCGTGACGGTTTACGGTTTGTCGGCAGCGCCATTAGCCCGGCGATTAGGGGTGTCAGGGTAGCATTCCCGTAAGGTATTGTCCGGCCGAAGGCAACCAGAAACAAGATGGCCGCTGTCTGATCCTCCAGGCCATCCACTGAGTGCTGATGTACAGTACGGCGATGAGGATAAGGCTGGGCATTACCTGTCCGGTGATTGTCCGGCTTCGCGGCGGGTAGGTTGTTCCAACTGATCGCCAGTCTGACGGGCCATAGAGAGAAAACTGCGCATGATCCGCCGGTAAGAAATAGCTCCTGCCAGTTTCTTCTCCTCTGTTACGGGCAGGTAGGCAATCTGGTGGTCCGACATCAGCGTCAGGGCATGGTCCAGGGTATCTTCCCCGTCGATCATGATGGGCGGACTGCTCATGATCTCCCGGGCACTGGCGCTGTTCTGCCGTTCCGGGGGAAGACGCAGGAGATCCTGTTTGGCGATCACTCCCACTGGCAGGAGATCGTCTTCTTCGCTCACGACCGTCACGCCTTTGGCGTTGTCATTAAAGATCATCTCCCGAACATCCGCCACCGGGGTGTCTGGCGTGACGTGCGGCAGTCGGGTGGTCATGACCTCTCTTGCCCTTGTTCCCTGCAGGAGGGGAAGGAAAAAGTCGAACCGGTGGGCGGGCGAATCAGCCGGGGTGGGTACCTGGCTCTCGTAGATGGTATTGTGGCCCACTAATATGTAAGCCAGCCCTACGGTGATCATGGCCGGCACCAGGAGGCCGTAGCCGCCGGTCATCTCCCCCACCATGAACATCACGGCCAGGGGCGCCCTGGCTACGGCCCCGAAGAGGGCCATCATACCCACCACGATGAAGGGCAGGGGAGTGGCCGGAAGATGAGGGATTCCGTGCAGTACCTGCCACCAGGCGGTCCCCAGCATCCCGCCGATGAAGAGACCGGGTGCGAAAACGCCGCCGCTGCCTCCGGAACCGATCGACAACGAGGTTGCCGCAATCTTGAGAAAAACCAGAGCGACCACAATTCCCAGGGGTAGAAGGTTGTTCATCATGGACAACTGTAGCCAGCCGTAGCCCATGCCCAGTATCTGCGGCACAAACATACCAATCAGACCCACGGCGAGCCCGCCCAGAGCGGGCTTCACCCAGTTCGGCCAGTTCAGCCTTCTGAAGAGATCTCTGGTGGCGTAAAAGGTCTTCGGATAGAGCATGCCTACCAGGCCGCACAGAATCCCGAGCAGTGCGTAATAGATCAGGGCCACGGGGTCTAATGAGATAGTCTGGGCCATCACTCCGAAGACAGGTACGTAGCCAGTGAAGCTGGCGAAGATGACGTAGCCGATCAGCGAGGCGATGAAGGACGGTACCAGGGCGTCGATCTCGAAACCCTGCAGGTATAGAATCTCTGTGCTTAAAAGGGCGCCCCCCAGTGGGGCCTTGAAAATTGCCCCGATGCCGGCCCCGATGCCAGCCGCTACGGCAATGCGTCGGTCCGCGACGTTCAGCCTGAGCAACTGGGCCAGAACCGAACCGAAACCGGCGGCGATCTGGGCGGTGGGCCCCTCCCGGCCTGCACTGCCCCCGGAGCCTATGGTAATAGCCGAAGCGATCGTCTTGACCAGGGGCACCCTGGCCCTGATAAGGCCGCCCTTATTATGAAATGCATCTATGGCTGCGTCAGTGCCGTGACCTTCGGCTTCGGGCGCAAAGGTATAGACGATAGCTCCGCACAGCAGGCCGCCCAGCGTGGTGACCACGGGAATCATCCAGCGGCGGGCGATCTCCCTCACCACCGGTTGCCCTTCCCCTAAGGGCCCCGGTGGGTAAAAGCCGGCCCCCAGACCCAAAAACAGATATGTTGACCACCTGATCGCTTCGTAAAAGACGATCGCCCCCAGGCCGGCGACTATCCCTATCAATCCGGCGACCAGGAGCCATTTCTGCAGGTAATCCAGGTGTAAACCCTTATGGTCGAACTTGGACACGCGGCGTCCCTCCCTTGTCTATCATAGCATAAGGTGCCGCTGCGTGTTAGGATAAGCCCATTTTGCGACCCTCTTTAGCCCCTAACAGTATTGGACAGATGTTCTTTTCTCTAGCCGCTCATTTCTCGCAGATCTGTTACTAAGGAAGTCCCTTTTACTTGATAACTGTGCTCTTGTAGATTAGTATCTAGCTATACTTGCCCTCCTTGTAGGCATCTTAAGCGGTCTCGGAGCAATTTTCCTTTTCTATCTGATGAAGTTTTACCACAGATGACTACCCGCTCTAATGCCCCCGCTTCTCTGAAACGGTGGGATAAGAGCGGCTACATCACTGTATTAACGAGTTCTAAGCTTCAGTGGGGGAAGGCAATCCCCCACTGAAGCCAAGAACTTGTTGAAAGCTGGATGTTTTTGACCTTATCAAAAACTTTCTAGCTATTTTGAGGCACCTGTGGAGGATAATAAGGGGGTTTAAAATGCATATCCAAGCCAACGCTGCACTCGCTGTTTTTATCTTTCTGATTGCCTACTTTTTTATCATTACCAGAAAACAGAGCGAGGCCGTCGTCGCCCTGGCCGGCTCTCTGATACTGATATTGCTAGGAGTTGTCAAACAACCTGAGGCTATAGCAAGTATCGATTTCAACACGCTGGGCTTGCTTGTAGGCATGATGATTGTAGTCGATATTGCCAGGCACAGCGGGTTGTTCGGATACATTGGCGTGTGGTCGGCCCGCATTACCCGGGCGGAACCGGTTCTGATCCTTCTTGTATTAGCAGGCGTGACCGCCTTGTTATCGGCTTTCTTAAGCAGCATCGCAGCAGTGCTGCTCATCGTCCCGGTTGGCCTCTCCCTGGCCGAGTCCCTGGAAATAAACCCGGTCCCCTTCCTGTTCGCAGCGATCATCACTTCCAATATCGGTGGCACGGCAACCCTGATCGGGGACCCATCCCACGTTATTATAGGTACTGCCACAGGTCTTTCCTTCACTGAATTTATTAAGAACCTGGGGCCTATAGTCTTGCTTATTTTCGCTGTAACCTCGGTTCTGTTCTGGATCATCTGGAGGAACAGTTTTAGGGTTAGCGAAGAGGCTAGAAGCAGAGTGCTGGCTCTTGAGCTAAAGGATCAGATAGCAGACCGGGGGCTTCTGATCAAGAGCCTGGTTGTTTTCGGCTTGATGCTGATCGGTTTTTTCTTTAGCCGCCAACTTCATCTGGATACAGCCACCATTGCTCTTGTCGGCGCAATCATTCTCATCATAGCCGGACAAGAAAGCATCGAAGAATCGCTTCTCAACGTAGACTGGCCGACGATCCTTTTTATTCTCGGCTTCTTCGTCATGGTGGGTGCATTGACCAGCACCGGCGCTATTCATTTGTTTGCACAGTGGTCTGTCAAGCTGACAGGCAATAACGTAGCTATCCTTACCATGATGGTGTTGTGGTTTTCTGCCATTGTTTCCGCTTTTGTGAACAATATTCCCTTTGTAACCGCAATGGTTCCTTTCGTTAAAGGGATCGGCGCCATGACAGGCATTCCTCTTGTGACACTATGGTGGGCCCTGGCGCTGGGAGGAGTGCTGGGCGGGAATGGCACCATCATCGGAGCAACCGCAAATATAATCGTAGCAGGGGTAGCCAGAAGAAACGGTTACCCGATAACGTACCTCGATTATATGAAGATCGCCTTTCCTGTGATGGTATTATCTATCATTTTGTCCTCCTTGTATCTGTTTGCAGTTTATCTAAGATAGGGTGCGCACCGGCCTCTTAGTTGCTGCTGCAATAAAACAATGGCAGGATCAATACTAGAAATATCTTGTACTCACGGACCCCTTCGGAAATCCAGCAAAATCAAGGGCTCTATTTTTACTTTGGCAAAAATATGGTTCCAAGGCCGGCAAAGTTTTAGTTAAAGTCACAGCAGACATCAAGTATGGCTATGTTGCAGACGAAAACCGATTCTTCTTCATGATGCCCATCAACGATGTCTTCCAAAGCCATGAACATCTCCCCAACTTTGAATGGCTTCCTGCACGACAGGTATGATATCCAATGCCTTTTGGGTCAGAAATACTTTATGTGCTCGTTTGTCATCTAAATCAATACGTCTTTCAACATAAGCCTCATCTTCAAGTTTTTTAATAGACCTTGCAATACTGCCCTTATCAAGTTTTAAATAATCTGATAGTACTTCTTGGCTTATTCCACCGTTTCTAAACAAAGTTAGAAGAATAACATACTGTCCACTTCCAATATTATGGTGTCCCAGTTTTTTACTTACATAGCTCTGCCCATATCTATAAAGCATCGAAATCCATCTTTCAATGGAATGTTCTACGTTATTCAATGGTCACACCATTCCTTAAATTAATTCCAAGTATTTCAAAATGAGCTCTACACTTTTATCAACACCTATTTTGCTTGTATCTATAGAAATGCCATACTGTCTTGCATCTGTCCATTCCTTTCCAGTAAATGCATTATTATAGCAAGCTCTTTCTTTATCGTTTTGGACAATCATTTTCCCAGCAACTTCTTCTGATACATTATACAGCTTCTGAATACGGCCTTTTCGGAAAGTGATATCGCCGTGTAAAAATATGCTGACATGATTCGGATGTTCACAAAGGATATGAGAGCCACATCGTCCTATAATAACCGCTGAACGTTCTTTTGCTATACGTTCTATTATTTCTGCTTCGACTTTAAATAACTCACGGTCTGTCGGGCCAATAATTTTTGGCGGTGTATATGTATCCGCAACAAATGTACATAATTGTAAAAATGATTGCCAAAATGAAATTATTTTTTCATTACGTGATTCCAAAACCTCTTCTAATACCGAAAGCTGTTTGGCAGCCTGGCAGATGATTTCACGGTCCGCATAAAAAATATTCAATTTATTTGCCAACTGCTGTCCTACATATGCCCCTCCGCTCCCTAGCTGGCGGCTAATTGTAATTACAAATGGTGATGTCTTTTTCATTCTTCATACCTCCTCGATTTTATTAAATTAGAAGATCGGCTTTTTAGCTGTCTCTCCAGAGCAAGCATCGTAACCGTTTTCTAAATCCCATCTAGTCACACCTGGTACTCGATTTATTCATGTAATATTGCCCCGGTTGTAGTAAGCGTTGTAGTAAACCATGTGAGCACCGAGGGCTTGGGAAATCAGGGCTCAGCCCTATTCGGACATTAATCTCATCGGATGCGAGTTCATCACTTGCTCCCAGATGTTGAAAAGCCAGCCCCACTCTGAACGGGGTTTCGCCGCTCCCACAGGCCACAAGAGTGCAATGGCTGGCATCATGTGCTTCACCGGCGAGGAGAGGGGAACATCCAGCCGGTGTCCTGTATGCGGCCACAGACAAAAGCCCAAGGGCAGGGTGTGGGTTTGCAAAAGTTGCGTTTTCACCGGACACCGGGATGTCGTCGGAGCGGCGAACATGCACCCCATAGCCTACGGATCTGAGATCGAGTTCCCCTACAAGATCACGTATCTACGGCCCGGCCCCCTGAGAGGGGCAGGGAGCGGGATGAACAATCGCTCGCTGTGCGAAGCCGGAACGTAGTAGTAGCCCGGACACGGACCAAAGTTGTCTGAGTAAGCCTTTAGCTCAACCACCCGGAAACGGGGTCTCGCAAGAGGCAGGCCAAACTGCGGGTGTTGCTCAGAAACCCACCCCCTTTAGGGGGTCAGGGAGTGTCACTCATCTAATAAATGGCAGTGGGGTAGAGTTTGGTGGCCACGACCACCATCACCACGGCCACAACTATCAGGATACCGAAATCGGCCGAGGCGTTTACCTGCCCGGTGACCAGGAAGCCGCGCAGCAGGTTCACCACGTAGGTGAGGGGGTTGATGCGCGACAGCACCTGCAGCCAGGGCGGCATGATGCTGATCGGATAGAGGGCGTTCGAGGCAAAGAAAAAGGGCATGGTGAAGAGCTGCCCGAGGCCCATGAAGCGCTCCCTGGTCTTGACGATGGACGCCAGGATCATCGAGAAGCTGGCGAAGATCATGGCGCCGATCATGACCGTAGCGATCACGCCGAGCAGTGGCACCAACTGCCACCGCAGGGGAATCTCGATTAAAAGGGAGATGATGATGACTACCACTACCTGGGCGAGCGACCTGACGCCGGCGGCCAGGGCCTTGCCCAGGATGAAGACGCTGCGGGGCAGGGGCAGTGCCAGCATCTTCTGCATCAGGCCCAGGTCGCGCTCCCAGATGATGGCGATCCCGAA
>Ga0187882_1001506_pt1 | contig 23470 bp, 17 predicted proteins | sample June2016WEW_19_1_3_FD_132991 | JGI IMG/M metagenome (GOLD analysis project Ga0187882, IMG submission 132991) | Peatland microbial communities from SPRUCE experiment site at the Marcell Experimental Forest, Minnesota, USA - June2016WEW_19_150 | ecosystem: Environmental > Terrestrial > Soil >... | reverse complement strand
CCTCCGCACCTGGTGCAAGGGATCATCGACGAGGCGCAGGTCACGCACATTCACGATGAGTGGACGAAGAAGAAGTTCGACGAGGGCAAGTACAAGTCGACTGAGATCTACAGCCGGCCGAGGGATCCGGCGTTGCTCAAGGAATACCAGGACTATTTGAAGCAGAAGCTCGGCCCCGCGGCGTACGAAGAGTACATGAAGAGGCCGCAACAGGGCCCCCCGCAGACGCCCGTGCGGCGGTAGCAGGAGTGTTGAGGCGTCGGTCTTGGTCCGGCAGGGCCCACCCCGATGTTGCAGCGCCACTCGGAGGATGAACTAACACGCTGTCCCTCTGCGCCGCGCGGACAGAGCCGTCTGTCCCCGTGTTTTCGCCCCGCCCGAGGATCCCCGCTTTCTTCCGTCTGAGAAATCCCGGTTAACCGTTCCGTGGAAGCCAATGCCCGGCTTGAGTGCCCAGGCGCGGGACCCCATGGCCGTTAAAATAGCCCTCTCGCCAAGCATTTTCGCAGGCTCTCCGATTGCAGCGTAGTTTCCTGGATGGGGACGTCACAAGACTGATCTCCCGGAACGCCGTCTGGAGAATTGCCCCGTGACCGCCAGTTTCCGACACGTCAACTCGGGACTTGAAGAGACCAGTGAACGAAGGCGCGTTAGGCAAAATCTATCCAGCGTTGCTGATGGCAATGCATATCTCGCCAACACCAAGGAACAGAAACAGCTCCAGCGAAGTCCTGTGTCATTGACTTGCAGCGTGAGAGGGAGCATGATAATCATGTTCCTGGCGCCACGGTGAACGAGGCGTCGCGCGTTCTCGCGCCGGTTCTTCGGCAACCTGGCAGCTACCGAATAGGCCAAAACGCGGTCTTGAATGAATGCGTGTTAGCGCAACGGAGGCCGACTTATGAGCGCCCAAGCGGTCGCGGAATGGATACTGGATGCAAATACCTGCTTCTTGATAGGCGGCGGATGTAGCGCATGTGCCGGGAAACCGCTCATTGAGGGGCTTACCGAGCGGGTCAAAAAGAACTTATCTGATGAGGCGAAGACGGTTTTCTCGAACCTGAATGGGACGTTCGGTCGCGCTCCGACGATCGAGGACCTCGTCAACTACCTTCTGGACTATAGACGCCTGCTGTCGTCGAAGAGGACGCTGGATGACGAAGTCTGGACCGTCGGGGAGATTGACGAAGAGGTTCACGCCATACAGCGCGGGATTGTCGATGCTGTTGGCACGAAGTGGGAGGGGTCCGAAACTCACAAGAGGTTCTTTCGGAGGTTAGCTGGGCAGAAATCCCGCAGCGTTTGCGATATCTTTACGCTGAACTATGACACGGTGGTTGAGGCCAGCCTGGAGGATTTGAAGTTCCCCTCCATAGACGGCTTCCGGGGAGCTGAGAATGCTTATTTCGACGCCGAAGTCTACGATGAACCGCCAAGTGGAGGGGGACGCTTCCGAGTGTACAAGCTCCACGGGTCAGTGAACTGGGTCCGGGATGTTGACGGCACCGTCCGGCGGAGGCCTTGGGATCCCCCGGAGAGACGTGAGTGCGTGGTCGTGTATCCGGCAGAACAAAAATATGTCCAGACCCAGTACGGTGCTTACGAGACGCTTCTGAGTCTTTTCCGCAGACGCCTGCGAGAACCGAAACCTAACAACAAACTCGTTGTCCTCGGTTACAGCTTCAGAGATGAACATATCAATGTTGCGATCGAGGACAGCATTCGAGACGAAAAGAGCAATCTAACTGTATATGCTTTCTTCGGGCCCGAAGAAGATCCCGTCGCTCAGGAGAGTCGTCTTCGAGAATTGGCCGACCGTTGCAAAGGCCGCTTCAACGCCCTCGTTGGGCAGCGCGCCTTCATCGGGCCAGGTTTGGAAGAGGAAGAGTGGGAAACGGTGAAGTTCTTGGATCTCTGGAAGTTCGAGAACCTGGTGGAGGTGTTGGTAGGAGAAAAGCATGAGCCAAAGCTTGCTGTGCATAGCCAGGGTAATTGAAGTCAATGGTTCACGGACTATCGGGGAGCTGGAAGCCAGTGTTGAGGATCTCTACCGAACGCATCGAAGCCGAAGGTACGCGATCGGGCAGGTTGGATCCATTGTCAAGATCGAATCGGGCGATCTGTACATCTTTGGCATCGTGACATCACTGCGGATGGTGGAGACGGCTGACGGGCAATCAATAATCACGGGGCGGACAGAATCGACGAATGCAAAGTGGATTGAGGTAGAGCTTTTCGGCCAGGGCCGTAAAACCGGAATCGAGGAGGCGGATTTCGAATTCGAACGCGGTGTTTCAACGTATCCCCTGCCCGGCCAAGGCATCTATTTGGCGACAAGCGAGGAACTCCGGCGCGTTTATGCCAAACCCGACAAGCCGACCATCCGCATCGGGACAGCAGCCCAAGCACGCGGGTTGCCTGTTCATCTGCTCATTGACGAACTGCTGGGAAAGCATTTCGCCGTGCTTGGCACCACCGGCGCGGGGAAGTCGTGCGCTGTGGCATTGATTGTCCAGGCGATCATCGGTGAGTGCCCCTGTGCGCACATAATTCTCCTGGATCCCCACAATGAATATCCGGGCGCATTCCCCGAGAAAGCAGAGACGATTGATCCGACGACCCTGGAGATTCCACATTGGTTGCTGGACTTCGAAGAAAGCGTTGAGCTCTTCATCGGGAAGACCGAGCGGCAGGCGACCAGTCAGACCAATATTTTGAAGGACGCCGTCTTGAAAGCCAGAATCGCGTTTCCCGGGCAAGCCATTGATCATGCCAGGATCACGGTTGACACACCGATTCCCTTCAGGCTTGGGGACCTGGTTCAAAACATCACTCAAGCCAAGCAGGGCTTGAGCAAGACCGACGCGAGTCCGTACGAGAAGCTTCTTAGCAAAATCGAGATCCTGCGAGCGGACAGGAGATTCGAGTTCCTTTTGCGTCCGGATGCCGATGTTCGGGACGACCTCGCTGAGTTGGTTGGGGACTTTTTCCGAATTCCGACTGCTGGTAAGCCCGTCTCGATCGTGGACCTATCGGGTGTCCCATCGGATGTCGTCGATGTAGTCGTTTCAGTATTGTGCCGCACGATGTTCGCTTTCGCACTCTGGAACCCGAAGCGGAGGGAAATGCCACTTCTTCTCGTATGCGAGGAGGCACACCGATACGCACCACGGGGCGAGGAGGCGGCATTTCAGCCGACGAAACGTGCGCTCGCGCGGATCGCCAAGGAGGGGCGTAAGTATGGAGTGGGCCTCGCTCTCGTAACACAACGCCCGTCCGAGCTCTCCGAGGGCATTCTGTCGCAGTGCAACACCATGATCGCTCTGCGGATGAGCAATGAGCAGGATCAGCAGTTTGTCCGGAAGGCCCTCCCAGACAGCGTCAGGAGTCTTGTCGACACGCTGCCAGCGCTTGGGACTCGGGAAGCGCTTGTCGTCGGCGAGGGCACGGCGGTTCCCGTGCGAATTGTGTTTGACGAGCTTCCGGAAGCGCGGCGGCCCAGGAGCGCAAACGTTCCGTTCTCCGCTGCCTGGAAGGCGGAAGAGGGAGATGACGCGACCCTCAACGAGGCAATCCGACGATGGAGGCAGCAAGATCGCTCCTAGACCAATCGGGGGACATAGAGGTGCCCGACCATGAAGTTCGTCCATAGCGCTGATTGGCAGATCGGTATGAAGGCCGCCCACGTCGGCCCAGCCCGTGTTCGGGTTCGGGAGGAGCGCCTGAACGCTGCCCGGAGATTGACTGAGGCCGCACGTCAGGCCGGCGCCGACTTCATCCTGCTAGCTGGCGACATCTTCGAGGACAACGGCGTCGACCGAATTCTTGTACAGAAGGTCGCAGACATCCTCACTGCCTTTCATGGCCCGGTGTACGTAATACCCGGTAATCACGACCCGCTGATGCCTGGGTCGGTCTGGGATCATCCTGCGTGGAGGTCGAATGAAAACATCCGGGTACTGCGTCAGGAGCAGCCGATTGAGGTTCCCGGCGGCATCCTCCACCCATGCCCGGCAAGGGAGCGACACTCGCTGAGGGATCCGACCGCGTGGATACGTGCGGAGACCCCGCAGAAGATCCGGATCGGCTTGGCGCACGGGACCGTGGAGGGTGTTCACGCGGACGAGCCGGACTATCCAATTCCTCGGGATGCACCCTCACGAGCGGCTCTTGACTATCTAGCTCTCGGCCATTGGCATTCCACGGTCACCTATTCAGAGCCAGACGGTGCGGTGCGCATGGCGTATTCCGGGACTCACGAGACTACGCGGTTCGGGGAACGGGATGGCGGCAATGCGCTGCTCGTGGAAATCCCGGAGCCCGCTGCGCAGCCAACCATTATGCCGATCCGCACGGGTGGGCTCTCCTGGAAGGTGATCGAAGCCGATTTGCGGGAGCCAGGTGATTTGGTGCAGGTCCAGGAGCAGGTTGAGGCGCTGGATAACCCAGCATCAACACTACTCGAACTTCGAATTAGCGGGCTCCTCGCTGCGAGTGACAGGCTCGCTCTTACACGCTTGGAGGAGATTCTCGCTTCCCGGTTTCTGTTTGGCCGGGTGGAAGCGCTCCGTCTGAGGCCATCTCCGACAGATGAGCGTTGGTTGGCTGGTCTGCCAGAAGGGGTAGTGCGGGAAGCGGCAACCAGGCTCCGCGACTTGGCGAATCCGGCTTTTGCGGGGCAGCGACCGGAAGGCGCGACACCCGAAGCGGCGTCTCGCGCGCTTCTGGAACTGTGTGCCCTCGTACCGGAGGTGACGGGGTGATCATTCGGTCGATCTGCGTTGAAGGTTGGCGGTGTTTTGCAAACGCCATAGAAGCAGGACCGTTTTCTGCGGGGCTCAACGTCTTGTACGCCCCCAACGGCTCAGGGAAATCCACGCTTTTCGAAGCCTTGATCCGGGCGCTGCTCGACGGGCATCGGGTCAGCGGCCGGGAAGCGGAGGCGATGCGCCCTTGGGGACGTGCTCTGGCTCCCACCGTCACCGTGGAGTTCGCTCATGGCGGTGTGGATTACCGGCTCAGAAAACGGTTCCTGGATCACCCTTCCGCCGAACTGGAGCGCCAGGAAGGCGGGCAATTCGTCCGCCTGGCCCAGGGTGATCCAGCCGACGAGAAGGTTCGGCAGATCCTCTCTCGGAATCCCCCGGGGCGAGGCCTCGCGCGGCCAGAGAACTGGGGTCTTGCGCAAGTCCTCTGGGCACCACAGGGAGAACTGGCGCCAGCCCGGCTATCTGGAGAGCTGGTCTTGGACATCCGGGCATGTCTAGGCGCGCAGATTTCTGGGGCGGCGGCCAACCAACTCGAGAAGCGCGTCGAGGAGATCTACGGCCAGTTCTTCACCCCTGGCGGGAAGCTGAAGTCCGGCAGGGAAGCTCCCGCGCTGGCCTCGCTCCGCGAAAAGCTCGACGCTGCCAGGGAGAAGGCACACAGCGCCCTCACCCAGTTCCAGGCTTTCGAAGATAGCGCCCGAAGAGTCGACGATTTCCGATCTCAGCGAGCGCAGGCTAGGCGCGACGCAGAGGCGATCTCAAGAGCGCTCGCGGACGCCCGACGGCGGGCTGACTCGTATCGAATGCACCTTTATCAGCAGGCCGAACAGAACGAGCGGGTGAAGTCCGCGGAAGCCCAGCATGGAGAACTTACGCAGCGGATTGACGGCATCAAGACGTGCACGAAAGAGCTTCAGGAGGCGCGGAATACCCTCGATAACCTGCGCATCGAGGTGTCGTACTGGGCTCAGCAGGTAGAAGAACGAGAGAGGGAAGCCGCGACGGCGAAGCGGGTGCTGGAGGACGTTCGGAAGGACAGGGAGAAAGTTGATGATGCACGCCGCCAGGCGGAGTTCGCGCAACGCTATACCGACTCCCGGAAGGCTATTGACGAACTTGACGTGCGGCTGGCTAGAATCACGGAGGTTCGTATGACTCTCAGCCAGCGGCAGAAGGAGCGAACGGACGTAGTGGCGCCGGATGCCAAGGCGCTGCGTGCCATCCGGAAGGCCGTCAAGGATCGGGATGAAGCCCAGGTGCGGATCGAGGCAGCCCTGATCACGCTTGAAATCGTGCCCGAGCAGGATGCCCCTCTGGTCATCCTGTCCGGTGAAGATGTGGGCGAACGCATGCTTCACGCTGGCATTCCTGCTCGGATCAAAGGGTCTCCGGAAGTGGTGGTGGACCTCGCCGGTACCGCGCGGATTCGAGCCTCGGGACCGCCAGGATCCATACAAGAGTGCCGCGATCAGCGAAATGCTGCGATCAGAAGGCTCGGAGGTCTTACGGAAGGTTTTGGAACCGCTGATCTGGAGGACTTGGAATCTCTCAGCGAGAGAGCCAGAGAACTGGATAAACAAGTTGCGGAAGCCGAGACGCAGTTCCAGACCCTTCTCTCGGGGGAGTCAACCGACAGCCTAGAGCAAGAGCGGGCGGGACTAGCGGCTGGGCTGGCACAGTTCGTTGACCGCTACCCAGCTTGGACCGAGAGTCCTCCAGATGTCCAAGCGGTTGCGGAGACTGCGGAAGCGGCCAGGCGTCGCTTCGTGGAAGCAGTGGAGAACGCCGAAGCTGAAAGGGACAAGGCCCAGAGCACTCTGACATCGGCGGCCCAGCAGAAGACGGGGGTCACGGTACGCTTGCAGGAGACAGAAAAACAGGCCAGGTCGCTCGACTTGCGATTGGCCGATCTCACCAGTGATGGCAGAGGGGAACAGGAAAGGGAAGCCGATCTTAAGCGGGCCGCTCTCTCGTGGGATGCAGCAAAGGGCATCCTGGAGGAGATCGAGAAGAAACTGTCGGCCGTTGACGGTGATCCCGAGGACACAGTTACCAGACTCGAAAGGCAACTGGTGGCTGCAGACGAGATGGCCACAAGAGCTCTGGAGAGGGAGAAAGCGGAGGAGGGCAGGCTCGAGCATCTCTCGGTGCAAGGGCCATACTCGGCATTGGCCCTGGCGCAGGAAGAAGTGACCAGTATGGAACAGGGGGTTGCGCGGGAGGAATGTCGGGTCGCGGCGATCAGTCTCTTACATGCCACGGTTGCACAATGCCGGGCCGAAGCTGTAGCTGCTGTTTCAGGACCCGTGGAAGCCGCCGCGACTCGAACCCTCCAGCGCATTGCTGGGCGGCGGCTTGGCCGTGTGCAACTCAGCGAGCAATTCGAGCCGATGCATGTTGTTCCAGAGCTCGCGGGCAGTTCTGTTCCATTAGAAAACGCCTCCGGGGGAGAGCGCGAGCAGATTTACTTGGCGACGCGTCTTGCGCTTGCGGAAGTGCTTGCTAAGGAGGAGCGTCATCTCGTGGTTCTCGATGACGTTTTGCTCGCGACGGATGCCGGCAGGCTAGCCCGCGTGATGTCGGTACTCGAGGAAGCCGCTCAAAGACTGCAAGTGCTCATTCTGACCTGCCATCCGGAACGCTATCGGGCGCTGAACGAGGCCCGATTTCTGGATCTTGAAGCAATGCTAGGCGTTTCGGCGTAGCGCCGGCGACACAAGGCGGGTCTAATCCCGCGCCCCGTAGGCGCAGAACGCCCAAAGCCTCTCGATGTCGGGGAAGTTTGAACCTGCCAGCCGTCCACCGCGGGATCACTCCCGTGACACGCCGTCCACGGCAGGAGCGTCCTCGGGATCACGCAGTTTACCCGATTCGGCGGCGGAGACCCAATTTCCGCTCTCCAGGTCTCCGGCGCCGCGAAACCGAGCAAACCTTTTTGAGTCACAACGTATTCGCCGAATAGGATCAACAACTTAAGTGAAATCCGCACCCGCCCCGCGCTACACTGGAGGCGGTGAAAGATATCCGCCGGCACGCCGTTCGAGAACCCCAATTGGCTCTGTTCCCCCACCCTCGCCCGATTGGCTTCGTTCTCCCAGCTTCGATCCCCTCCGCAAGCCGATTCTCTCTCAGCCTTGACCGGCAACCCGAATGGCTTTGTTCCTCCTCATCCCGGCGAACCAGCCCCGCCCCCCATTTCAAGTTTCGCGCCCGCGCTGCAGCCGTTGATTTACAGGAAGTTAACCACGAATTGGGTTCGTTCCGTCATCGTCGCGTAGTCACTGTATTCCGGCGAACCAGCCCCGCCCCCCAGGGCAAGTTTCGCGCCGGCTCCGCAGCCGTTGATTTACAGGAAGCTAACCACGAATTGGGTTCGTTCCGTCATCGTCGCGTAGTCACCGTATCCCGGCGAACCAGCCCCGCCCCCCAGGGCAAGTTTCGCGCCGGCTCCGCAGCCCTTGATTTACAGAAAGTTAATCGCGAATTGGGTTCGTTCCGTCATCGTCGCATAGTCACCGCATTCCGGCGAACCAGCCCCGCCCGCCGTGGCGGGCTTCGCGTCGGCTCCGCAGCCATTGATTTACAGGAAGTTAACCACGAATTGGGTTCGTTCCGTCACCTTCACGTAGTCACGGCATTCCGGCGAACCAGCCCCACCCCCAGTCGCAAGCTTCGCGTCGGCTCCTCAGTCATTGATTTACAGGAGGTTAACCACGAATTGGGTTCGTTCCGTCATCTTCGCGTAGCCACCGCATTCCGGCGAACCAGCCCTGCCCCCCATGGCAAGTTTCGCACCGGCTCCCCAGCCCTTGATTTACAGGAGGTTAACCACGAATTGGGTTCGTTCCGTCATCTTCGCGGCGTCACCGTGAGGAGCCGTGTGCTAGGCTGGTCTACCGATATGGACCGCATTGAGGCGTAATTCGAGGAACACGACTATGACGAAACCATCCATTTGCAGCTTAATGCTCGCAGGTTTGCTTGTCACAGCGCCGGCCTGGGGACAGGCGTACACGCCCTCGACGTGGGGAAAGGTGTTCACCATGACCCGCGAGCAGTTGATTAAGTACACGGCCAAGAACCCGTACGAACGTTTTCCGGACGGAAGGCCGAAGGTCCCCGATGCGCTTCTGGAGAAGTTCCAGGATATGTCTTCCGAAGAAATCAACATGTCGCGCAGCGGGTACCCCAGCCAGTTCGTGGACGGTATGCAAGTTCTGCGTCCCGACAAGAAACTGATAGGCCGGGCGGTGACCCTGCAACTGATGCCTACGCGGCCTGATATTGCGGACGTGGACGCCGCGGAGTGGGAAGCGCAAGGGAACCAGCGGCGCCGCGACCATCAGAACGCCATCGACCTGCTCCAACGCGGCGACGTTTTTGTGGTGGACGTGTTCGGAAGCGTGGCCGCGGGCGGCGTGATCGGCGACAACCTGGCCTACTACATCATGAAGACCACGGGCGCCGGCTTTGTAATCGACGGGGCCATCCGCGACCTGGACGGCATCTCGCCCCTCGTCAATCTCGCTGGATACTACAGGGGCGCCACGCCACCCGCCATCCACAGCGTGATGGTGACGGGGATCAACATTCCGGTCCGCATTGGCAACACCACGGTGATGCCGGGCGACGTGGTCTTCGGCGACCGCGAGGGCGTGTCTTTCATCCCTCCGCACCTGGTGCAAGGGATCATCGACGAGGCGCAGGTCACGCACATTCACGATGAGTGGACGAAGAAGAAGTTCGACGAGGGCAAGTACAAGTCGACCGAGGTCTACAGCCGGCCGAGGGATCCGGCGTTGATCAAGGAATACCAGGACTACTTGAAGCAGAGGCTCGGCCCAAAGGCGTACGAAGAGTATATGAAGAGGCAGGCTGCACAGACGCCCGCGCAGCGGTAGCAGGAGTGTCAAAGGAGAAGTGTGATGTTTCAACAGGAATCGAACGTATCTCGCCGAACATTCATCACCGGGACGACATCTGCCACGGCGGCGGTCGCCGCTGGGAGCCTGGTCACCAACGCCGATTTGGAGGATATCAACGCCCAGGTGAATACTAATTCAGGTCCGGCGGCTTTGAGGATCACCGACATGCGCATTGCGCACTCGGACCGATCCATGCTCATGCGTCTCGATACCAACCAAGGCATTTCCGGGTATGGCGAAATCCGGTACGATTGCAGCAAAGCGCACGGCCTGATCTTGAAGAGCCGCATCATCGGAATGAACCCGTGCAACGTGGCGGAGATTTTCCGCAAGATCAAGAAGCACGGCGAGTTTGGTTGCGATGGCGGCGGTGTTTCCGCTGTCGAGGTGGCCTGCTGGGACCTGGCCGGCAAGGCCTGGGGCGTGCCCGTCTGGCAGATGCTTGGCGGCAAGATGCGCGACCGTGTCCGCATGTACTGCGACACCACCAGTATGCCGACCGGGGAAGGGATGGGCAACCATCTGAAAGAACGGATCGCGCAGGGTTGGACCTTCTGCAAGATGGACTTGCATGCCGGCGGCGAAGGGGGAAGCACTGCGGGGATGTATACCCGCCCCGCTCCCGACCCCACGGCGAATCGGCCGGTGCGGAGAGGCATGGCTGATGGACCGCCGCCTGATACCAAGCTCCCCATGGGCGCCTATAACCCTTACGGCGAGCACCTGTTCACCTCGACGTTCTTCACGGACAAAGCATTGGATTGGCTGGCGGACTACTGTGAAACCGTGCGCAGTATTGTCGGCTATGAAATCCCGATTGCCACGGACCACTACGGTCACTTTCCCATCGAGACCTTCATCAAGTTCGCACGGAGACTGGATAAGTACAACCTGGCCTGGTACGAAGACGTGGTGCCGTGGTTCTACCCCGACCAACTCCGCAGACTCAAGGATGCCTGCACGACGCCCATCTGCACCGGCGAGGACGTCTACCTGGCCGAGGGCTTCAAGGACCTGTTTGAAAAGCAGGCAATCTCCGTCATACACCCGGATCTGGCCAATCTCGGCGGTATTCTCGAGACAAAAAAGGCCATCGATCTGGCCACGCAATACGGAGTCGCATCCTGCATCCACAATAACAACGGCCCTATTACGCTGTTTGCCAGTGCGCATGCCGCCGCCGCCGGCGACCAGTTCCTGGCGTGTGAGTATCACCAGGCTGATGTTCCACATTTCCTCGACCGCGTGAGAAGGACGGACAAGCCGAACGATCCGATCATCGATAGGGGATACTTCGCGGTCCCCAACGGCCCGGGCCTGGGCTTTGAGATCAACATGGACGTTCTCAAGGCGAATCTGCATGAAGGCGGATTGTTCGATCCCACAACCGAATGGGACAACGAGACTTCCTTCGACGGTCACATGTGATTGTGATCTGGGCAAGCTAGAGCGTGCCCCACCTTGGTGGGGCACGCTTTAGCTTGCCCTTTGTTTTCCCAAGCGAGCGCCACTCAGTCAGGGGGCGGTGTGCTAGGCTGGTCTACCGATATGGACTGCATTGAGGCTTTGAAGACACGGCGATCCGTTCGCGCCTATACGGGCGAACCTGTATCGCGAGAGGTGATCGAAGACATCATCGACTGCGGCCGCCTGGCCGCCACGGCGATCAACATCCAACCTTGGGAATTTGTGGCGGTCACGGAGCCGGCCATGCTCCGCGCCATCGCCGGGGTGGCGGAGTTTGGCCGCTTCATTGCGCAGGCCGCGGTTTGCGTCGTGGTCCTGTGCAAGGACACGAAGTACTACTTGGAGGACGGCTGCAATGCCAGCCAGAACATACTCGTGGCCGCGCGGGCCCATGGCCTCGGCGGTTGCTGGGTGGCCGGCGACAAGAAGCCCTACGCGGAGAAGGTGGCCCGGATGCTCGGCGCGCCGCCGGGCTATAAGGTGATCAGCCTGCTCTCGATCGGGCATTCGGCCGAGCAGCCCCACAAGGACAAGCGGCCGCTTTCCGACGTGCTGCACTGGGAGAGGTTCTGATGCATGAAGAAGCTGACCGGCCTCAGACGTCCGAGTCCTGAACCTCGAAGACAGCCTTGATGTAGTTCTTGTGGCTGGCCAACTCGGGGAACACCTTGGGCACTTCGGCCAGCGGCGTGCGGCAGGTGATCCACGGGTCCAGGTTGATTTCGCCGCGCTCCATCATCCCGATCACGCGCGGAAACTGGTGGTGGCTGTTGCGGCTCGCTATGATGTCGAGTTCCTTCCTGATGAAGGGCGTATGGTCGAAGGGGATGAAGCCCAGGAATTGGCCGACCAGCACCAGCCTGCCGGCCGGGCCGACGCGGTCGAAGCTGGCTCTAATCGCCTCCTCATCGCCGGTGCAATCGAAGACCACCGAAGCGGGGCGGCCGTCGTACTCCGGCAGCACGTCCACGCCGAAACGTCCGGCGAATTGGCGGCGGAACTCGACCTTCTCGATGATCCGGGCCGAGGCGCCCGCGGTCAGCGCAAACTGGAGCACCGACAGGCCGATCGGCCCCGCGCCCACAATGAGCACGTCTTCGCCGGCCACCAGCCCGCTCCGCGCCACCGCATGGGCGCCAATGGTGAGGAATTCCACCAGCGACAGTTGATCGTATGAGAGCCGTTCCGACTTGTACAGGCGCTCGACGGGCACGTTCATCAGGCCGCGCATCCCGCCGTCCACGTGCACCCCCAACACCTTCATGTCCACGCAGCAGTTGGGGCGGTTCAGACGGCAAGGCCTGCAAACGCCGCAGGTCAGGTGAGGCTCGACGGCGCACCGGTCTCCCGGCTTGATGCCGCGATTGTTCTCCGGCGCCTCCAGCACCTCGCAGCCTAACTCATGACCGATGATGCGCGGAAAGGTGTAATTGGCCTGAGCCCCTTCAAAAGCGTGCCAATCGCTGCCGCATATGACGACGCGGTGAACCCTCACCAGCGCCTCGCCGGGCTGCCTGACCACGGGCGGCACGACGTGTCCCACGAATTGTCGTGGCGCTTCCAAGACGATCTGTCGCATGGCTTCTCGAACTCCAGAGTATAGCAATCTGCTAGGCTGGCAGTTAGATGGGAACGCCTGTTGTCCAACTGATCCGCATTCTGTCGGCGTCCATCGCGCCGGTCATCGTAATCTCCGGTGTGGGCTTGCTGCTCCTCAGCATGACCAACCGCTACAGCCGGGTTCTGGAACGCGCGCGGGACTTCATCAAAGACCTTGACGCCACCGAAGAGGACGCGCGGCGCCAGCGGCTGGTGGAGCAGATCCGAATTATCTACCGGCGCGCCCGTATCCTACGGCTCGCCATTATCCTCAGTTCCACCAGCATTTTCTTTGTCGCCGTTACGGTTCTTGCGCTGTTTGCCGGGCAGGTTCTGGCGGTGAAGGCCGACTACGTTTCGGAACCGTGCTTCGGCCTCTGCCTGCTGTCCTTGTTAGGATCGCTCTATTTCTTCATCAAGGATGTAACCATCTCGCTGGCAGCCCTGGAACTGGAGATTGAATCCTACATCGGGAATTCCTGATTACTTCATTTCGGCTCGATGGCAATCACCCAGAGGTCCGTAGTGCCGAGGTTCTGACCGATATGGGTGGCGCCGAGACGCCAGGTGATCTCACCCGTCTGCAAGGTAGAGGGTTCCTCGCGGCCGTCGGGCATCAGGTGCCTCAATTGGGCGCCCGACAGGCAGACCACAACCCGGTTCTTGTGAGTGTGCTGCGGTTCCTTGGTTCCGGCGGGGATGCGGATGTCGTAAACCCGCGTGTATGGGTTCTCGAACAGCAGCTTGTAATTGGGAGAGAGGCCCGTGGTTCCCCAGGTCTCCGATCCGCCGGATCCTAGAAAATCCACTCTCGCAAAGTGGACCTCGGAGGCGCCTGTGTTCCTGACAACCCCGGCCTGCGCCGGCCGGAACACGGTGTCTCCCGGCTTGACTGTGACCTTCTGGGGCTTGCCCCCTTCCGGGGTGATCTGGAGCGAGCCCCCCTGGAAATAAACCGTCACACTCGGTTGCGTGCCGTTGAGCGGCTGCGTTTCGCCCGGCCGCAGCGTGCAGTCGGCGGCGGCGACCTTTTCGTTCCGAAGCTTCTCCGTCTGAACGGCGGCACTGGCGATGCTCACAGAGCAGACTAAGATTGCGGCGCTAATTCGCATAGAATCCTCCTTTTAAGTTCAGCTTCCCGAGAAGGTACCTGGCCGCCTGCGCGGCAGCCTGGTCCGCGTCGGGCTTGGGTAAAATCTCCGCGGTCAGGTAACCATCGTATCCAATGTCCGCGAGGATTTGGAAGATCTCATCGAACGGCATGTGACCCCACCCCGGCGCCAGCCGGTTGCTGTCCGCCACGTGGACATAACCGATGTAGCCGCGTGCGCTCTCAAAGGCGGCGCGGAAAGAGGCGTCCTCGATGTTCATGTGGAAGAGATCGGGCATCAGCCGGACACTCTTCCGCGCGGCTTCCTTGACGATAGCGAGCCCCTCGGCGCAGGTATTGATGAAATTGAGTTCGTACCGGTTTACGGGCTCGACAATCAACTCGACGCCAACTTGCTCGGCGACATCGGCGCAACGATTGAGACAGCTCAAGTATCTTTGCCTGGCCGTTTCGAGGGTTTCGCCGTCGTGGATCAGCCCTCGGACCCTGCCGGTGTTCACCTTCGCTCCGAACTCCGCCGCCAGGCGGATCATGCCGATGATCCGATCCATGGCGGCCTCGCGGACATCGGATTCCGGGTGCGTGAAGTAGAGGTGATCGGCGGCGAAGACTTGCCCGGAGGAAATGCAGGGGATCTCGAGACCGGTCGCCGAAAGGCGCCGTTTCATGCGCGGCACATCGACTTCCTCGGCGCTCAGCAGCGCCAACTCCACCCCGTCGTAGCCGAAGCTGGCGGCCCGGTCCACGCACCGGCAGAGATCGTCGCGCAGCACCACGAACGCGCTGGGCAGCGCCGCGGGGCCGGCGACGGCGATGCCGATCTTCACCGGGACTCTCCCGCCGCGAGCGCCATCGCCTCCGCTTCGATATGCTCGGCGGAGATGCCGTGCTTGCGCATCAGGCCGGCCCAATCGCCGGATTCCGCGAAAGTGTCCTGGATGCCGATCATCCGCATGAGGGCCGGCGCGCGCCGGGCCAGCGTTTCGGCCACCGCGCTTCCCAGGCCGCCTTGGATCGTGTGTTCTTCCACCGTGAGGACCTTCCGGGTTTTGCGCGCGGAGGCGGCCAGGGCTTCGGCGTCGATCGGTTTGATGGTGGATACCTCGAGCAGGTCGACGGAGACGCCTAGAGCCGCCAGCCGCGAGGCGGCCTCAATGGCCATGAATGTGGGAACGCCGCACACGGCGATGGTCAGATGGCGACCATCCCGCAGCTTGCGAATCTTCCCCAATTGCAGCGGTTCGGCGCCGGCGAAGAGCACCGGGGTAGGGTTCCGGCACAGGCGGATGTAAGTAGGGCCGTCGCGCCGCAGCGCCAATTCGAGCGCCTGGCGCATCTCGACTGCGTCCCCGGGCACGATGACCGCCATGTTGGGCATGGCTCGCATGACGGCCAGATCGAGAATCGACTGGTGACTGGCGCCATCGTATGAATCCGAGAGCCCGGCGTAATTGCCGGCCAGAATCACCGGAAGATTGTTATAGCAGATGATGTTGCGTATCTGGTCGGTAGCTTTCAGATCGAGGAAAATCGCGAATGTGCTCGCAATGGGCCGCAGGCCGCAGGTTGCCAGGCCGGCCGCGACGTCGGTCATGTTGGCTTCCGCCACGCCCATGTTGAAGAATCGGTCCGGATATGCTATCCCGAAGGCTGCCGTGCGGGTGCTGGTGGCCACATCCGCATCCAGGACCACCATCTCGGGGTGATCCGTTGCCAGGGCGAGGAGCGCTTCCCCGAAGGCGTCGCGCATCGCCACGGAGGTTGCCGTCATAGCATTGCCTCCAGTTTCCCCAGGGTCTCGAGAAGTTCGGGTCGAGCTTTCGCGTAACTCTGGTCGTCGATTACCGCCCCGTGCCAGTGGGCGTTGTCCTCCATAAAGGAGACGCCCCGGCCTTTGTGGGTCTTATAGATCACCGCCACCGGAAACTGAGTTTGGCGCTTAGCCCATTCCAGAGACTCGAGGACCTGGGCGGCGTTGTGGCCGTCATACACAACGGGAGCGACATTCCAGTTGAAAGCGCGGAGCTTCTCGGGCAGAGGGTCCATGGGCATGATGATGTCGCTGGGTCCGTCAAGCTGAACCTTGTTGTAGTCGATGAGCGCCACCAGGCGTGGCGGCTTGAATTTTGCGGCGGCCATGATGGCCTCCCAGGTCTGGCCTTCGTTGAGGTCGCCGTCACCCACGAGGACGTAGGTCCAGTAGCTCTTCCCCAGCAACCGCGCGGCCAGGGCCATTCCCAGAGCTACGGAAGTGCCGTGTCCCAGCGAACCGGTGGACATCTCCACGCCGGGGGTGGAGCGCATCGAAGGGTGGCCCTGTAATCTGCTGTCAAGCTGCCGGAAAGTAGTCAGTTCCTCAGTGGGGAAATAACCCCGGTTGGCCAGCACGGTGTACAACATGCACGAGGCATGTCCCTTGCTGACCACCAGGCGGTCGCGGTCCGGCCATTTGGGATCGTCGGGCCGGATGTTCATGGCGTCGAAGTAAAGCGCCACCAGCAGCTCGGCGGCCGAAGCCGCTCCACCCCAATGGCCGGTGCCCCGGTCATGCAGGACGTCCAGCACCTTCACCCGGAATTCCTGGGCCAGGTACTGGACCATCGCGGATTTCTTGTCTCGCCTTTTCTCCCGGACCACGGCTTCGCAATCCAGTCGTGGGCGGGTAGCAATGCTTCCCATGCGTCCTCCTCTGGCCGCGCTCGGTGTTAAAAGCAAACGCGGCCGTCAGTTGTAAGCGTTCGTCCGAGTACTCCAGCCAACCTTGCGGGCTGTGCGGAGAAGCCGGAGCTCCAGTCTAATGCGTAGCCGGGGCTTGGGCGCCCTCTTCAGCGAACCCATCCGGGTTCTACATAGGCGTAGAAGGCCGTCAGTAAACCGATCACCGAGGCCAGCAGGAGGCTATGCTTGAAGGTGAAGCGGAACAGCTTCGCTTCTTCAGAGCTCTTCATCCCCGTCGCGGCGACTGCGACCGCGATGCTTTGAATGCTAATCATTTTTCCCATCACCCCACCGCTAGAGTTGGCAGCGGCCATCAGGATCGGACTCAAACCCAGGCGCTTCGCGGTAACCACCTGTAAGTTGCCGAACAGCGCGTTGGCTGAGGTGTCCGATCCCGTGAGAAACACACCTACCCATCCGAGCATAGCGCTGAAGAAGGGGAACAGCCTGCTAGTGGCCGCGAAGGCCAGCCCCAACGTTGCCGTGGCGCCCGAATAGTTCATTACGAAAGCCAAGCCCAAGACGGATGCAATGGTGAGTAACGGCAGAAGCATTTCGCGCCCCGTGGACGTGAACACTCTGCCGAACTCTCGACAAGACATGCCAACAAAGAATGCCGACAGGACGTTGGCAAACAGGCACGCCGTGCCGGCTGTGGCGAGCCAGTCCAGGTTGTACTGTGCTGCATACGGTGCCACCACCGCAACCACCGGCGGAATCCTGAGCACGTAATTGTGGAGCAGGGGCCAGTCGAAAGGAAGGCTGGCCCTTCCGAGAAACAACCTGACGGGAGGCAAGCCCCAGGCGAGCACGCATCCAGCCAGCAGCACGTAGGGCAACCACGCCTTCCAGATCGCCATCGACCCATCTTGCGGACCGAGCTTGCTCGGAATCTGATTCGCGGTGTGAAAGCGGCCTCGTGGCCCCCAGACTCGAAGTAAGATAATCAGGCAAGCCATCGCTGCCAGGGAGGCTAATATGGCAGTCGTTTGCGGGCCAATTTCGTTTGAGACCAGCAGCTGCACCGAGGCAAACGAGATTCCGCACACCAGCACCGCCGGAAGCGCACCTCTCAACCCCCTCCATCCGGCAACCAGCACAGTCAGGTACGCGGGTATGCAGAGCGAGATCGGGGCGCAAATCCGGCCGACATCTGCACTGAGCCGATCCAACGGCAGGCCTGTGGTAGCAGCCAAGGTGAGAATGGGAGTGCCAATCGCTGCGAATGCCACGGGCGCGGTATTTGCCAGAAGGCACAGGCCGGCGGCTTGAAAGCGGTCAAAACCCATGCCGGCCAGCATAGCTGCCCCAACCGCGACGGGAACTCCGGAGCCAGCCGCTCCTTCGATGAATCCCCCGAACGCGAACCCAATCAGCAGAGCCTGGAGACGGCGATCTGTGGTCAGGCGCGACAAGGAGCGCTTGATAACTTCGAACTGCCCCGTTCTGACCGTCAGCCGGTAGAGCAGGATCGCGCAAAAAGTGATCCAACCGATCGGAAGCAAGCCGAACGCTGCCCCGAAGAGTACTGCCGAAAAGAGCCTGACGGGAGGCATGCGATAGACCAGCCCGGCGACCAGGACCCCGGTTACCAGACTGGCAACTGCCGATATCCAGGCCCGCTTGCGCCACACCGCGAGAAAGAAGAAGAGGACCCACATCGGCAGAGAGGCTGCGGCCGCGGACCAGCCAATGCTGCCTGCTATGGGCGTGTAGTCTTGCTGCCACATGGAGTTGGCCCTACCACGTGGAAGCGAGCAAACGGAGGTATGTAGGATTGCCTCTACATGGGGAGCGCTCGGCGGGATGTTCCACCCTCAGAGGCGGCCATCGGAGAAACTCCGCAAGCCACCGCGGAACGACTCGAAAACTGAGGTTCGGGTCGGTGGTCATAAGGTTATTTCACCCGGCCTTCTTGTTCAAATCAAGCCCCTCGGCTTTCTGCGTCAGTTCCTGCTGGATGGCCAATGCTGCTCGAAGATGCTGGCGCATAGCCCGTCTGGCACCTCTCGCGTCTCGCGATGCGACACACTCCAGGATTCGCGTGTGGGTCGGCATCACCCGTTGAAACAGGCCGTGTTCCCGTGCTACCAGCATCCGGACTTCGTTCATGAGATCGCGTGTGGAGTCCAGAAGCAGGATCAGGAGCGGATTGTGGGTGGTCTGGGCCACGCGGCGGTGGAATTCGGCGTCCTTGACGGCAAACTGCTGCGGATCGCCGGCCGCTGACACCATTTCGGCGGAAATGCGGCGCAGGTCTTCGATGTCGGCGTCCGACGCCTGTCTGGCAGCCAACCCGGCGTTCTCGACCTCCAGGATGGAGCGCACCTGATGCAAATGCTCGACGCTTACGGCTTCGCCGCAGGTGCGGAGGAACAGAGTGAGCGGCCTGACGAGCTCCCGACGTGTCAGCGCACGCACGACGGTGCCAATGCCGTGACGTGTCTCGAGCAAACCCTTCGTCACTAGGATGCGCATAGCTTCGCGAACAACCGTTCGGCTGACGCCAAGACGCTCGGCGAACTCTCGCTCGGGCGATAGCTTCGTGCCCACAACCAAGCGTCCGTCGAGGATCTGGCGCTCGATGGTTTGCACTACCCGATCTACAAGGCCGTCTTTCCGGCCCAGCACCCGGAAACGCGCCGTAGGAATTTTGTTTTCTAGAATAGGGGCCATTAGATTTCGTCGACCAGACTTCTCTTAGGATTGTGACACCTGAGGGCGGCTAAAGTCAACCCGTACCTGTGATCAGAGGTATGAGGTAGTACCACTATTATATTCCCTGTAGTTTCATATATTTGCAAATGCTTCCATCGATCTATTGCTTGACAACCAGAATCACCAGCAGTACTATCGCGGAAGGATATCTGCGGCGGCGCGTAGCGACGTTAGACGGAGGAGGTTTCGCAATGATGCAGGTTAATCGGAACTACGTGGGGGTGTTTTTCTCCATCATGCTCTCCACTTTCATCGTGCCGGGCTGTTATGGCCAGGCCGTCGCGGTGGCGGAAGTGCAAGGTCAGGTTTTGGATGTGAGCGGCTCCGCCGTGCCCGGCGCTCAGATCAAAATGACCCAGACGGCGACCCAGTATGTCCGCAACATCACCGCGGGCGGTGACGGCAGCTACAGCTTGCCGAACCTGCCCGTCGGACCCTACACGCTCGAAGCGACGGCCAATGGCTTCAAGACCTATGTTCAGTCCGGCATCATCCTGCAAGTTGGCAGCAACGTTCAGGTCAACGTCACGTTGCAAGTGGGCTCTGTGACCGAGAATATCCAGGTGACGGCCGGCGCGAACATGGTCGAGACCAGGAGCAACTCCGTCGCGCAGGTCATCGACGAGCGCCGGGTTGTCGAATTGCCCCTCAACGGTCGCCAGGTGACGGACCTCATCGTGATCTCGGGAGCGGCCACGCCCACGCCGGCCGCCAACTTGATCAGCAACAAGAACTATCCCAGTTCCACCGCGATGTCGGTGGCTGGCGGGCAAGGCAACGGCACGAATTACCTGCTTGACGGAGGCGACAACAACTCGAATTTTACAAACGTGAACATGCCGTTCCCGTTCCCCGACGTGGTACAGGAATTCAGCGTTGAAACCAGCAGCCTTCCAGCGCGAAACGGGCTGCATCCCGGCGGCGTGGTGAACGTCGTCACCAAATCGGGGACGAACCAGTTGCACGGCGATTTGTTCGAATTCCTGCGCAATGGCGATGTCAATGCCCGCAACTTTTTCGGCACCACCCACGACAGCCTGAAACGCAACCAGTTCGGCGGCGACGTGGGCGACAGAATCATCCGAGACAAGCTATTTTTCTTTGGCGGCGTTCAGTTGACGAGGAATCGCCAGAATCCGCCTCAGACTGTCAGTTACGTCCCCACGCCGACGGCCCTGAGCGGGGATTTCAGCACGCTGGAATCGGCCGCCTGCCAGTCGAGCAAGAAGGCGCGCACGATCAACGACCCCCTGAACGGCGGGCTACCTTTTCCCAACTCGCAAGTCCCGGTTTCACGATTCAATCCCGCGTCCCTCAAGTTGGACAGCTACCTGCCGGTTTCCAGCGACCCGTGCGGCAAAGTGACCTACGGCATTCCGACGACGGGCGACGAAGACCAGGCCATCGGGCGCATCGACTGGACGCAGAGCGAGAAGCACTCCCTCTATGCCAGGTACTTTTTGGCCCAGTATAGTAACCCGGCCTCTTGGAATCCCCAGAATGCCCTGGTGACGACCCAAGCGGGCACCCTGATGCGCGCGCAATCGTTCACCATCGGAGACAACTATTCCTTCAACCCGACCACCGTGAACACGTTTCACGCCACCTTTCACCGCATGCGCAACGACCGGGGCCCGTCCCCCCAGTTCATCAACGCCAAGGATCAACTGGGAGTCAACATGTTCGTGTACGTGCCGGACTCCCTGCAAGTGACGGTATCGAACGCCTTCAGCGTCGGCTGCGGGACCTGCTCGCCGGGCTTCTTCAACATCAACACGTTCTCGTTTGCGGACGACGTGGACCTGATGCGGGGAAGGCATCAGATCGCGGTCGGCGTCGACATCCTTCGCTCGCAAGACAATTTCAGTTCCGGGTACAACCAGAACGGCAACTTTACGTTTAACGGCCAAACCACGAACGATTCCATGGTGGACTTCGAGCTCGGGAACATGAGCGAATTCGATGATAGCCTGCAGCAGGTGAACTGGTATCGCTACATCAATATCGAGTTATACGTCCAGGACACGTACCGCATCAGCAGCCGGCTTAGCATCAACGCCGGGCTGCGCTGGGAACCGTATACCCCACCGGTGGATACGCGGCGTTACGGCAGTCTCTTCGACCAGGCCGCGTTCAACGCCGGGCAGCACAGCAAAGTCTACCCCAACGGGCCGGCGGGGGAGTTGTACTATGGCGATCCGGGCGTTCCAGCGACCTTCATGAACCGCCAGATGGACAACTTCTCGCCGCGCCTCGGACTGGTATGGAATCCGCATGGCGATGGCCGGGACACGGTTCGGGTGGGCGGAGCCATCCTGTACGATACGCCGGAAGTATACTACGGCACGCGGGTAGCGTTGAATTCCCCTTTTGCGGACGATATACGCCTGGTTTCGCCGGCGGCACCCTTTAACGACCCATGGCGGGGCTATCCGGGCGGCAACCCGTTCCCGGAACCGAACCCCCCGCCCTCCAATGTGGTTTTTCCCACTTACACGGTGTGGATCAACGAGCCGCTGACCCAGAGGACTCCGTACATGTCGCAGTGGAACATCAGCTACCAGCGCCAGCTCGCCAAAGACTGGCTGGCCTCGGTCTCGTACCTCGGAAACAAGACTACGCACGTGTGGCTGGCCACGGACCTGAATTACGCGACCTACGTGCCTGGCACTTGCGGCAGCAGTGCATGTTCGACCACGGGGAACGCGAACCAGCGGCGGGTGCTGTATCTTGCGAACCCGAAGGACGGCCAGTATTTCTCCTCGCTTTTCAGCACCGACGACGGCGCCAACGCCAACTACAACGGGATACTGGCGTCGATGCAGCACCGGTTCAGCCATGGCTTCACCTTGCTGGCGAATTACACGTGGTCGCACTGCCTCAGCTATGGGGATATCAACGGGAACATCACCGCAGGGTATTATCAGAACCCCCGTACCCGCCAGGGCCAGTACGCCAGTTGCGCTTACGACATCCGACACGCGATCAACGTAACCGGGGTCGTGGAGAGCCCGGTCAAAGGGAACTCGCTCGCGGGGCGGGTGCTGGGTAACTGGAAACTGGCGCTGCTGGTTCGCGCAACGACCGGCATGCCCGTCAACGTCACCTCCGGCAAGGACAACTCGCTGACGGGGGAGGGGTTGGACCGGCCAAATCAGGTGCTCTCTGATCCTTATCCAGCTACGCAAGCGCCGGCGCAGTGGATCAACCCGGCGGCCTTCGTCCAAAATCCTACGGGCACTTTCGGTACGCTTGGACGAAACGCGGTGCGTGCTCCGGGAATGCTCCGGGTGGACGCATCCCTCAGCCGCGAGTTCGTCTTTCACGAAAGGCTTCGGCTGGAGGCACGGGGCGAAGGCTTCAACGCGATCAATCACGCCAATTTCAGCGCGCCGAACACGAATCTGAGTTCGGCCACTTTCGGACAAATCACCGCCGCCGGCGATCCCCGGATTCTTCAGTTTGCGTTGAAGCTGCACTTTTGAGCCCAACTCAAGCCAGCCGTTGAAATGATTTTGTGGAGACCAGATATGTCAATTACGAGTTTTTCCATGCGAAGTGTCTGCCTAGTTCTCATCTTTTTGGGAATGCCGGCCCATCAGCCCGCCGCGGCTGCACCGCCCCAGGCGACCGGCGCTGGCATCAGCCACACCATGCGGCCTCAGGCCGAAGACTGGGTTCTGGCGAACCAGCATCTTCGCGTCGTTCTTCGCTCCGACAATCTGACGTTGTCCGTTGAAGACCTCAGCGCGCAAGAGGCCTGGGGGTCCGATCTGTGGGAGAACAGTGCCGGGCGTATTTATCTCCGCGGTAAGAGCGGCGAGGCGCTAACGGTCAGCCTTGGCGCGGCTGAGCAAAAGCAGATCGAGGCCATCCCCGTCCGGGCTGGGCAGAACGGCGCTGGGCTTCAGCTTTCCTTGTCTAAGTTCCGCTCGCGCCTCGGGCCTGTGCGTGAGGACCGCAACGTGGATAACGCTCTGTCCCTGGTGCTCCAGGTCTGGCTGGCCCAAGACAGCGCGGAGCTCACCTTCCGAATCGAGGAACTCCACAACAGTTCTCCCTACTGGCGCGTGGAAACCATCGAGTGGCCGCTGCGTCTCTTCCCGGTGCGCACGCTGGACTACGATGGGTACATCGTGTTGCCGCAGGAACAGGGCTTCATG